>Ga0209164_1000876_pt1 | contig 49785 bp, 49 predicted proteins | sample MTBNYHSulfiMetaG_FD_187458 | JGI IMG/M metagenome (GOLD analysis project Ga0209164, IMG submission 187458) | Enrichment culture microbial communities from rom New York Harbor, USA that are MTBE-degrading - MTBE-NYH (New York Harbor Sulfidogenic)... | ecosystem: Environmental > Aquatic > Marine >... | reverse complement strand
GCGCTTGCGGAACGATACGGCATCACCATCGAATAATACCATTGTAATATTTCCTGTCCGCTGCCCCGTTTTATAGTATTTTGAGGTATAATATTTAGTCACACACCGCGTGCCCCCTTAGCTCAGTCGGATAGAGCACAGGTTTCCTAATCCGGTTTGGCCCATTTTTATAAGGTTTTGAAATCACTCGAAATATTATATAACTAATTGTTTTATATATAAATTATTATTGTTTCTGCCTTAGTTTCTGTCATGCCTAATTATGTAAAATTCGCTCTCTCATGGACACTATTTGGACACCAGATGATTTCTGCTGTAACTTGAGAATGTTGTAAGGATAGGTTAGTGCATATTATAGATATTAATTACTTGTGAGCGGATTAATATAGAATTATTTGTGGAATTTTTTTATTTAAATGAGAAGTCGAATAATGTGACTAACATCTTATCTACATTAGATATTCATATAGTATCGATTTAGAAGGTCAGCAATCGCTGTTAGAGTCAAATGAAATCTTTTTTTCTCGAAGGGTATATATATAATATTACCTAGCAAATTATTTAATTTAATTTTAATCTCCCTATATTGTATTCCAGACATTTCCTTGTTTAAAAGGATAATGATATGTTTGCCAGTATCTTTTGCCCTTCTTAATTCTTCAACCATTCCCCAAGCCTTAAACGTCTTGTTAGTCACTAAGCCGATTATAACATCACTTTTCTTTATCCAGCTTGAAATTACGGAATGGGGTTCTTTTCCTGCATACTTAGGAGCATCTTTATCCCAATAATATATACGAATACCCATATCTTCCAAGAAACTAGCAAGCAACTTCGTTATTTGTAACCCACCTATTGTATAACTTATAAGAACAGAGAGCTTTAGTGGTTTCACATTTACTTCCCCTAGTGGGACTTGTTTAGCATTATCAGGTATTGTTCCAATGACTCGTTTCGATAAATTATTAAGATAGGTCTTGGCTTTTAAAATTTCTTTTCGATTGGTTACGGTAAATCCGTCCAGATAAAAAGTGTTGTATACAAAATCCACATAATTCACTGCGGTATTACGTGGAATTGACGATAAAACAATCGTTCTTGAAGTTGAAAGAAACATCAAATGAAGATTAGTTACTTCTGCTGGAACAGCATCCAATTCAAGTTTTGGTTGTTCATAAAGTAGCCAACTAATTTTTCGTGCACCAAATTTTTGAAAAATTCTAAGGGCAGCAATCCTTTGTTGAATCCATTTGTCTTTTTTACTTAATTTTTCAGGAGGTATCTTTTCAACCTCAAACAATATCCCCTCTATGCCCATACCTTGAATTCTCCCTTTTATTTTCAAGGCTCCTTTTGTGCTCAATTGTTCAGTTTTAGTTGTTTTATCAGAACAAACTCCAAAATAGCTCATAAATGCTAATCGCTTTTGTCGGTATATTGTTATTAAAGCCATGCCTAAAACTTTACTATCTATTGTCGCAACAAAATAGAAATCCTGAGGATCAGTTTCAGGATCAATTTTAAGTCTTGCTTGAGTGTCCAAAATGTAATCTTTGAAATGTGCCCAGTCTTCACAATGTTCTGGGCTGAATAATTTTTCATATACTTTCTTAGACGAGTAAAATAATTTTTTATGTATTCCATCGGGATCAGTAATTTCATGCCATTTAGCATTTTGCAAATGGTCTGTCATTTTCTACCTCCTTTGTTATAGGAAATTTATTTAAATTATTTAATATGCTCATTATAAATCATTTCAAATCATAAAATGTGTTGTTTCATTTCTTGACAATAGTCACGTGCTTCATTAGACTGAAATGAAAATTAAAGGAGGACTATCTATGAAAAGGATATTCATTTCATTTGCGATAGAGGATAAATTTGCCAGAGACAATTTAGTCTTTCAGGCGAGACAGGAAAACACCCCATTTGAATTCACTGATATGTCTGTTAAAGAACCTTGGTCATCCTCATGGAAAACTCGTTGTCGAGAAAGGATTAAAGGTTGCGATGGTGTGGTTGCTTTTATTAGTCGAAATACTCCCAAAGCTTCTGGGGCATGTTGGGAAATAAAGTGTGCAATAGAAGAGGGAGTTCCAATAAAGGGTTTTTGGGTTCATTCCGATGATCTTTGTTGTAAACCTGAAGAACTTGGCTCTAAGTCAGTTGTATATTGGACATGGGAGAATATTAAGAATTTTGTTAATTCGTTATAAATCTTATGAACCAACAAAACAACATTGCTAAAACTTTGTCCGGAGTGCCTCAATCTGTTTATGGAGCTTCATATCTTGATCATCTTTTGCAACAATATCTAAAATATCTTGAGATGTCAGATAAAATAAGCGACAGAAGATCCTATGCTAATACTTTTTTCCTTTCAATAAATACAGGCTTAATATCAGCTATTGGCATCGCAAATTTAGTATCTGAAAAGATTTACCCTTTCTTTTTCTCTATTATTGGTATAGCAGCAATACTGCTATGTTATTCATGGTATAGACTGATTCGGTCTTACAGAGATCTTAATACGGCTAAGTTCAAAGTAATCCATGAGATAGAGAATCTTCTTCCTATTCGTCCTTTTAATGCAGAATGGGAAGGTGTTGGCAGAGGAGAGTATAAGAAACTTTATTTGCCATTTACTCATATTGAGTTGTTTGTTCCATGGATATTTGTAATCCTTTATATCTCATTGATTATCTATAGTATATTTCAAGTTTGAAAATCAAATTTATACATCTATTCCAAGCTCATCAAAAGGAAGCAGAGAATATTCTGAGTTATATATTTAAGAAGACAGAAATAGCCCAGCAAAAAATATGGTAGGAAAATCATGATCGAGGATCTTGTCAGGAGAAACAGGAGCTATAGGCGATTCTATCAGGATAGAAGTGTTGATAGGGAAATACTATTAGAATTGATTAACCTTGCCAGGCTTTCTCCCTCTTCTGCCAACCTTCAGCCTCTAAAATACATCCTCTCCAATTCTACGGAAAAGAACAGCCTGATCTTTCCCTGTCTTGCGTGGGCGGGGTATCTCAAGGACTGGCCCGGCCCCCAGGAGGGAGAACGTCCATCAGCATATATTCTCATCCTTGGGGATACTGAAATCACCAAGGTTTTTGGTTGTGACCACGGCATCGCGGCTCAGAGTATCCTGCTTGGGGCAACAGAGAAAGGATTCAATGGCTGTATTGTCGGATCAATTCAAAGAGAGAAATTAAGAGAATCGCTTCAGATACCTGATCGTTATGAAATACTTCTTGTCATTGCGCTTGGCATAAAGAAAGAGACGGTTGTGATTGAAGAGGCGAGAAATGATGACATACAGTACTGGAGAGACGAAAAGAGTATTCACCATGTCCCGAAACGACAGCTTTCAGAAATAATTCTCGATTTATAAGACGAAAGACTAGAATGGCAAAATCAGAGAAACGAAGGCACAAAAGAGAAAATATAATTAAAGCAGCGGAGTATTCGGCATATCAACTATCGAATCGGCTAATAGAATTTGATAGCTTTGTTATCAATATCAGTCAATCAGGGATATGCCTTGTAACCACGGAGACTCTCAAAAATGGGCAGGAAATAATGATAAAGAATCATGTCGTTCCATATCCCCTACCTGCGACTGTCCGTTGGAGTAAAGAATATAATGGTCTTTATTACAGTTACGGACTGGAATTTGTGGAAGAGCAGAAGGTATCCCCTCAATGACTTCCTGAAACAAACAATTTTGAAATCTGATAAAATGGCGTTGTTTAGAATAGGGAATGATTATGAATAGTTAAAAAAGTTTATGAACTATTTAATTGTAATTAGGTCTAAGGGATTGACAAGTTGTGCTGTTATCAAATCGTTGCACTTTCTTAAGGATTCATAACTTAAAGTGAACTGATGTGAAAGAATGAGGACACCTGAAGAAGTCTTCAATGATATATTTGCAGTGTACGGTGGTCGTCTGCACCCACTCCCAACGCATCTTGCCTTGAGTCTTGAAATACACAGAAAGAGGATGTACTATTGGATTACTCGCGTCAAGTCTGTTGCGGAATCGTCAAGCATGCCTGGCATTTATATTGATTATATTGCTAACGGGTCTCTAAATGCCGTTGCATCCGAGAACGAAGGTCTTGGATATATTGGCATCAATTGGGGCGATATCATCATCCTTGGAGACCTATTCTGTCGAATGTTGTCACATCCTCGGGTGATGAAATCGATCGGCAACGTGGCAGAAGAGTTTCTTGATCCAGTTTTCCAGGACGGAGTGAATCTCAATGGCGATGACCTTCAGAAGCGTCGTTGGCCAACAGGATGTCCTCAGGAGAACCAGATATGGGCAGCAATGCCGAAGGATCTCATTCGACTGCACAGCGCAGAGATATGCAGAATGATAGCACTCGATTTCCTGTGTCTGCATGAGCTGGCTCATGTGGGGTACGGACACATTGCCTATTACAAGGATAAGTTTGCTATACCATTTCTTTTGGAAATTGATTCTTCAACTCATCCTCCAGACTTACAAATGACGCGACAGGCCTTAGAACTGAATGCAGATGCATTTGCCGCCTCGGTAAGCCTAAACTCCTTCCTAAGCAATCGGAGGCACTTACTAGAGTCTATCCCGGAACTAAAACCACTAATGAGCGATAAGGTGGCGGTGTTTCTTTGGGGCTTCGCCATTGCATCGTTATTTTACGTCTTCGAACCCAGTTTTGATGTAGATTCTCTCCCGTCGCTTACCCATCTACCAGCGAGCATTCGAAGTGAGGGAAATGTCAAATGTGGCCTCGATGCTGCAACAGAGGCACATCCAAGCATCAAGGAGCTTAACAAAATGGAAATGTTGGACTTGCGCCATGTTTGCCATGCATTTGAGTGTATTGGTTTTAAGTGGCCTATAGAGAATATTTTAAGATATGAGGCATGTCGTAATACTAAGCGCTTAGATGAGCACGTTCAAGGAGTTATTTCAAGATTTAATAGTCTGAAGCCTGAACTAAAGCTATATAGTTACTTCGATATCGAGAAAGGAAGACCTGCGTTATAAGGCTTGTCTGATGAACTCTATCGTTCTGCATGCTTCTCCCGTAAATATTTGCAATTTCACATAGTTAAAATTTGAAGATAAGTAGATACTATGTGCGCCCGACAAACCATTGCCCACTAGAAATATTTGATGAATCGACTCACGGTACATATTTAGGCTCTTACTTATCGCTTAAAGAAAAGGAGATGTTATTAACATCTCCTCACGATATTTGCCTTTTTCAATACTCCGCTGTCATTAGGCTCATCGTAATAGTATTGTGCAGAGCTATATGCTTTTCCATTATTACAACTGGAGGGTAGGTCTTCAGGGCCTCAGTGCATGCATTGTAGAAACTCCACAGATTGCGGGGATTGAAGTCCTCATACGAAGGCTTGAGCCACTCTTTTTTTACAGCCGGTAATTGCCTTGGCGAGAGGACATTGTGACCGTAAAGCAATCCGATCATTTTGAATGCCTCTTGATCATTGATTTCTCTAGCTTTTAACATCTCGGCATCTTCTATGATCTTGTTAAAGTTCTTCTGGCTCCGGTAAAGCGTTGAGATGGCAATATCTTCCAACGAAAACCATACGTTTGCAGTATGTTTTCTCAGAACTGTGATCTCGCCGGTGAATGCCAGGTTATCGCACACAAACACATCCGCTCCGATAGCAATGCCGATTGCCATACTCTTGTCATAGGAGTTCCTGAAACCAATGGATAGCCCAAGCTCATCACGTCCGTTCTTGAAAACAAGAACGCCGAACATCTGGTTGCCGTTTCGGGCCATTGCATAGAGTTCTCTTTTGAGACTGAATCCCTTGAGGATATCCTGCCCGACGGTCAGCAGGGTGTCGGCCAACTGATCATGTGGAACAGGAACATAGCTTTCCGTAGCCTCCGGGACCGGAACTAAGGCAAGCTCTTCTTTTGTGACTACATTACCTCCTGTGTGAACTAATAAACTCATTTCAAACCTCCTTCCCTGTATTTGCCGATTCCGGGCAAACACTTTTTTAAAATACTAATTGAACGATCTGTTTTTAGTTTAAGAGACCTGTTTCGAAAAAAAAGAGGGGTTTTTATGACATTGAAAGCAAATTACTCCTGCAATTTTCTTTCAGAGTGATATGATCCAGCTTTCTTTCGATCCGTTTAAACTTTATCATCGTTGAAAAAAAGGGGTTTTTCACATAATTTATACGAATAATTATTTTAAATTGACTTTTCAGTTTTTATTTGATATCAATTTTTCAATTGGGGAGGGGACATGCATTCACAATATTTACCGATCTACTAACGTTCTGTTTAGGGGTTCGGTTTTTTTATTGAAAGGAGGTTTCAATGAGAAAAATATTGATTGTTACCTTAGTACTTCTTTTAACTGCCTCTCAAGCAATTGCAGGATGGGTAAACGGATACTACCGGAGTGATGGCACCTACGTTAGGGGTCATTACAGATCATCGCCAGATAACTACAAATGGAACAATTACGGCCCTTCCAAGAATTCACAGGAGTTGAGTAACCCGTATATCAGAGATAACGATAAGGATGGGGTGTCAAACTACCTAGATCGGGACGATGATAATGATAATCGCCTGGATGATCATGATAATAATCAATACGGAAGGTAAAAAATGAAAACAAGAATAATCATATTGTTATTTTGTCTCACTCTTCTTGTTCCCAGTGTCATAGCATCTGAATTCTGGGCATCTAAGAAATCAAATAAATATCATTATCCGGATTGCCGCTGGGCGCAAAAAATAAATCCTGCCAATCTTATTAAATTCAAATCGCCAGAGGAAGCTCAGAACGCAGGATATATACCTTGCAAGGTCTGTAGGCCTCCTGTAGCTTCAAGAGCAGAGAGTGAAGAGCAGAGGATTGTATTATCTTCAGTGCTGGTAAATGATAATGACCAGAAACGCGGGTGCTGCTCATGGCATGGAGGGGTTTGCGGTTGTGATTATGCAACTGGCAGGGCAATATGTTGTGACGGCACCCTAAGCCCGACCTGTACCTGTCAATAAACCTGAAGGAAGAGGTTGTCATTCTGTGGTGTGGATCTAGAGGTATATCGTTATAACTTTTATTGTGTTTATGTAGGGGAGGAAACATGAAAAGCAAAAAAAGTAAATGGAGAATTGCGTCTTCAATCTTTATTATAGTTTTAGTTCTGCTCTTTTCGCTCACTTCTTTTGCCGAACCCGTGACTTATCCTGAAATCCACTGTAAGCATTTCTTCTATGGCTATCCAACGGGCACCCAAATAACCAATGACCTCATTATCAGAGATGTCTATGCTCTTTCATCCAATGACGAGACTAAGTTTGCTGACTGGGTTGCCTATCGACTGGATGAAGAAACTGTAAGCGGGAACGTTCAAACAAACAGAACCTGGAAAGCTGATCCATGGCTTGATGAAAAAGAAACTCTTGAGCCTAATGACTATAACGGTGCGAATGCGTCACTTAAAGTTGATCGTGGGCATCAGGCCCCTTTAGCATCCTTCAAAGGAACAAATTACTGGTCAGATACTAATTACCTCTCTAATATAACTCCTCAGAAATCAGATTTAAATCAAGGGCCTTGGCAGATTCTAGAGGGCAAGGTGAGAGATTTGGCTGAAAACGGTTATGTTGTCTATGTGATGACCGGACCTATATACGAAAAGGAAATGCCTTCATTACCAAATGCTGATGAGCCCCATAAACTGCCCTCTGGATATTGGAAGATCATTATTATCCAGATGGGCAAGAGCTTGGATTCCATTGAAACAGCCAGTTTCATCTTTGACCAGGAAACACCACGGAATGACAAGATGATAGATCATCTTACAACCATCAATGAGATTGAAGGAAAGAGCAAGCTCGATTTTTTAAGAGAGCTCCCAGACGAAATCGAGGAACAGATTGAGGGAGACAAAAATCAAGAATGGGCTGAGGAGAATTTTAAATAATTGACAATAAGGAGATAGGGGCATGGATATATCGAGTATTTTAGCTGTCTTGGGAGTGTTAAGCCTTTCAGTCGAAAGAGTAGTAGAAATGATTAAAAATCTAATTCCCTTTCTTTCTAATAAATATGAGGGAGAAGAGAATGTAGCCAAAGAAAGATTTAGAAGATTTGGGCTTCAATTTTTGGCTGCTTTAATAGGTTTTATTGTAGCTCTTGTTGCCCAAGAACAAATAGATTATGTGTTATTTAAGGGTGAAGGCACCATCGGTTGTTGGGGATGTGTTATCTTGGGTTTCCTTGCCAGCGGCGGATCAGGATTCTGGAATCAAAGTTTAGGGATCGTTGAGGAAATAAAGAAGGCAAAGAAATTAGAGTCAAGCAAACTAAAAAGCTAATAAAAACATATTAACAGAATAGGGAGGTAACATGCTTGTATTCATTAGTGATATTCATCTTACAGACCAAACAGCCTTTCCTTCATATTTACCAGCAAGGGCATTTGAACAAGTGTTTTATAACAACATCGCTTCAATAGTAGAAAGAAGAAAAGATTCTGTAAAAGAATTAAACATAGTCCTCTTGGGCGATATTTTTGACATCATCAGGACGAAAGAATGGTGGGAGATAAAAAATAATGAATGGATAACCAAAGATATCACTCCATGGAATGAAAACCAGCGTGGCATAGATGACAGTGCTGCTAAAGTTCTCCAAGCTATCATTCAAGGCAATCAGGATACTCTGCGAGCTATCAAGGAATTGCCTCAAAAAATCAAGCAATCAAAGCCAAATTTGGAATCTGTCAATCTTATATATGTTCCGGGAAACCATGATAGATTGATAACGCTTCCAGGTTTGTGGCAAAAGGTTAACGAATCTCTCGGTGACATTACACTGGCAGATACAGGATATTATAGCCCTGCTGGTTATAATACCCTTGCTTTTCATGGTCACCAGATAGACATGATGAATCGAGAAGATAAAAAGTGTTCTCCCATGGGAGACTACATATCCTCCCTGGTAACAGCTATCCCTTATTGGATAGAAAACGAGATGCTCTTAAAAGGATTTTCGGCAAAATCTGCCAGCAAGTTCAAGGATAAATTGCTGAGGATAGATGACGTAAGGCCTCAATCAGCGATATTAAAGTGGTTGGTACTAGAGGCAGGAAAGGAAAAAAAGAATGTAAAAGAGTTTCTCAAAGATTTTCTTTTCATGGTATTGGAAAAAGCCACAGAAGACCCTTTTTTTAAAAAATGGATTGATGCTCATGATAAAGAGTTAGGGATGTACGATGAAATCTTTAAGCTGGTTATGAGTGCCAAGGGACTTTTATCGCTTGGGAAGAAGTTTTTAACCCTGGATAATCTCTTGGATTTAATCAACAAAATACAGGGAGAAGACGGGAAAGATGCCTATGCGGAAAAGTTGTTGAAGGCTTGTCAAAAAGAGTTTCTGAAAAAAGAGACTCCTTTTGAATACGAAGTACAACAGAAGATCAAAGATGCTGAGTGCCTTGTACTTGGTCATACCCATGGGGCTAAATATCTACCACTTAATGAGAAAGTGTCATATTTAAATACTGGCACATGGAGAAAATACACCATACAGAGCCTTGCAGGAAAAGAGTTTATTTCTTCCCACCGGCTAACATTTGTGGCGGTGTATAAAAACGATGAAGCCGGAGAACGCCGCTTTGAACAATGGAGTGCCCTGATGAAGGCTGAATAATTTATTAGGAAATTATTCAGCCGTTATTATCCATATTATATGCGATAGAAATAATCTAAAGAGTAAGAGGCTAGATGCAATGAAACAATTTAACAAAAAATTGCTTCAGTTTTTTGAAGACAATTATGAGCTTGGCGCTATTGGGCTTGTCGGAACAAATGACATGATAGGCCTTGCTATCAGAGAAGCCCAAAGAGGGATAACAGAAAATGGTAAAGCATCGTTATGGTCTCATTGTTTTATCTTAGGAGAGAAGAGATATAACCTGCGCGGACCGAAAAACACTTTAACACAAAGTCCATATATATTTGAAAGCGATATCAAGGCAGATCTTCGAAATCCTCAATTCAGGAATGGCGCTCAGGAAAACTGGATCGGAAAATGGTGTAACAAACAAGTGAAAAAAGCAGCAATCATTGATTTTGGATTATCAGAAACGGAAAAACAGTATGTGCTTGCTACAGCACTTCAATTAGCTGATGAGCAGATTCTTTACCCGATCCAAGAGTTAATTGGCACCTGGTTGGCAATTATGACAAAGAGACAATCTACAACTAACCCTTTTGATAACCCACATGCCATGTTTTGTAGCGCTTTTGTAAGATACTGCTATAAAAAGGCTGGAAAGGATTTTCTTGGCAGGAATGTAAGCGTTTCCAATACGACACCTGAGGAAATAGCGCAGGCCGGCATCAACGCTAATAAAATCGTGGTGTTTGACTAGCCCGATAATTTCTAAATTGAATCGTAATTAACGCTTTTACTTTCGTATCTACTAGAAAAGGAGAAGCTAAAATGGACAGAAATAGACTAAGACGACCGCTGCTAGTTATTTTCTTTTCCTGTTTAACGAGCTTGGTATTTTTAGGATGTGCCAGTATACCACCAGAAGCTCCAGAATTGTCCGCTGAACTGGGAAATAGAATATCGGCTATTGAGGATGTGCATATATCATTACTTCATCATTTTTTCGACCAAAAAAGAGCTGAAGTAGATAGATTTATTCAGGAAGAATGGGTGCCGGTTTTTGCAGAAGAGGTTTTTCGTGATCCCAAAATGCAAGTGGCCTGGGAGACAATCGTAAACGAGAAAGACCCTGAACAGCGGTTGAAATTTCTGATAGCAGTGGGCCCTCGACTTCAAGAGAGAATCAACATAAAAAGACTTGAGTTGATCCAACCACTTGATAGTTTAGAGAGACAGATTGAACAGAAACTCAGGGAGGAGTATATCCAGGCAAGATCAATCAACAACTCCATAACCAGCTTTCTATTGTCAGCATCAAAAGTCTCTGAAAATCGTAATCGTTACCTTAATATGATTGGAATTTCAGATGAGAAGATTGGTCCTGTTATAGAAAAATTAGATGAGACGGTGACCAATCTGGTAATGACAGGAAGAGGCGTGAAGGACAAAATTGAAAGTACCGAGGAATATCTCACAAAACTGCGTGAATTAGAGGATATCCTAAAACGTAAATGAACGAAAGGAGTGTTAGCAATGCCGATAAATTGGGGCGAGTTTAACAAGGACTTAGACTCCATTATTAAAAAGAGTGCTGATAAAACTGATACAAGACTTGCGTCAAAAATATCATCCATCACTCGGATGACTGATGAAGAAGTAAAAGAACTTTTTCCAAAACCGGCGGATATACAGAAGCTTGCTAAACTTATGCAGATTGTAAAGTCCTCTGAAGACAGAAATACTAAAGTTAATAATATCATGAACAATACGGAGGAATTTGCAGGGATTATTTTGACCTTGCTAGAAAAATTTTCATGAATTGCACTCAATAGCGTAGCATAAGGAGGTAAGCATGACTGCATTCTGGGAAGAATACCTGAAGATTCTGGGTAGCACTGCTTTATTATTAGGTGCGTTAGCTTGGCTCATCAAATCACTTTTCTCTCATTTACTCTCTAAAGATGTAGAGCTTTATAAGGATAATTTAAAGAAATTATCGGAGCTTTATTTGAAAGAGCATGAGATCCGTTTCTCAAAGCTTCACGAAAGAAGAGCAGAATCTATAGCGAAAAATTATGAGCAACTTCAAGAGGCGATAGATGAACAAGCAACGGCTTTGTTCCGCTGGAACTTCGATGAAGAGTTTCCTAAATCGGACATGCTTAGTAAAGCCCGCGAGAAAATTGCAAATTATCTTGTGGAATACCATAAGGATAAAATATATTTCAACAACTTACTTGCTGAGAAGATTGGAGGGTTAATTGACCATGTTAGTAAATATCTTCTAGACCTTGAGACTCTTAAACTGAGATCTGACATTCCACAAGAAGAACTGATCGAGCTAAAAGAAAGAGGGCTTAAGCTAATGAACCGCTCTAGACAATTATTTACTGATATTGAAAAAGAGTTCCGTGAAATTCTTGGTGTAACTTGAAATAATTTGAACTGGCAAGCAATTAAATGTGCAAGCAGCTACCCTATGTGAATTCTACGCAAAAAGCCTTTTTTGTTGCTATTGCTTTCAAATAGCAATTCAAGCTTAATCCGTTAATGGAATCAAATTTTTACTATACATTTTTTGCCAGTCTTTTTGATCATCTACAACCTTAAACAGTTTGAAATATTTATGTGGCATAACGCCTTCAAATTGTCTGACCTTAATTTTCGAGAAAGCATTTTCAAGATAGATATCTTCAGAAATACTTCCTGGATATGGTTCAGTATAAATCACTTCTGATAAACCTACCTGTTGTATTTTCTTCGCACAAAGTTCACAAGGGAACGATGTAGTATATATTTTCCCGCCCATTAAGCCCATACCACCAATTTTTGAGCTTTGAATAATAGCATTCTCTTCTGCGTGAAGTGCTTCACAGTATTGCATCAACTTGCCTGCTGTCCTCTGAGATTGATTTGTGATTCTTGAATATTCATCCTTAAAGCAAAAACAAAATCTTTCCAACTCTTCTCGTTTCAGTTTGCTGTGTTTGTAAGGATGTATCAGTTTGTCAATGATGTCTTTTTCTTTTAATACTTTTAAATAATTGGTATATCTTTCCAATTTAAGGTCTTTAATTTCACGTAATCCGCAACTAATTTTCCCTTCTCCAACATCATTCCAGCCAGCACCAACAATGTAACCATCCCTTCCCTCTATTACAGCACCAACCTGCCTACAAATACAATTTGACTTCATTGCCATAGTATAGGCAAGGTTCATCATTACTTCATCATCAGTTGGTTTTGTACATCCAGCATCAAAGATAAGAGCAAGATATCGTATTGTTTTGGCTATTAAATCATTGTTATTTAAGATGCACTCATCTCTATATTCTCCAGGGCTCAGTTGACTTGCAGGCATATTTTGACATTCACAGTCTTCTTTGTAGTTATTAATGGCAATGTCGGAAAACTTAACCGTCTGTGGTACATTTTGCATATAGAAGTAGTCTTCCGTATTGCTTATCTGTTTCCCTTGATCTCTCTCTTCCCCTATATTGTCATATCTATCACGAAGTCTATTTTGTCTGCATCGTTGAGGTGCGTAAAGGGATATGAGATAAAAGCTAGGATATTTCTTTTCAAAATATAAAGCTTCATAGGGGTTACGAAATGAGTCGATAATGAAAAAAGAATGTTCTCTCTTGTTGTGCAGAAAGTTTATTAGAGTCTCAACGTCTTTAGCTAGGGTAAGGTGTATGTTATTCTTTAAATTATCACTATAGTCTTCTATTACCCGATAATCAAATGGGTTACCAGACCTTCTTATGTTATCACCAAAATCTTGCATTATAGTCCGGTAAATATCTTTTTCTTTCTTTATTTTATTTTTAATGTTTCGAATAAGCTTAACTATGCTTCTGAGTATTTGAGTTATAATTTCATCATCATAGTCCTTATCTATATCTAAAAGTTTTTTTATTGCGCCGAGATTTCTTGCTTTTGGAATAATTTCCCGTATGTTTTTTAATATGTTGTCAGTTTCAGCAGATACTTCAGCGTTATCTAGAATTTTCAAATATTTATCTACTTTTTCTCTATTTTCTTTTTTGATCTTTCTGATAGGGTTGTCTTTATATATCAACGTATTAAAGATTATTAAATCCGAGATTGAAATACGTCTAAAAAGATGAACTCCTTTCTTAATATCGATAAAAGATCTCAGTTCATCCAGACATTTCAATGTTTCGCGGACTTCTAGCTTTTGTTTTAATCTGTTAAATGTTTTTCTTTTGAGATCGGTGTAATGATGTAATTCGAGGCTTCCTTGAGGATTCACCACATCTTCCGTAATAATATTATTCTGAAACCAAGCTTTTTCATTACTATCTAAAGTTGAATTTATTTCTCCTATTTTTTTATCAAGCAGATCTAACTTTTTAAATAACGATTTTATCTCTTCATCAATTCCTCCGTACTTGACTATCAGCCCACTATTATCAAAATCTATATGGTTTTTTTCTTTTAAAAAAGCGAATAGTTTATTTTTGCCAATTAATCTATCATGATTTCCTTCATCATCATCAAAAATTTTTGAGAACTGAGTGCAACCACTTCCAACGGGTCCTGTTAATCCAAGAACTATTATTTTCTTGTGATGCATCTCTACCTCACTAAATTTGATAATTTAATTAGTTAATTGTTCTTCATCTGAGAAAATAAAATCTATTAATCTCAATATGTTATTGTGAAATGTGATTGAATACAAAATCATTGTACCATAGATTTGAGGTAAGATTTAAATCGTTATGAGAAATAGATATAAAGAATTTTTTACATCAACTTAGCAATTATGATATCAATAAAAGAAAAGCTTTTCTTGTCTGGTTTGTTTTACAGTTATGTGCTTCTTATGTGCGATATCAATTTCAAACTTTGACATTGATTTCCCATACTTTATTTTTGATGTTTTTGTAACATCATTTTTAAAAGACAATCCTCTCTCAGGCGGCATCAGCGTCACCGCACTAAACGGCCTTGAAGATACTCCATCGATCATCAATTTAAGATAGATGTGATAATTCGGGAGATTCACGAGATCACCTTCACTGAAGACAGGGTAAAACTCACGTGCCAGGTATTTGGCATCATTTGCTCCGACCCGAAAGGAGATGAGTGTGCCCACATTGCCAAAGATCGCAGAGCGTATCTTTTCCTCAAGCTGGTCAATATACTGATGGGCAAGAGTAAGGTTCAATCCGTATTTTCTGGCTTCTGAGAGAATATCTGCAAAGGCCAGGGTGATGAAGTTATGGAGTTCGTCAACATAAAGATAAAACGACCTTCTTTCATTTTCAGGAATATTTGTCCTGCTCATAGCAGCAAGCTGTATCTTGGTTACAAGCATGGAACCTAATAAAGCGCAGTTATCCTCTCCAATCTTGCCTTTGGCCAGATTCACTATCAAAATCTTTCCCTCATCCATAACCTTTCTGAGATCAAAGGTGTTTTCCCGCTGGCCTACAATATTTCTCAAGGGAACACTGGTTAAAAACTGGCCTATCTTGTTTAAGATCGGGGAGATCGCCTCAGTCTTAAACCATTGAGAGTATTTCTCAAACTCATTAATCCAGAATTCTCTTACTTGAGGATTTCTCACATGATTCAAAACACTCATCCTAAATTCCTTGTCAGTCAAAAGCCTGGGTATATCTAATAATGTAGAGCCAGGATATTCAAGAAGAGTGAGAATGGAATGTCTCAGGATATGCTCAAGTCTCGGCCCCCAAAACTCTGACCAGATTTTCTTGAACGTTGAGATAAGGCCAGAGGCAACAAGATACCGCTGATCAGGCGGAACTTTCTCTAAAGGATTAAACGCTATGGGATGTTCCAGGTCTCCAGGGTTGAAGTAGATCACGTCATGGATTCTTTCTTGAGGAACATAATGCAATACTTCCTCTGCCAAATCTCCATGTGGATCAATTAAAGCCAAGCCGTTTCCGTCTTTGATATCAGAAATAACCATGTTTTCAATCAAGGTAGTCTTGCCAGTGCCGGTCTTGCCAATGATATACATATGGCCTCTCCTGTTTTTCTCTTTAATCCCAAATCTATCTTTAATGTCACGGTAATTGGTAACTGCAAAGTAGGTAATAGGGTTTTGCTCATTATTTTCAACAGTCATATTTTTCAATAATACGCCCTGACTTATTCCACTAAAAGCCGGGCATACCTCTTTCAAAATGCAAATTGACCAGTCTTTTTCCTGTTTCTCATACCTCTAAACTGAAGACAAATGATCTTTAACAATTTGTCTAAGAAAGGAGGGGAATACATGGAATTAAGGTTTTTGCAGGTCAAAGAGGCATCAGGGGAGATGGTTCAATCCCCTGAAGTGGTTGCAGATATCATGGTTGAAGAGTCAATGATTGACCGGGAGTGCTTCTGGGTTATTCATCTTAATGCTGCCAACAAGATTATTGAAAAGGAATTGGTCTCAGTCGGATCAGTCAACAGTACCATCATGCATCCACGGGAAGTCTTCAAGAAAGCGATCTTGAACGGAGCCATAGGAATCATTACTGTCCACAACCACCCAAGCGGACAGGCTCAGCCTTCAAGAGAGGACAAGATAATGTGGCATCGACTGGATGGGGTAGGAAAGCTCCTGAGTATTGAGGTCTTGGATCACATCATCCTCAGCCCTTCAGGAGAGTGCTATTCAAAGAAACAAGGAAACATATTCCACAAAAAAGGAGAAGAAACGAAATGAAGAAAGCAAGATGCATAGATGTTGTAACCAGTGAAGGCAAGGTCCTCTTAAGCTTCTACCTTCATGAACAGGAGGTGGAACTAGAAGAGAACCCAAGCAAACAGAAAGAAAGGAAAGAACAATCAAATGACTCACCAAATGGGGAAGCCCTCATGACCCCAGCCCAGAAGAGGTATCTTTTCAGAATCCTGGCTGACCAGAAACTTGAAGGAGACAAGGCCCATGAGAAGCTGAAAACACTTTTCCAGGTTGACGCTCTGAAAGAGGTCTCAAAACTTGAAGCCAGCAGGATGATCGAGCAGCTTCTGGGAAATAACAAAGGGGGTGAAAAGCATGATCGAGCACCTTTCTAGTAGCCAGATCAACCTCTACCTTCAGTGCAGCCTCAAGTACAGGTTCCAGTACATTGACCAGATCCCAAGACCCTTCAAGTCTTCAGGCCTTGCCTTTGGAAGCGTGATTCATTCGACCCTTGCCTGGCTTCATAAAGAGAAGATGAATGGAAACGGGGTGACTCTGGATCGGCTCTACCGGATTTTCAATGCAGACTGGTACAGCCAGAAAGTAGATACAGATATCCGGTACAAAGAAAATGAAAACGAGATGAAGCTCACGGTCATGGCCAAAGAGATGCTCGGCATCTATTTCTATGAACCCGTTCAAAAGATAAAGGGCGCTGAAGTACCGTTTACCATTCCATTCGTCAACCCTGTGACAGAAGAGGATCTGGGGGTAAATCTGGAAGGTATCATTGATCTGATCGAAGAGGATGAGACGATTGTGGAGTTTAAGACCTCAGCGCAAATGATGAATGACATCAAGAACCATCTCCAGCTTACCGCCTATAGCTTTGCCTATGAGATGCTTTACCAGAGACCCCCGAAGCTTCTCAAAATCATCGACTTCGTAAAGACAAAGAAGCCCAAGATGGTTGTGCTGGAGACAACAAGGGATCAGAAAGACTACCAGAGATTCTTTTCTCTGGCCAAACAGGTTCTTAGCAGCATCAAAGGCCAAATCTTCTTTCCCCGGACAAGCTTTATGTGCAAGGACTGTGAGTTTGAGAGGCCCTGCAAGGCATGGGGTCAGAATTAGCTCTTTTTAAAGGAAGCAGGAAACTGCTTCCTTTTTCTTATCAGGCATTATCTCTTGTCTTTGCAACCTAAGGTAAGAAATCTTATGAAATAGCCCTTGAGAGTTGACTTAAATTGTACAGTATGATACACTTTGTATAGTTAATGGAGATTCAGTTAAACCAAAAAGAGGCGAAAGCGATTCGCCACATAAGAAATTCGATAATCCACAAGGGAAGAACTCCTTCTGTTCGCGAGTTAATGTATGCATTGGGCTATAAATCTCCTCATTCAGCCACTCTCCTAATCAAATCGCTTCTTGAAAAAGGTATTTTAAGGAAGCGTCAAAATGGCGATCTTCAATTAGTCAAAGATCCTAGAGAAAATATTGAACATGCCAGAACTGTGAGTGTGCCATTGGTAGGCACTGTGACATGCGGCACTCCAATTTTTGCTCAGGAGAATATAGAAGCATTGTTACCAGTATCAGTAGGTCTTGCTCGTCCCGGTTATAAGTATTTCCTCTTAAGGGCAGAAGGAGATTCGATGGATAAAGCTGGGATAAATGACGGGGATTTAGTATTAGTGCGCCAGCAGCCAACTGCGGAGATTGGCGATGTAGTCATAGCGCTTATTGACGATGAAGCGACTTTAAAAGAATTCCATCGTAGTAAGGACGCTATAATTTTGATGCCAAGGTCGAGGAACAAAGAACACAAACCAATCATCCTGACCAAGGATTTTCAAGTTCAGGGTGTGGTTGTAACAACAGTCCCAAAATTGGAGGATTAATTATGTCAAATTATCACGTTTCAAAAAACAAGGAATCAGGCAAATGGGATATTCAGAAAGAGAGTGGCAAACGCTCTAGCGGATCTGCTGGTACTCAGAAAGAAGCTGAGCGTATGGCAAAGAAATTTTCTGGCAACTCTGGAGGTGGCGAGGTTAGGATTCATGGAGTAGATGGAAAAATTAGAGATAGCGATACTGTTCCGCCAGCAAAAGATCCTTATCCACCAAAGGATAAAAAACATTAGTTATGATTAATTTTGATAAGAAATAACTAAAAATGAGTGTAAAAATTCACTTTTTAAATGTAGGCAGTGGTGATTGTACGATCATCCATTTTCCCGATCGAATCCGCAAAGATGGGAAAGGGAAAGCTGAAAGAATTATGATGGTTGATATATACCATCGAGAAGATGATGACAAGTATGAGAATGTAATCAATTATTATAAAAACAATTTCAGGAATAACAACGGCAGCATAAAACCAATTTTTCGCTTTGTTTTAAGTCACCCCCATCAAGATCATATTTGCGGACTAAACAAGCTATTTAATGATAGTGGCATTGAAATTTTAAACTTCTGGGATTTAGAGCATGATTTTGAGCCAGAGAATTTTGATGGACATCCGACTCACAAAGACGATTGGGATACTTATCAGACAAAAAGGATAAAGAAAGAAAGCAATCCTACGATAATACACACTTATCGGGATGATCCGCCGCGTCTTTATTGGAACGACGATGAAGATAGAATTACCATTTTGTCTCCCTCACTTGAAATGATAAAAGATGTTCATTCTAATAAAGAAGATGGAACAAAAAGAAATCCCCATGAAATAGACATTGATCATATTTCTTATGCCCTATTATTAAAAATTAATGACCGCAAAGTAATTTTTTCCGGTGATGGAAAATATGATGCATGGCAAGATATTGTTGATAATTGCAGAGAACAGATCGAGAATTGCCATGTTTTAAAAGTCCCACACCACGGGCACGAATCAGCCTTTCATGAAGAGGCTATAAAAATAATGAATCCCTCTCTGATTGTATTCTCAAACAGCAAAGACGAAGACAGCGAAAATGGTGCTGAAAAATTATATGACAAAGCAGTTCCGGGGGTAATGATTTTAAAAACATGGAGAGACGGAAATATTATAGTTGGAATGCCGTTTGAATCAGATCAGCCAATTACATATTGGCATTCAAGTTAGTATGTCCACAGAAAAAAGCCTGAAAGAACAAAATACGCCAGTTGTCATTATTTTTATAATTTGGTGTTTAGCGATTTATTTAGTGTTTCTTTCATCACCAAATAATATTTGGGATAAATTGCAGTCAGTTTTTGATCAAATTAATACAAAAGACGGTATCTTTATAGTTTTATCCCCGATTATAGCATTGATTCTAACCGGCATAGTTAGTTCAGAAAATAAAGCAAGGCTCGCTTTTTTTAGAATAAAAAACGCCTTGCCCGGCCACAGAGTATTTTCCGATTTAATAAAAAATGATGCTAGAATTGATATAAATAGACTTGTAAAAAAGCTTGGGAATCTGCCTCAAAGTCCAAAAGATCAGAACAGCGTTTGGTACTCTCTTTATAAGCGATACACTCAGTCTGTAATTGTAAAGGACGCACATAAAAAATTTCTTCTATCACGAGAACTTTGTTCTATTTCTTTCTTATTTGCGATAGTTGGCCCTATTGGACTTTATTTTGCTAATCAAAGCTTAAAATTGGTGCTCCTATATTTTTTTATAATGATTCTCCATTATTTTATTCTTGCTGTTGTTACACAAACCCATGGCAATCGTTTTGTTTGCAATGTAGTTGCTGAATACTCAATAGATAAAAAATAATCAGGATTGATAATTTAAAAAATTCCTCAAGCGATTGAAAAATAAAAACCTCTATAATTCTATAAATTTATTAATCACGTTTAAAAAGTTTCTAAACCATTTCCTAAATTTTCCTTGACATCTTCTTTATCAGATAATATCCTTATATCAATTCAGGGGGAGGGGTTTTAATAACCCCTCGATAAGAGTATGTCTTTCATTAAACAAAAAAGATTTTGGATACCCGTCTCGTTTGTTCTGCTTATTTGCCTTGTTACGGTAGGCTTTATTTTATTATCTCCCTCTTCCTCTCCGGCTGCTCCTGTAATATCCTGGAGTCCTGGATCAGTAAACGAGACCATCTCTCCGGGCGGATCAAAAGTAGCAAATGTGTCCTTCACAAGCTTAAAAGATTTATCAAATGTGGATGTCTGGGTAGTGCCAGAGCTTCAGCCGTATATTCAGGTCCAGCCAAGTTCATTTGCTCAGATAATCAACGGACAGACCAATAATCTCTCCTTGACCATTTCTGCAAGTCAAAATGCTCCTTTGGGAACTTTTGATGGGACGATACATATTAGACAAGGCAAAATAACTATAGCAAAGCCATTGCAAATTGCGATTAATGTGTGGCAGTTTTTTAGTGACGATAATTTAGGAATAAACTTATATATTCCACCAAATTTGTCTAGGATTGATCCTGAATTACCTAAGCCATCTTTAAAATTAGGTGAAGGATATACATTTGCCATCTATCGTTCAATATCAAATAACATGCCAATTATACAAGCTCCGATTAACGTCCCTTATGAAGGATGTACTATTTATTTTGGAGTTGAAGATAATTCATCTCAATTAAACTTATTAGACTGGTTGAATACTTATTCTTATACCCGCACTCAGGACATCGATGAAGAAATAATATTAAACGATATCATAAGTGTTCGCCGAACAGGTAAGGGCGAGATTTTTGATAATCCATTTATAACAGTTTTTATTCCTTTTGAGGACAGAATTTATACTATTACTGGGGAATCTAATCGGGATCTGACCGATTTTGAACAATGTCAATATAGCCTTGAGCAGATTATTGGTTCATTGAGCTTGAAAGAATGAAAAGGAGTATATAGTGCGCTCAAGACAATATAGATCCTCCTTAATTATTTTTGCTGTCTTTTTGGGAATATTGGTTTCTTATTCTTTAGTATATTCGCTTCCTTTCCCAGTAGGCAGTCCGCTTGATGGAAGCCCTTATAGTAAAAGTCAAGAGTTTCAGGACGACTCTTTTATATGGAATAACAAAACATATAGTGGTCATCTTGGTGAAGATTGGGCTGTGCCCATAGGAACTGAAGTTTATCCGATTGCTAAGGGAGAAGTTGTACGTTCAAGGGATTATCAGGGCAATTGGGGTAATGTAATTATTATTAAACATGATAATTTAATTCCTGGCGAAATAATTTACTCTTTATACGCTCATCTTAGTGTACGTTTTGTGGGAGAAAATGCACTAATCCAAGACACAACAACCCCTATTGGTCTTAGTGGTATAAAAGGTACTGGTGCACATTTACATTTCGAGATTAAAGATTACGGTGAAACAGTAATAATTCCTGGACCAGCCTATACTATGCAAGAATCACAGGATGTTGATATGCTCTTTTTTAAGGAAGTGACTTATTTCAGACCTACAAAATTCCTTATAACAATACATGATCCAAATAACATAGATAACGATGGAGATGGCTTGACCGAAAACCAAGGAGATTGTAATGATGCCGATTCAACCATTTATCCAGGAGCAACCGAAGTCTGTGGAGATGGAATTGATCAAAATTGTGATGGAATTGATCTAGTTTGTGCACAAAATCAGCATTGGGAGGCCATTTTTGATTGGACTTTTTCAAATTGTGTTATTCCTCCTCAGCATTATATTACGTATCATACATATTCAATTATTCAGTCTGGGACTACAGTTGAAGGCAACTCTCTCGACAGCCAATCAGCAATAATTAACGGAACTATCAACGGGAGTTCTGTTAATCTTGTATTGAAAGAGTTTTTTGGTGATTTTTGTACTAGAACCTTCAGCTTATCTGGAACCCTTATAAGTGAAAAGATAACCGGAAATGTTACAGGTGGAGATGATAATTGTGGCACTTGCAATATAAACGGCACCTTTGAGATTTTAATCGATAATTCCCTTTAGACCAACACAATAAGGTTATAGACATCAATACCTTATCGCCTTCCGCCCTAAAATACAACATCTTCCTGTCTTTATTCATAAAATAATTAGGAATTCCGTTCTTTCCTCATCCTGGAGCATTTAATCGCAATATATTTCGCATTACATTCAAACACCGTCTTGTTGAACAGCATTTTGAACAGCATTTTTAAATATATGATGTTTTAATTAAATATTCACTTTCAATTCAAACCTCAGATATTTGTTTCGGGTCTCTCCCGATAAGGCGGGAGAGAATTGAAACAAATGATTCTCACTTGGGATATCCGTCTTATCAATTACCGGAATATGTCCTGATATTTTTACTTCCATCTCTTTTGAATTAAAAATTATCTCATCAATCAAATATGCCAAAAATTCATGCAGCTTATCAGGTGATAAACTATCTATTCTCTTTTTTGCCAGTTCACAAAAATGGTGTACATTTTTAATGATCAGATCCTCACTGATGCGCGGAACTCTCTGAACCAGCTCTTCCATTCTCCTGTCTAAGTCTTTTACCCTTTCCTCAACTTCTTGCTTTTTCTCCAAATATGCATCCTTTTCGATAACTGTTTCAAGATACAATTCGAGAAGCTTTGCTTTTTTATCCTCAAGGATTTTCTTTTTATTCATTACTCCTTCCTTCTCTTTCTCTGCGTTTATTCCTTTCTTAAGAAGAACGTCGGTTAAATTCAAAATATGGTTTATAAATATTTGGGGTCTTGCGAGCGCATCTCTAATAGTATTCAATATAGCGTTTTCAATTTTGTCTGCTCTCACATTTTTTGCAAAGCAATTTCTTGGCAAAGGGAATCTTCTTTGGATATTTCCACATCTATAATAAAAGTTTCGGTTATTGTTGCCAGCACTAGCCCCTATATAGGTAGATCCGCAATGCTTGCATCTTACCAAACCAGACAAAATATAATTTCTTCTTCTTTTCCCTCCCCGATGACTCTTCAGTGTCTTTTGAACTAATAAAAAAGTTTCTTCATCGATAATTTCAGGAACTTTTATCGGTATCCATTCTTCTCTCTCTCTGACTCTCCACTTTCCTGCTCCCTTGTCATGTTTGTTGTAGTATGCTGTTCCAATGTAGCATTCATTTGTTAAGAGTTTATGTATTAATCCTTTTGACCAATATAGTGCATGATTTTTTGTCCGGATTTTTCTTTCGGCAAGGATTTTCACGACTTTTGCAGTACTTTTATGCTCTAAATACAGAGAAAAAATCATCCTTACGATGTCCGCCTGTTCTTCATCTATCTCATAATAGGCAGGCTTATTCTTTGTCTTCTTCACGTAAAGATAACCATAAGGGCCTGAACCTCCCAATATCTCTCCATTCCTTGCTCTATGAAATCTTCCTCTCCGTGTCCTTTCCATAATTTTCGCTCTTTCATATTCAGCGATAAGTCCCTCTATCCCAAGTAATAATTGATCTTCTGGGTTGTCTGTGACAGGCTTGTTTAAAAAGATGATTTCTATCCCTTTCTTCTTTAACTCTTCCATCACTATAGCTTGATAAATATACTTCCGTGCAAGCCTGTCAGGCGACAGAATATAAACTGCTGCAAATAAGCCGCTTGAAGCTTCATCTCGCAGTCGGTCTAAGCTGGGTCTTGCCAAAACTCCACCGCTGATGCCATTGTCAATGTATTCTTTGACAATTGTGGCTCCATCTTTCTTGCAAATTTCTCTTAATTCTGCCAGCTGTGATTCTATTGTTTTTTGCTCCTCTTGTTTTTCTGTTGAAACGCGAGCATAGATTACTGATTTTTTCATATGATTGAATTGAAGGTGGAATCTTAACCCTATTGATTATTGGGTAAGGAATGATCTCCTGATGCAAAATAATCTATCACGTCCTTCTCTGATAAGATTAGATTTAAGGCCATTGAAAGCCTCTTTTCACTTATCCCTTCCCTTGGTTCAACAATGAAGGCTGAAAGATCCCCCTCTTTCTCTTGGTAGCAAGTTTTCTTGTGATTGTCAAATATCTCTTTGCTTAGCCTCATCTTAAATTATAGGTTAAGGCAAAGAACAGGAGCGCAAAGAGAGGAGAATTTGCCTTTTGAAGGAAAATCATGTTTAATGATATCTTTTTTACACGGAAAGCGACCGAGGGAATTGCCGAAGCGGTCATTTCAATAAACTCATTTTTGAGATATAATCAAGATGCTTATTTGGTAACAATTGATATTAAAGTCGAACTAAGAAATTATATGGCAATAAAAAAATCACAACTCTATAGCTCGATCTGGCAGGCCTGTGACGAATTGCGTGGAGGCATGGACGCTTCCCAATATAAGGATTATGTCCTGGTTCTTTTGTTTGTTCGCTACGTCTCGGATAAATATGCCGGTAAAAAAAATCAGTTAGTCGAAATTCCTCCCGGTGGTAGTTTTGACGATCTGGTTAAACTCAAAGGCAAGCCGGAAATTGGCGAAGGCATCGATATGGTTTTAAGTAAGCTAGCCGAAGCCAATGACCTCGTTGGCGTGATTGACGAGGTTAATTTCAATGATGAGGATAAGCTGGGAAAGGGCAAAGATATGCAGGACAGATTGTCCAATCTTATCGCTATCTTTGAAAATCCGGATTTAAATTTCAGTAAAAACCGGGCCGAAGGCGATGATTTATTAGGCGATGCTTACGAATATTTGATGAAACACTTTGCTGTGGAATCCGGGAAAAGCAAAGGGCAGTTTTACACTCCAGCTGAAGTCTCGCGCATCATAGCCAAAGTGATAGACGCCAATAAAGCCATCGGCACCATGCAGGCGGTCTATGATCCGACCTGCGGCAGCGGATCACTTCTTTTGAAAGTCGCGGACGAAGCTCCGAAGGGCATTGCTATCTTTGGGCAAGAACTGGATAACGCCACGGCTGGCCTCGCTATCCTGAATATGTGGCTTCACTCCAAGCCGACGGCCGTCATTAAGAAAGGACACAGCACGCTTTCCAATCCGCTGTTCGCCAACAAAGGTCTTCTCACAACTTTTGACTATGTCGTCGCCAATCCGCCGTTTTCCTATAAGGCGTGGCGTAATGGTTTTAATCCGGATGAAGACATGTATGAACGATTCGACGGGTTCGGAATTCCTCCCAAGAAAAATGGCGATTATGCATTTCTTTTGCATATTTTGAAATCACTCAAAAGCACCGGAACCGGCGCGATTATTCTGCCTCACGGCGTTTTATTCCGGGGCAATGCTGAAGCGGAAATCCGCCAGAATATTATTAAGCGCGGCTATATCAAAGGTATCATCGGCTTGCCGCCTAACCTTTTTTACGGTACCGGCATTCCGGCCTGTATCATCGTTTTGGACAAATCCGGAGCGAATGACCGCAAAGGCATTTTTATGATTGATGCCTCTAAAGGCTTTGTCAAAGACGGCAACAAGAACCGCTTGCGAGAGCAGGACATCCGCAAGATCGTGGACACTTGGAAAGGCAAATTAGAAACGCCAAAATTCTCCCGCTTTGTCGCAAATGAGGAAATAAAGAAAAACGAATATAACCTTAATCTCCCACGCTATATCGATACGCAGGAAGCGGAAGACATTCAAGACATCGAAGCTCACCTCAAGGGCGGTATTCCCAATGCCGATATCACCGCACTATCCGCCTATTGGGACATTTGCCCGACGCTTAGAAAAAAGCTTTTCAAAGCCCATGAGCGCAAAGGTTACAGTGAATTGCTGATTGCCAGCGAGGAAATAAAAAAGATTATTCTTAATCATCCGGAGTTTGAAGCTTTCCGTCAGAAAGTGATGGACGTTTTTGCCAAGTGGCAGAAAAGTTCCACTTCTTTTCTAAAAACCATCTCTAATACCGACCGTCCGAAAGCTATCATTCAGAAAATATCCGATGATCTGCTTTCAGTTTATTCAGATTTAAACTTGATCGATAAATATGACATCTATCAGCACTTAATGAATTACTGGGAAGAAGTGATGTTAGATGATGCTCATATCATTACGGTTGACGGGTGGAAAGCTGGCAAAGAAGTGATACGCTTGCAGAAAGACGTCAAGGGTAAAAAGAGAAATATAGAAGGCCTTTATGGGCTGGAAGGCCGCTTGATTCCGATCCCTTTAGCCATTAAAACCTATTTTGCAAAAGAGCAAAGCAACCTGGATGAATTAAAAGCCACGCTGGAACAGGTCGGTGTTGATATGGCTTTGCTCAAAGACGAAAACAGCGATGAGGACGGTTTACTTTGGGAAGTGATTGTTAATGACAAGATCAGCAAGGCCAATGTGCAGAAGCGCATTAAAGAAATAAAAAAGAGTCCGGATGATGTTGACGAACTGGCAATGCTTGAAAAATATTTAGCTTTGTTTGAAAAAGAAGCCAATACTAAGAAGGTAATCAAAGACGCCGAAAATGATTTGGAGAAAAAAATAATCACTAAGTATCCAACTTTTACTGATGAAGAAATCAAAAAGCTAGTTGTTGAACGCAAGTGGATGGCTGAAATGTCTGCCCGCGTTTTTGGCGAAGTGGATCGTCTTTCTCAAACGCTCGCCGGTCGCGTCAAAGAGTTGGCCGAACGCTATGCCGAACCAATGCCAAAAATATCAGATGAAGTGGATGATCTTACCAAAAAAGTCGAAAAGCATCTTGCTAAGATGGGATTTAATTTGAAATAGTTATGGATTACGATCAATTAATCAGAAATTGGCGCACCAAAGCTTCAGACGAGGACTATTTTTCAAAATTTGTTTTTGAATATTTAGCTTTTATTGCTTTTTTGAAAAAGAAGTGTTTTAAAGATGCGATAAGCGACAGAAGCGCAATTCAAAGATTAAAACGAGATCCAGTGATAAAAGATAAGTATCTACAACAAATAGAAGGCGACGCGAGCGTTAAACAAGCTTGGCACAATATTAAGAATGAACTAGACACTGGTCGTCTTGGGAATGTTAGTCGGAACAGCGAGGAAATCGAGGAAATTAAATGGTGGAATTGTTCAAGCGATCAAATATCGCAAAGTCTCAATAATGATATTAAAGGAATAATCCGAGATTTAACTGATTGGGAAAATATGGTGGAGTTTTGGTATTCCATTAGAAACAATCTTTTTCATGGCGGCAAAGATCCTCAAGATGCAAGAGACCAACTTTTAGTTGAAAATGGCTATATAACTCTAAGTGCTTTAATGGAAATAATGTTACTTGAGGTAAATATATGATGACAGCAACGCAAAAAATTCCTGCAGGATACAAACAGACCGAGATTGGGGTGATCCCGGAGGATTGGGAAGTTAAGCGCCTTAAAGACTTATGTATTGAAAAAGGGCTAGTCCGTGGACCCTTCGGTGGTGCATTAAAAAAAGAATATTTCGTTAATAAAGGGGTTAAGGTTTACGAACAAAAAAACGCAATTTATAGAAGCTGTGAGATAGGTGATTATTATATCGATAATAATAAATATCTTGAACTTAAACGATTCGAATTAAAACCAAATGATTTTATTGTTAGTTGCTCGGGTACAATTGGCAAAATTTATTTAATACCAAGCAATGCACCAAAAGGGATAATAAACCAAGCATTGCTTAAAATCACAACCAATAATGCGGTGGTATCAAAAGAATATTTTTTATATTACTTTGAGTGGGAAAAGTTTCAGGAACGAATAATTGACAATACCCAAGGTGGAGCTATGAAAAATCTTGTTGGTATGTCAATTTTTCGAGAGACACTAATACCTGTCCCATTATCAACAATTGAACAAAAGGTTATCAGTACAGCACTATCTGATATTATTACTCTTATATCAAAAACTGAGACATTAATAGGGAAGAAAAAGAACATTAAACAAGGTGCGATGCAGGAATTGCTTACCGGAAGGCGACGCTTGCTTGGCTTTAATGGCACGTGGGAAGTAAAAAAGTTGGGGAATATCGGATCATTTTCAAAAGGTCAGGGGATTAGGAAAGATCAAGCTCAGAGGGGTGATATTCCTTGCATTAGATATGGCGAACTGTATACAAAACACCGTGATTATATTAAAAAATACTACTCCTTTATTTCTAAGAAAGTTGCCGCTACGGCTCGAAAATTAAAATCAGGTGACATATTATTTGCAGGTTCAGGAGAAACGAAGGAAGAAATTGGCAAGTGCGCGGCTTTCGTTGAAAATATTGAAGCATATGCGGGAGGTGATGTTGTAATTCTCTCTCCTGATAACGCAGATTCACTTTTTTTAGGATATCTATTAAATACACCATTAGTTGTTAGGCAAAAGGCAAGCAAGGGACAGGGAGATGCAATTGTTCACATCAGTGCACAGAACTTAAAAGAGGTTGAAATTATTATACCTGCGGATAAACCTGAACAAACCGCTATCGCTGCAATCCTCTCCGACATGGACGCCGAAATTGAAAAATTAGAAGCTCAGCTTACGAAATACCAAAATATCAAACAAGGCATGATGCAAACATTATTAACCGGTAAAATCAGATTAATTTAAAAGTATGGATAATATGCAATCACTCAAAGTCGGGCAAATAGAGAGAAAAACCCAAGACCGTATAGTTAAGCTGTTTACAGATAAAAACAGACTGAATTATGGCTATTTGGGTAATTGGGAAGAGCGAGAAGAGAATATCAATATTGAAGAAGATCTCCTGCGATCATATTTACAACGTGCCGGTCATAGTGATGCCCTAATCAGTAAAGCGATAAAAGAACTTAAAAAAACCGCTAATCGTCCGCAATTAAGTTTGTATGATCTGAATAAAGAAACATACAGCCTACTACGCTACGGCATAAAAGTCCGCGAGGGGTTAGGCGAGAAAGATGTGACTGTTTGGCCGATTGATTGGAAAAATCCGGACAATAACGACTTTGCTATTGCCGAGGAGGTGACAGTCAAAGGCAATCGCACCAAGCGTCCCGATATTGTTTTGTATGTGAACGGGATCGCGGTCGGCGTGATTGAGCTCAAACGAAGCATTGTTTCGGTCTCGGAAGGCGTCCGTCAAAATATCGGTAATCAAAAAGAAGAATTTATAAAAACATTCTTCGGCACCGTGCAATTACTCATGGCTGGCAACGATACAGAGGGATTGCGTTATGGAACGACTGAAACTACTGAAGAATATTATTTGGCCTGGAAAGAAGCCGGCCTTGAAGGCGAATCAAAATTGGATCGAGCAATTTTACAGCTTTGCGATAAAAAGCGGCTTTTGGAAATCATCCACGACTTTGTTGTTTTTGACAGCGGGATTAAAAAGACTTGCCGGCACAATCAATATTTTGGCGTGAAGGCGGCCCAAGATTATGTAAAACGCCGCGAGGGCGGAATTATCTGGCATACGCAAGGGAGCGGCAAAAGTTTATCGATGGTTTGGCTCGCCAAATGGATACGCGAAAACATCGATGATTCCCGCGTGCTTCTTCTCACTGACCGTACTGAATTAGACCAGCAGATTGAAAGCGTGTTCAAGGGTGTAGACGAACAAGTTTATCGGGTAAAAAAGGCCAGTATATTATTGGATGAGTTAAATAAAAAAGATAAGTGGCTTTTGTGTTCGTTGGTGCATAAATTTGGGCGGGTCAATGCTAAAGGCGACCTTGAGATTGATGTAGCAGAAATCAGAAAGAACCTGCCGAAAGATTTTTCAGCCAAAGGTAATTTGTTCGTGTTTGTTGATGAGTGCCATCGCTCGCATACCGGCAAACTGCATGAGGCAATGAAGGAAATCTTGCCCAATGCTACATTTATCGGTTTTACCGGCACACCTTTGCTAAAAGTAGATAAAGCCAATAGCCAAGCAATCTGGGGCAATTATATCCATACGTATAAATATGATGAAGCGGTGGGCGACAAGGTGGTTTTGGATTTGCGTTATGAAGCCCGCCGCGTGGATCAGAATATCACCTCCCAAAGCAAGATTGACGCTTGGTTTGAGGAACGCACACAGGGACTCACCGATGTCGCCAAAGCCGAGCTCAAAAGACGCTGGGGCACTATGCAAAGCCTGCTCTCCTCCAAATCAAGATTGGAGAAGGTGGTTTTCGATATCCTGGATGATTTTTATAAAAAAGACCGCTTAACCACCGGTCGAGGTAATGCTATGCTGGTAGCCAGCAGTATCTATGAGGCTTGCCAGTATTATGAAATATTCCAGGCGCAAGGATTTTCCAAATGCGCCGTGGTGACTTCTTATGAACCAGGTGCTTTGTCTACTGACACTCGCGAATACGCTATCTATCAAAAAATGCTCAAGGGTAAAAGCACGGAAGATTTTGAAAAAGAAGTTAAAAAGAAATTTATCAATACGCCCGGCCAGATGCAACTTTTAATCGTGGTAGACAAGCTTTTGACCGGCTTTGATGCTCCGCCAGCCACTTATCTTTATATCGATAAAAACATGCAGGATCATGGCCTGTTTCAAGCCATTTGCCGGGTGAATCGTTTAGACGGCGATGACAAGGAGTATGGCTATATTGTTGATTATCGCGATCTGTTTAAGAAGCTGGAGACAGCGGTTACTGAATACACAGCCGGCGCTTTGGCCGGCTTTGACAAGGAAGATGTGCTCGGACTGTTAAAAGACCGCTTTGTTGAAGGCAAGAAAGATTTAGATGAAGCCCTAGAAATGGTCCGGGCTTTGTGCGAACCGGTCGTTCCTCCAAAAGATTCAGCTTCCTTTATCCGCTATTTCTGCGGTGATGTTGAAAATCCGTACTCGCTCAAGGAAAACGAAATCAAGCGCGTCAAACTGTATAAATCAGTCAGCCATTTGCTTCGGACTTATGCCGATCTGGCTAATGATATGGCCAGCGCCGGCTACACCAAAAAGCAAGCCTCAGCTATCGAGGACGAAGTTAAGTTTTACGAGCAAGTGCGCATGGAAGTCAAGCTCGCCAGCGGTGATTATATTGATCTTAAAAAGTATGAGCCAGCTATGCGTATTTTGATTGACCGGTATATCGCCGCCGAGGAGAGCGAAAAATTGTCAGCGTTTGACGATATGACCCTGGTGGATCTGATCGTGAAAAAAGGCGAAGAAGCCCTTAAACAATTGCCGGAGACATTCCAGCAAAGTCAGGAGGCGATGGCTGAGACAATCGAAAATAACGTCCGCAAACTGATCATTGATGAAATGCCGACCAACCCGAAGTATTACTTGCGCATGTCCGAGCTTTTAGATGAATTGGTCAATAAGCGCAAGCAAGAGGACATTGAATATCGGGAGTATTTGAAAAAAATAATCGCCTTAACTAAAAAAGTTAAAGATCCGATGGACGAATCGGTTGATGTTAAGATTGATACTCCGGCTAAGCGTGCTTTATACGATAATCTCGGGCAAGATGTTGAGAAAGCCATTAAGGTGCATGAAACGATTATGGAATCAAGGCAAGCCGCTTGGCGCGGCAACCGCCTGAAAGAAAAAGCGATCATGATTGAAATCGGAAAAGTTTTGCCCGATATCACGAACGAGGATTTAAAGAATCTGATCGAGATTATAAAAAAACAAAATGAATACTAACTCATACTTACAACTTGGCACCGTTGAAGCTTTGGTCGTCAGAAAACCGGTCAAGAATTTGCATCTCTCGGTCTTACCTCCCAATGGCTGGGTGCGCGTGACCGCTCCAGAGAGCATGAAAGACGATGCCATCCGGACGCTTTTGGCTTTAAGACTCCCATGGATCAAGAAGCAGCAGGTTAAATTTGCCTGTCAAGAAAGGCAGACCCAGCGTGATTATTTGACCGGAGAAAGCCACTACTTTTTCGGCAAACAATATCGTCTGAAATTGGTCTATAAGGACGAGGTTCCGGCTGTCTTTTTGAAAGGTAAAAATAAAATTGTTTTGCAAGTTCGGCCAGGCAGTTCGGTCGCCAAGCGTCAGCAAGTAATGGTTGATTGGTATCGCAAAGCTTTGCACAAAGTTGTGGCTGATCTCATGGTCAAATGGCAGAAAAAGATCGGCGTTGAAGCTAAATGCTGGGGCATTAAACAGATGAAGACCCGTTGGGGCACTTGCAATCATAAGCAGGCGAGAATTTTGATCAATTTAGAGCTTGCGAAGAAGCCAATTGCCTGCATCGAGTATGTTATTGTTCACGAGCTTATACATATAGTCGAGAAAAATCACAATGATAATTTCACGGCTCTGCTGACAGGACATATGCCTAAGTGGAAAAGCCTTAAAGAGGAACTAAACCGCTTCATTTTGTCTCATGAGGAGTGGAAGCATTAGCTCATTCTAATCCTCAGGTATTCGGCATTTCTTGGACTGTTTGCTTGCAGGCATAATTCAAGAAATGAATGAGGAATTTATTATAAAAATATCTCTTTAATTATATGAATACAGTTTTTTAAAAAATAAAAAGTCTCTTTCTAAATTACCACCAGTTCACTGTAAAATTAATACCAACACGATAATCATGATCTGGAGTTCCATTTGTCGCATCATCCTTAAAATACTCTGCAACCCAGAGAGCTTCGGTATAGACCCGAAGTCCTTTTATAAAAACATCTATTGGCCCTTCATTAAATCTGAAGGGCATCAATTGGAGACCAAGCCCGGCCAATGCCCTGTTCTGCCAAAATTCTCTTCGTTCTGTAAGGCTGATTTCTCCAGTAGCATAAGGCATTGGAGCAAACGCACTGGATGGGAATAATTTTATCCCCAATTTCGGAACAAAAGCGAATGTCCAGCTTTTATAATCATCAACATAGAAATTGGTCTTTCTCCAAGAAACATCTCCCCAGAACTCTCCCCAGTACCAAAGCTTGTTATATAGGTTACATTCCCTATAGAAGTCAACCCCAGCCCTGAAGTCATGCTTTGGCCTCCAGTCCCATTCGTCTTTGTTGTGCGAAAATTCGGTTTCTAGATAAACAACATAAAATCTTAATTGTTTCATCCATTCAAGGATTGTATCGTTTAAGAAGCCTGCTTTCTTAAGAATTCTCCATTCTATACCTGCACCGTAATCAAATCTGTCTTCCCAATCTATATCTTTCATATCTTTTATTGTGCCGATGAAAAAAGGATCAGGCAGTGGTATGTCTGTTTGTATAAGTGAAGAAAACCGGGGAAATACCAAGCGAGCCTCAGCCCAGGCAGACATTCCATCATAATTATCCTCAAAGAAATTGGTATCTCTGTATGAAGCATCTCCATATAGCTGTAAGAGATGATATTTAGAGCCTAAGAAAGTTGGTTTATTGTATGAGGTGTCTGGTATGCCCTCGCATTCAACCTCTCCTGAAGCATAGCCAGTAAAAATAGAAAGAGAGATAAACATTACTACGACTAAATTCAATACAGTTTTCATATTACCCCCCATCAAAATTATTTGCACTTACCTCCCAAAGAATCGAGGCGGTCCATTGCTGATTGCGATGGTGACCAAAATCCATCCCAGCTTGGGTCATAAGTGCGAGCATATGTAAATTTAGCTGCCATACAGTAAGCCTGAATTGCTTCTTGTTGCTTTTCTATTTTTTCATACGATTTTCCGATTATAAACCAGCAAGTTGCAACATCATTTAAAACGCCTCGATTAATAATCGTTTCTTTTTTGTCGGCACTGACACTACCTTCAGGGGGCACTGGAGTGTTTTCCTCCCTTAAATCTCTTTGTTGCCTAATTGCTGCTGGTTGAAATTCATCAATGCATTCCTCGGCTTTTTTTATTGCCTGCTCATAACTTTTCTTATTATATGCTTCCCAGGCTGCTTGAGTAAGTCTTGCATTTAATGGTAACTGAGGTTTGGTAGACGCTCTTACTACTAAAATTCCGCCTGCTATTACTACGATAAGGATGCTGATAATTAGTTGTTTAATAGGTTTCTTAATCATTGCACGGTCACCTCCATTTTTCTTTTTCCTTATTAAAACAGATAATTTTTTTAAGTTAATGAATAAATAAGTAACAGCTGCTATTAACGAAGATATAGCTATTATTAAGACAGTGAGGGTATGTGTTGAATTGATTATTAAATCTACCATGATCATCCAATGTATTTGACTTTAGGTATTGATACAGAGTGGTTATAGATATTTAGAATAGTTAGAAAATGGGGATAAGCTACAAAGTAATAAGATGAAAGAGAATTTTTAAGGCGTATGGCCATTTTGAACCTCGTTTAGGATTATAGCTCAAATTTAATGTAAAATCATTAGAAATTATATATTTGAAGGTTGTTTTAATTTATCCACTCCTTATCCCCAGAAATAGCCTTCATTTGCCTTAAATAGCAAATAATCCATCCTTTGTATCTCTCCCCCTTCTGATACCCTGAAAGCATAAAGGTCTAATTTTAGGCTTATGAAGAATGTTTCTTACAGCCAAATACCGAACTGTCTGAGGAAGTATAGAAAGGCGCGCGGATTAAAACAAAGTGATGTTGCAAAGATATTAAGAATCAAAAGCACGAGTTTAATATCTCGATGGGAAAATGGTGGCTGCCTTCCCAACACGCTGAACATCTTTAAGCTTTCGATACTCTATCGGACATTGATTGTTGCCCTATTTATTGATCTCTATAGAACCCTCAAGGAAGAGATTCTTAAAAGAGAGAAGGAAGTATTCAGAATGAGATATGCCTGACTCAGAAACGCGAAATTTAAAAGACGGTGAATGGTACTGGATAGATAAGGCTATAATCCAGAAATATGCTCCCCGGATAGGGGCTTCAGGAATTGCTGTGTATAATGCCCTAGCCTTGTTTGCAAACTCAAAGACTCAATCCTGTTTTCCAACACGGAAAGCCTTGGCTGACATACTTGGACTGAGTAGAAGGACTGTAGCAAGAAAGATTAATGTGCTCAGACAATCCGGATTAATTGAAGTCATCAAGAAGAATAGGAGTAACGTCTATTATCTGCTTAGTCCACAAGTGACATCAGTGACAGAGGGTTGTGACAAAAATGACACTTCATATATGACACCAGGGAACACAAACAAGAAGAAACGAATAAGAATTAATAATAACGATATCGATGAGATAAATTCTTTAAAATCGGATTTTGCTTTTAAGGGAAGAAAGCCTCGAACCAGAGAAGAAGTCTTAGCCTTAGACTTGGCTATAGCCCTCCATGACATCAAGGGTTTGCCGTTCTATCTGTCTCTTACGAAGAAATACCCCGAATCCCTGTTAAGAAACACCTTGAGCGAAGTGAAAGAATTACCCATTGAAAGAATCAAAAAGAGTCGAGGAGCCTTATTCAATCATCTTATCCAAAAATATGCCTAAGAAGCCTCACACAATCTTAGCGATTAACCCCGGCACACGGTATTTGGGGATAGCAGTCTTTCAAGGCCCAGATCTCAGAGACTGGAGGATTAAGGCATTTCAAGGGAAATTCTCAAAACAGAAGTTGGATAAGTTCCTTAAGATAATAGCTGATCTTATTGAGCAATACCACGCTGACGTTTTGGCAATCAAGAAGCTTCATCCAGGCCGGAGTTCGTCTAATCTCAATAGTCTAGCAAGCAAGATTATAAGCATTTCCAAAAGAAAGGGGCTTAAGGTGTGTCAGTATTCCATTGCGGATATTAAAAAATTCTTTCTCCCGAAGGAGAAGTCCAACAAAAAGAAACTGGCAGAACGCATGGCATCCAAATACTCAGACCTGCTTACTGAATTGAATCGAGAGAAAGCTAGCAGGAATCCCTATTACCTGAGAATGTTCGAGGCCGTAGCCTTAGGGTCGATCTGTATTTATCAAATAGATAAACAAAAATATGTCCCCAAATAGCTCAAGAATCTTAGCCATTGATCCTGGAACAAGAAACATCGGAGTTGCAGTTCTTCAAAACGGAAAGCTCCTCTATCATGGAGTTCAAGTGACCAAAGGGCGAAAGAGTCCTCACGAGACTTTAAGGGAGGGCCGGAGGATCATTCTCAGATTGATTAAGGATTTTAGTCCACGAATCTTGGCGGTTGAAAAGGCTTATTTCAGGAATAACAAAAACCGTCTTTCTTCTCTTCTTAATGTCTTTGTCGATGAAATACAAGTCATAGGGAAAAGAAAGGGAATTAAGGTTGTCGGCTACGCGCCGAGTACTATTAAGAAGGCAATCTGTGGAAACGGGAGGGCAAGTAAACAAGATGTAGCCAGAGCCGTTATTGCGCGATTTCCCGAACTCAAGATCTATTTAACTCAAGATAGGGCCTGGAAGGAAAACCATCATCAGCATATGTTTGATGCGGTGGCGGTGGGGGTGGTCGAGAAAAATAGGAACGGAGGATATGGTTAACGAGGGGTGGAATTTGAGAAATGAATGGGTCAGGTAGAATAAAAAAAGAACGTAACGTCATCGAATGCTCAAGAGCACTTGATCTTGATTGAAAAAATATTATTAAAGTGATACATTAATGGCATCATTCATAGGATATTTTGGGATATGGATTGGGGAAAAATCGAGCAAAAATGGACTAAAATAAGAAACACATTCGGCAATAATTATTTGTCTATCAATCTTCGCCAGAAATTTCATACAGAACTTATTTACATTTCGTCTAATTTAGAAGGCATATGCATCTCTCGTGAAGAAATATCAGCTATCGTAGCTATGTATCCAGCTATCCCGAATATGGATACTTCCAAGAAGGCTGTTAAACAAGCGATAGGACAAAAAAGAGCGCTTGAATTACTTGATACTCTTATTGAGTCAAAGAGAAGCTGTTCTCAAGAATACTTTATAAAACAGATGCACTATGAAATATTTAAAGACATTAGTCCGAATGAGGCGGGCCAATATAGAACTGAACATAGGAACATTTCGGGATCTAAGATCATCACGTCTATGCCTTATGTAATTGCAGCAGAAATGCATGACTTCGTAAAAAGGCTGTCTAAAGAGATTAATAACAGAGATGAATTTGATCTCAAGCAATTATCTACTATAGCCGCAGGTGCACACCACGAGATTACTCGTATACATCCGTTTTCTGACGGCAACGGCCGCATTGCTAGACTTTATATGAATTATATTTATCGCTCTAAAGGATTACCCTATATCTTGTTACCAAAGGTGGGTATGAAAGATTTGATGAATAGAGCTTTAAAAGCTGCTGATCGCGGAGAAATAGAACCTTATGTTAATCTATGCGGACAACTTTTAGAAAATTCTCTGGATTATATTCTTGAGCACGTCAAAAGAAAATAGGAATTTACAAAACGAGGAAAATCTTACAGCACGTATGAATATGCTGTACAGAAAAATTGCTGGTGTTTTGAATTTAGATGAAGTATGTCGAGAGATTGCAAATGATGTTAATGAGATTACAAAAGCTGATTGCACGATGCTACTTTTAGCCAACAGAGGACAATCTACGTTAGATATTGTTGCATCCGTAGGAATAAATTCTCCCTTCAATTTAACTAGTGTCCCAATTGCAGAAGAAATGGGAATAGTTTGTTACGTATATAAATCAAAACAAGCAATTTTGATAAATGATGTGCATGATAAGACCCAAGAGTGGTCAAGTTGGTATCATCCATATTTTGGTACTACCGAATCAGAGCTTTCTGTTCCAATTGTGAAACATGGAGAGAATCGGGTTCTTGGGATAATAAATATTGAAAGTACTGAAAAGTATCATTTTACTGAACAACACAAGACTGTGATGATTGAATTGTCAAGGCATGTTGCCAGTATTTTACGTTCGGTTCAAGCTTTCGAAAAACTAAGAGCAATAGAATCTTTAACCAACGTTTTGGTCGAGAATGAGGATTTTCATGAGGGGTTAGAGCATATATTAGATTTGGCAGTTGCACTTACAGGTGCTAAATCTGGCAGCCTTCGTTTAGTAAACAGAGAAGGCACAGCCCTTAGACCTATAATACGTAAAGGGGAGACTACCAAGAAATCGACAGAAGAGATTCCAATTGGGGCAGGGGTTGTGGGCAGAGCGTTTAAGAATAAAGCTTTCATTCTTATTGGAGATGTGCAACCTCTCTTAGAAGGAAAAGAGTATTTAGTTTTTAATCCGAAAACTCGATCTGAATTGGCGGTGCCAATAGTGGCTAACCTTCATGCTTTAGGCGTGATAAATTTGGAACACCATGAGCCTTATAATTTCGACAGTGAAGATGCGCGCTTTATCATGAGCCTTGCTGGATTTGCATCCTTGCTTATACTTTATGAAAAAAAGAACGAAGAAGAGTTGTTGAATGAAAAAAGGGAAGCGGTTGTTTCAATTGTTCAACACCTAGCGCACGAAGTTAAGAGTTCACTATCAGGTATAGCATCTATTTTATTGGAAATTATCTCTCCTTTGAAAGAAAACAATGATTTTGTGGCAGAAAGAATAGAGGCTGCCTATAACTTGGCTAGTTACCAGGCGAATAAGTTTGATCGCATATTTAATGTTCTTGGATTTCATTTTCAAAATGTCGATCTCAATGAAATAGTTGAAGATTGTTTTTTTCGGATGAAAGAGAGTAAGCCTGATGACGTTGTTATGGAAGTATCTTTCTTTAAAGAAAATGAAAAGGAACGTGAACTCCAAGTATGCGTAGACAAGATGCTAATTATTTCAACGATTGATAATTTGATTGCAAATGCTTTTGATGCTTTGCGCGAAATACCGAGAGAGGGGAAGGTTGTGATTAGTGTTATGAAAGAGGAAAACATGGCAATTATCGAAGTGCTCGATAACGGGAAGGGCGTTAGAGAAGATATTAGGAAAACATTGTTCCTGAAACCAACAAGTGCCAGACGTGACTCAAAAAATCCTTACAGAGGCTTGGGCCTATATTTGTCCAACAAATTGTGTATGCTTATGGGTGGAGGAATTAAATATGACTATGATGAATTAAGGCAATTAGGATCTCGGTTTGTTTTATTTTTTCCGCTAACTGAAAAATGTGATAAATATAACGGTGTGCAAATTGGAAATGATTAATTTTCTAATAGTTGCAAAAAGTGGATATTGGTCAAATAAATTTTCAGCTAAATTGCTTCGAAAAGGTTATCAAGTCTCGTTATTAATGTTGGACATAGATATCGTTTGCAATCATAACATCGAGCATAACCATGATATTGACAAGACTATTGTTATAATTCCCATCTATGGACATGACGGTGACGAATTTCGGTTGATTAAGACAATTTCAAGGAAAGGGTTTAAAGTAATTGCCTTAGCTAATAGTAAATATCCAGAAACGTCTGTAAAAAGTTATTTACATGGCGCTTGGAAATGCGTAGAAAAAAGCAGTGACATAAATGTTTTAATCGAAGCGATTAGTTATGTGAACGGACATTTTCTATAAAAATCATGAGAATAAGACCAACGATAATGGTAATTGATGATGAAGAAACTTGGAAGACCTCCATTTCAAACAGATTAAAAACGATTGGATATGAAGTGGTTGTTACTCCCGGTGTATGTGAACAGTTGATCGAAGAGTCTCTGCGGCTTATGGGTTCAACGAGAATTGATCTTGCAATAGTAGATATGCGTTTGTGTGATCCTACGGACAAGTCGGATTCTTCTGGAAAAGATCTTGTTCTCGAGATAAAACGGAGATGTAGAGATTGTATAATTATTGCGAAAACTATATATGAACCTAAAGTTGAGTATACTGTAGAATTACTTCGTAAACTGGGGGAGATTCCGCCAGTCGCTTCCGACTATATTCTTCCTGAAGAACTACCTAAAAAAGACGATTTAGAAAACAAAGTAAAAAGATTATTTAGTCTGGATCGTAATAGTGGAGGAGTTGGCATTAATTTTAATTTGGTTATTGACCCTGATGACACAATATCTAAACTTAGAGAGCATTTTTCTGAACTGTTAAGTGAACAATATAGATATAGTCTTGAAGAAGAGCTGGAGGTTTTACTGAAAAGTCTATATTTTGAAGGGGGAGAAGGTCTTGACAAAATCAAAATTGAGCCGCGCAAGAAAGGTAAAACTTCAGCTTTGGTCATGTTAGTTAAACCATACTACACATCTAAACATCTTGAAGCAGAAATAGTAAAAGTAGATCTTAAAAAAAGAATAGAAAAAGAATTAAGTAATTTTAATAGTTATGTCAGGGGGCAGTTGGGCGGAAGAAGATCCCCAAGGGCCGAACGCGTAAGTTACACTGATTCCTTGGGAGCTTTTGCTTTGACCGATTTAGGTATAGATCCTTTTGACCTTGAAGAATTCGGAGATTACTTCAAGCGGCATATTTTCAATGATCCTCATAAAATCATAAATGTAATTAAGGTACATTTTCAAGAAACATGTAATAATTGGTTTGCACGTCCAAAAGATGTTGAGAAGCCATTAAAAACTTGGATCGATCAGGAATTTAAGAATTGGGAGGTAGATTTTCTAGAAGGACTCAATTGGGTAAGCCAAGGAAAGGGCAATGAAGGAATTATTACATTATATGGCTTAGACATTTCACTTAGAAACCCCATCCCAGTGATAAGACAAGCCAAGTTGTCTTCTGAATACAAACAGACAATTACCCATGGTGATTTGAACGATAGAAATTTTCTCGTGGATAAGTTTCATAGGACATGGCTTATCGATTTTTATAGAACGGGACCAAGTCACATACTTCGAGATTTTACTCGCCTTGAGACAACGCTACTTTTTGAATTGATGGAAACGGAAAATCTTAATGCTTTGATTGGATTTTCAGAAAAATTATCGAGGGTGAGATCATTAGATGATGAGATTCCATCTTTAGAAAACCAAGAGCTAGATAATATGAGATTGATTATACAAGAAATCCGTAGACTTGCTGCGCGCGCACAAGGGCTAAGGGAAGGGATAGATGATTATTTTATGATATGTTCGTGTTACGCACTCAAAATTACATCCTTTAAGAATGATCCACCCATAAGAAGAAGGCATTCATTAATTCATGCATCGAAGTTGTTGGAACATTTTTAATTTCTATGAAGAAAAACAAAAGTGTTAAAAAGTAGGAGATATTGCTGCCTCAGAGGATGAAAAAACAATCGAGTGCTGGATAAAGATTTGATACGATAGCTTTTGGGGCGTGACAAAAACTCTTATTGATGCATGATCGAAGCGCATAAGAATCTGGCTTAAAGAATTAAAATGTGGAAAATTTTCTTGACGCTTTCTGCATTGTATTAAATCCAGGGAAAAACAGGACTCTGTTGCCAGCTGAAAGAATAAAAATACCAACCCAACGGAAGATTTTTATAGGGATCGATACAAAAACACTGTGATAGTCTTGAAAATGGATGACCGTCCTCAAGTAAACGATTTAATGCTCTTGAAAGAGGATTAGCCGGGTCATCATCTCTTCCCTTAAATTCTCCAACCATTTTCCATGTCACAGTTACTGTATGCACAGATTAATTTTATTCTAAACTGAGAGATACAATAAGATTTTCAAGATGGGGTTATTGATATATAAGTCTGTCAGAGGTATACTTTTTCAAATATTTAAGCTTCATAATTAATAATAAGGCTTTGATAGAGGATAAATGACTCTGCAAAAAGAAATGGTCAGTATCCCCTTATGATTAAAAGTGAAAGTCATCCGCACCCGGAGGCACTTTATTATCATATTGCACGAGATACGCTTCAAGCTGCCCAAAAAGACTCTGATGAATTTCAAAAAGCACAATTAGTAACTACAAGTATTATATTTTCAACACTCTGTCTTGAAGCGTTTATCAATCAAGAATATGAAATTCATAAGAAAACAAAGAGCTTGCTTGATGAAGATAATAGAATATCTCATGCCCTTAAATGGCTTATGCTGCCTCTCCTCTTAGGATATTCAAAAACATTTGATAAAGACAAACAACCCTTCCAGTATTTTCAGGAGTTGATAAATATTAGGAATCAGCGTTTGGTGCATTTTAAGCCTAAGAAAGAAATTCGTCAATCTGGCAAGGACAACAAAAAGGAATATTTTGGTGGTTTAGTAAAAAACATAACAAAAGCTGAAAAATATTTTATATGTATAGAGAAAATGATTAAGGAATTAAATCGGTTAACAAAAGGGAAAACCAGTGTTCCTAAATTTATACAGGGTGACAGATATATATCAAAATCCTGCATGGAACGCGGGATCATTATAAAAGGAAAATAGAACTTTAGCAAAAACAAAGAGACCACCATGGGAGACAAAATAATTTAAACTCTTTTGGCTAATTACTTTACTTCTATGTTGGTTATGATCGCCTCATAGTAAAAACAACACCCACGATCTTTCCCGCCAAAATACTTCGCCACAAAATTGAGAGTCTTTGGTTTATGTTTAAAAGGGGAAAAAGTTATGGTGTATTTTATTGGTACATCTTGAGGGAATCTGGTTCTTTGCGCCATAGTATCTCTTTCATCTAAAGTAACAACATTCTCTGCTTCTATCATAGAATATTGATTGCCTTCTTCATCAGTAAAATATGTATATGTATTAGGCTGGAACAGCGCAATTGTATATCCATCTTTCAGGCTCGTATGAAGTATATATGCTTTTACATTCCCATTTTTCAAAATCTCCAAATTTGTGAGTTTAATTTTGAATCCTTTATCTTCATTAGTTTCTTGATTACCGAATCCTTCTTTTAGTTCAATAGTAAGCGTTCCTTTCTTAACCGCTTCTTTAGAAATTAGGTCTTCAGTTTTTCCAGGAGACGCAAGAAGATTTTCATTCTGCACTACTTGCTTTGCATCAACTATCTGTTCTTGAGGAGCAATGACTGAAGAAATAACAGATTCAGACGACCTTGCTATGATTTCTGGTGTTGCTTTTATAAAGGCAATACAGAAGAATACAATGCCAAGAAAAATTGCTGCAAATATTCCCAATTTTGTTTTTACTGATTCTTTGCGGAAAAAGACGAGACTAAGAATTCCAAGAAAAAAGATCATTAAAGCAACAAGACCTAGAGTACTTTTTGCTGCTGCTTCAATTATTTGAGGAGCATTTTGAAATAGACTATTCATCACAATAAATCACAGCTAGATTTTTAACATAGATATCACAAACATCATATTACATTTGCTGTGCTTGAGTAAAGTTTAAATTGAAGCAGCAAATAAATACCATTTTAAACCCTTCATTCTTTATAAGTATCTTGGGGTCATCCCTTTTTTGTTTGTATTCGTATGCTCTTTGCTATAATATCGACAAAATAGACCATTTTTCTTAAATTTTAGAAAACAAGGAGGCCACCATGGGAGACAAAGTCACACTTCAAGACGAAAAAATTATCGACCGCTGGTCTATGATCATCGAGAATGGGCAGGGCACCGCAGAGCAGGTTTACCGGGACACGGAGAACTATATTAGAGAATCCAAAGCGCCGGGGATTGAAATAGATTCTGTCCGGGTTAGACCGGGTTGGCTCAAGGGGCTTTTTGGAAATGAACGAAATTACATCATGGTGACCAATGAGGGGATGAAAGACTACCGTATGTTCATTGGTGCAAGGGATTATGGCAATAACCTTGATGTCTCCTGGTATCTCACCTGTGAGCCTGGATTCTTCAAAAAGTCCCTCTCTAATATGCTCACCAGCGGAGCTTCCGATAAGGCTATCTCGTTCAGCCTTGACCTCTTTCAGCAACAAGACCTTAATGCCTATGCAACCGTTGTGCACCATTGTTTCCTCAAGGCTATTGAGAAGATGATGGTCAACCTTGGTCAGGATTCATCAAAAATAGACAGGAAGTCGAAGGGATTCTTGGGGATTTCGTAAAGGTAGTTTAGATTATTAGTCAGAAGAAATTATAATGTGTGGAGAAAAGCATGCAGAGGTTTACGGAACAAATAGAATTAATAAGATTTGCTAAGGGCTTTATCATTGAAAGGATAGACTCTTTAGAAAAAGATGTAGGCCATTGCTTACAAGAACCTTTTGCGCCATTCCCGGCTCTACTCTATTGCTTTTCCACTATTGATTTGCTGGGCGCTCTTTTGGCCGGTAACGCTACTAGAAATGCTCATACAGCACAACAATCCAGAGACTATATGCGGTGTTTTATGAGCTATACTGAAGAACAAAGCCTACTTCTTCAGAGTCTCTTTCGTCATAAGATTGTGCACTTAGCACAACCAAAAGCGGTGATCGAATATAATTCTCAACTCATCTCGTGGCGATACTGGCATGAAAATCAGGAGCGTCACCTCCAACTTGAAAAACTTCCGGACGGCTCGAAAGTTCAAATTACATCATCGTGGGAGATTCAATGTGATCGGGAATTCAATATCAGTATCCGGCATTTAGTGAAAGATATTCGAGACTCAGTCGAAAACCCAAATGGATATCTGGAATCACTCGCAAAAAAACTAGATTTACAGGATTGCTTTGAGAAGGCTATTGAACAGATTTTTGATCCCTCAAAGTAATGTGGATTCAAGTAGGACAGAATAACAATTGTAGCTTTTTGGGTAAGATAATAAATCACAAGGACAAACGGATGAAGAGATTAGAGGTCTGAAGGTATAAAGAATGGGATTGTGGGATAAGCTTCTTGGGAAAGACAGCAAAGAAGAAACAGACGCAAAATCAGAAAACCTTCCGACGGAAAATACCACACAATCCAAAGTCCGTGACGAAATCATTTCTAATTCTTTAGACCTAGGCTGGTACTGGTCTGAAACCAAAGATGAAAGCCAGATAGCCAAGATCGCTGACAAAGACCGGGCCACACACATGTATGTTGTGGGAGCCACCGGTACAGGAAAGACAAAGTTTCTTGAGTTCTTAATCCAACAGGATATCGGGAAAAGAAATGGCTTTGGAGTTATCGATCCTCACGGGGATTTGATTGAAGATATCAAATGCTCTCTGCTTCTGTATAAAGAAGAGGAAGAGATTTCAGAGCAAGTCGTCCTTATAGATCCTACTGACCCAAATTATACTGTTACCTTTAATCCCTTAGAAAAGCTTCCGAATGTTTCAATGCCGGAACAGGCCAGTGAGCTTGTTGGTGCATTTCGGAAAATCTGGTCTGACTCATGGGGTGTGAGAATGGAAGACTTGATGAGAAATTCCTTGATCGCTCTGGGAGAAGGTGGACTTACCTTACTTGAACTGCCTGAATTTCTCACAAGAAGAGCCTTCAGGCGATCAATCGTAGAAAAAACCAGTCATCCGGTTGTCAAAGAGTATTTCCATAGATTTGACAGCCTCACAGATAGGGGTCAGGTGACCTGGGTAGAGCCGGTAATGAACAAGGTCAATGCGCTCCTTTCTGATAAACGGATTCGGGACATCTTCTCTGCCCCCAAAAGCTCATTTAATCTTAGAGAGATAATGGATGAAAAGAAAATTCTTCTCATCAAACTTGATAAGGGGAAGCTCAAAGACTCAGCAGACCTCTTGGGATCTCTCCTCATGGCCAAGATCCAGCTGGCAGCCTTCTCAAGAACTGATGTTCCTCAAAACCAAAGGACTCCCTTTTACCTTTATATTGATGAGTTTCAGAACTTCGCATCAGAATCATTCGCAGTCATCTTGTCTGAGGCAAGAAAGTACGGACTGTCCCTTATCATGGCTCATCAGACCCTCTCACAGATCTCTGAAGAATTAAGAAGCCTGATTCTGGGTAATTCCGGCATCCAGGTCTATTTCAGGGTCAACCGGAAAGACGCTAACATTCTGGCCAAAGAAGCCTTTGAATACTCTGGGTATGAAGTGAAATCTATGAGTTTAAGAGGAGGGCCAAGATACTGGACCTTGGCTGAAGAATGGGAGCATAGAGTTGAGGAACTTCAGACCCTGCCTCCAAGGTTCTGTTACGTGAAGCATAAGATTGAGGGAGGAATTCTTCCGATTCAGACTGTCGAGATAGATCCGGCTTGGGAAACATTGAACGTGGAAGAAAATGACTACCGGGACATAATAAGCGATCTTCCCTTTGGTGGCAAATACCTAATACTGCGGGATCAGCTTTCGTTTGAGGCAGATTATAGGAAAAAGCTCATTGAGGAATTAACTGAGACAAAACAACCAAAGGAAGAAAAGACAACCTTACCTCTTCCCAAAGAGCCTGCCAAACCTGAAATCAAAGAAAAAGTACCAAGAAAAGAATCAGACATGACTCCAGAAGAAATGGTTTTTCTCGATTTCATCTCGAAGAATCCGAATATCTTTGTTACCAAGCTTTACAAAGCACTTAAGCTGAGCGGGTATAAAGGAGACCGGCTGAAGGAGGGCCTGATTGAAAAAGGCCTGATCGTGCAGGTGGAAACCAGAGAAGGCCGGGGAGGTCGGCTGGCCAAGATCCTTAGTCTTACAGATAAAGGAACCTCTATACTTCAAAAATCATCTCTGGCTGGCAAAGGAGGTGATCTCCATAGATACCTTCAACTGACACTCAAAGAGCAGGCTGAGCTTTTTGGCTTTAAGGCAACCATTGAAGAAAAGATTCCCCGATCCCTTGAAACAGTGGATGTTGGATTAAAACAAGACGACCTTCATGTGGCGATTGAGATTTCGAGTACCACTAAGCCAGATCAAGAGATGCAGAACATCCGGAAATGCCTTGAAGCCGGGTATGATTATGTGATCTCTGTTTCTTCTGACGGCAAAAACCTCTCCTCTCTCAAAACAGAAGCCCGAAAGTCTTTTACCTATAAAGAGCGGGAGCGGATTAAGTTTGCTGTATCCGACCAAGTTTTGAAGATTTTCAAGAGTATTGTTTCTGAAAAAGGTATTGTTTCTGGCCAAATTTCTAAGGAGAAACAACTGTTGAATACAACAGAAGCTTCGGAGTTCTTAGGGATCAGTAAGAACACCCTTTATGAGTGGATCATCCAGAGGAAGATTCCCCATGTGAAGGTAGGACGATTAGTGAAGTTTCGGAAAGAGGATTTGGAGGGTTGGCTTAAGAAAAGGACTCAAGAGGAGGATAAGAGGGAGTTTATATAAAGATTTAATATTTCTTCAAATGTGTATAGAGATAGTTTCGCAAATTGCTAAGATATTTAACCGTAGGTCATAAATGCGTTTATGGTCATATGTAATCGTCAGAGATAAAGGCTTAGCGCCAAATCCTTTTTGGGGCTATTGTACATTAGCTCTGTGCACGCCTAACCATCAGGGGATAAATGCTGATATAGGTGATTGGATTCTAGGCCATAGCGACTGTCGCACTGGCAATAAACTGATTCTCTTAATGCAAGTGGACGAGAAAAAAACGTTTGATGAATATTATAGAGACCCAAAATACGAAAAGAAGAAACCTTTTATCAAGGGTACTTGGCAAGAGAGAGTCGGTGATAATATGTACTATCTAAATAATAAAGGAGAATATCATCAACACAAAACAAAATATCATAATACGGATCAAGAAAGAAAAAAGGATCTAAGATATTCAAGCAAGAAAATAGTGTTTATTTCAAAAAGTTTCTATTATTTCGGCGAGAAAATGATCCCTATCCCGAAGGAATATAAAAGTCTCATTGGAACAAGCCACGGCTGCTCCAGCAAACATGATGAAAGGGTTGTAAAAGATTTTCTAGAATGGATTAAAAGACATCCAAAAGGGAAACATGCTGATCCGCGGGATATTAACAAAACCTGTGACGGATGTAGATAAAACAAATGAAATTAAGTAGATTCAGAAGTCATTTGACGAAAAAAATGCCTGATAAATCTATGAGACTGTTTGTTTGTAATGGTTCCCCTTTTGACTGTAGAGTGGTTTTAGTTGGAATTAATCCAGCATTTACTGGTTTCAAGAAAACAGTTTCTTTTTGGAATTTCTGGAACGATGAAAGCGGCTTTGACATCCAGAAATGGCTAAGCAGTTTTAAAAAACAAAGATTGACAAACGGGAAACCTGAACTCACAAAATCTCGCAACTTAATTGAGTACTTTCGAGAAAAGTTAGAAGAAAAAAGCATCTTATTGATGGATACAAATATATATATGAAAGAAACCCCCCGGTATAGCCAACTAAAAAATTCTGAAAAGGATACGGAATCTTTTTGGTATTTAATTAAGACAATAAACCCACAAATTATTATTTTGCACGGCAAGATACCCATAGAGCATTTCGAAGAAAAGACTGGCGAAAAGATTCTAAGGCGTAGGAATAAAGATGCCCCCGTCAATATAAATATTTTTGGCAAACAAACAAAAGTATTTGCTTACCATCATATATCCTATCAAATGTCTAAGGATAGATTGAGCAAGATAAGCAATGTGATTGCTAAGAATTTATCTTAGCATTAGAACATGGTCTCCTTTATTTATTAAAGGACAACAAAGAGGAGAAACTTTTTGCAATATAGTAAAATAATTATCCTATGGCAATCTATCAAAAAGGCAAGAACTGGTATATAGACTACTACTTCAAGGGCCGGAGGAAGCGGAAGAAGGTTGGGCCTTCAAAGAAACTTGCGGAAACGGTCCTAGGAGATGTCCAGGTTAAAATCGCCAAGAGAGAATACTTAGGGATTTTAGAAGAGAAAAAGATTCTTTTTGAGGACTTTATAGAGACCTACAAAGAATATTCCAAGGCAAACAAGGCTCGTAACTCGTATGAACGGGACCTTACCAGCCTGAATAGTCTCAAGCCGGTCTTTGGTTCTCTTTTCCTCTTTGAGATCACTCCACAAGCGGTTGAAGAATACAAAGCAAAGCGGCTTCAAGAGGGAGTCACTCCAGCTACCATAAACCGTGAGGTAAGCTGTCTTAAGCACATATTTAATAAAGCCATAGAGTGGGGTGTGGTGAGCAAAAACCCGGTAAAAGGGGTCCGACTCCTTAAAGAGCCGCCTGGACGGATTAGATATCTCGAAGTAGATGAAGTCGAAAGGCTTCTGACGGCGATTGATTCTATTCCCAAAGGGGCTGGCCGTTATCTCAAGCCAATTGTTATAATAGCTCTTAATACAGGATTGAGAAAACAGGAAATCCTGAAGCTTAAATGGAAGAATATCAATTTTAATGAGAGAAAGATCACAGTTGAGCGCACCAAGACCAATGATATTCGTACTATACCTATGAACGAGACTATTTATCAGGAACTAAGAAAGATGCCGCGGCACATAGAAAGTGAATACGTTTTTTGCAACAAACAGGGTGTTCCTTATGGGAATGTCAGAAAGAGCTTTGAGAGTGCCTTAGAAGCCGCTAAGATCAAGGATTTCAGGTTCCACGACCTCCGGCATACCTTTGCCTCTCATCTGGTCATGAACGGATCTGACATCCGGACTGTCCAGCAGCTTATGGGCCATAAAGAGATCAAAATGACCATGCGGTACTCGCATCTTTCCAAGGCTCATCTTCAGGATGCGGTAGGTAAACTCGACAATTTATGGACACTATTTGGACACCAAAGAGATTTGAGCAATTCAGAAACTCTTGTAAGTCATTGATTTTAAAGCATGCCCCCTTAGCTCAGTCGGATAGAGCACAGGTTTCCTAAACCTGGTGTCGCAGGTTCAATTCCTGCAGGGGGTACCATCCTTCTCATTAAAAAACAAAGAGTTACGCTGAAGCATGGACTGGTTCC
>Ga0209164_1000874_pt1 | contig 49896 bp, 42 predicted proteins | sample MTBNYHSulfiMetaG_FD_187458 | JGI IMG/M metagenome (GOLD analysis project Ga0209164, IMG submission 187458) | Enrichment culture microbial communities from rom New York Harbor, USA that are MTBE-degrading - MTBE-NYH (New York Harbor Sulfidogenic)... | ecosystem: Environmental > Aquatic > Marine >... | reverse complement strand
CGACGCGCAGTCCCTCGAAGCGCGCCGGCTCCTGCCAGGCGAGCGTCATGCCGCGGCGGGCGCGCTCGTCGACGGGCACCCCGACGAGGGACTCGCCGTCGAGCAGGATGTCGCCCGTGTGATGCGTGTAGCCGGGCAGACCCATGAGCGTGCTCGCGAGGGTCGACTTGCCGGCGCCGTTGGGGCCGATGAGGGCGTGGATGTGCCCCTCCCAGAATTCGACCGTCAGGTCGTTGAGGACGTCCCTTCCGCCCAGGTTCAGACTGACGTCCTTCAGCTCGAGCACGCTCATCGCTCCCTCGCTCCCTCTGGCTCACCGGCTCCCGCGTGCGCGGGAGCGCTCCTTGCTCGCCGGCTCCTCATGCCACTGTAGCGCGGATGCGGAGGGACGTGCACGCCCGGGTCGCGACGGGCGCCGCGCGTCGGCGCGGCGCCCGTCGCGACCTCGGTCTCTCGCGACCGTCTCCCGGTCAGTCCTCGACCGGCTCGAACATGTCCTTCTCGACCCCGCACTCGGGGCAGACCCAGTCGTCGGGCAGGTCCTCGAACTCGGTGCCCGGCTCGACGCCGCTGTCGGGGTCGCCGACCTCGGGGTCGTAGATGTAGTCACACACGCTGCAGCGATACTTCATGGGACTCCTCCTCGGCCGGGCTCGGGCACGTCGTGTGCTGCGCGCCGAGGCGCGATGCCTTCGGCTCCGTGGCCATAGTGCCCGCCAGCGCGGGCGCGCTAACCAGCCCGAGCGGCGCCGGATCGCGGGCCGCGGCCGGCGGGCAGGGGAGGGCGCGTCGGGGAGCCGCGTCCGGCGGGCGCCGGGCGCCGCGGTCCACTCCGGCCGCCACGCTTGCCGCGAGCCGGGCGCGCGCGAGAGACTACCCGCATGGCACTCTCCCGTCGGGACGACGACCGACGCCCGGCCGCGGCGCCGCCGCGGTGGGGCCACCCCGGCCTGCGCGCCGCCGCGGGGCGTCTGCGCATCGCCGGCCGCGACGCCGAGGAGCTCGCACGCCGGCACGGCACCCCGCTCTACGTCTACGACCTGACGCGCATCGACGAGAACGTCCGTGCCCTGCACGAGGCGCTCGCCGGCGCCGGCGTACCGTTCCGCGTCCGCGCGGCGCTGAAGGCACAGCGCGAGCCGCCGGTCCTCGCCCGCTTCCGCGCGTTCGCACCACCCGGCTCCGACGACGCCGTCGGTCTCGACGTCTGCTCGCCCGGGGAGGTCGAGCACGCCCTCGCCCACGGCTTCGAGCCGCGGGAGCTGAGCTACACGGGCACCAACGTCAGCGACCGCGACCTCGACGTGATCCTGCGCCACGGCGTCCACGTGAACCTGGACCTCATCACCCAGATCCGGCGCTACGGCCGACGCGCCCCCGGGACCGCCGTCGGGCTGCGCGTGAACCCGCGCGTGAGCGCCGTCGACCCCTCCGACACCACGCACGCGTACTCGGGGGAGCGCCCGACCAAGTTCGGCGTCTACCCCGAGCGCCTCGACGAGGCGGTCGCGGTGGCCCGCTCCTGCGACGTCACCGTCGACACCGTGCACGTGCACCTCGCCCACCAGCTGCGCACGCCGATGCTCGGGCGCTTCGAGGAGGGGACGGCCGTGGTGGCCGGCCTCGCGCAGCGGCTCGTGACGCTCGGCTGCCCCCTGGTCGAGGTCAACATGGGCGGCGGCCTCGCGGCGCCGACCGGGGACGCCGCCGGCGGCCTCGACCTCGACGCCTACGCCGCCGTCCTCGCGCGACACCTCGGCCCGCTCGGCGTGACGGTGGCCGTGGAACCCGGGGAGTACTTCAGCACGGACGCCGGTGTGCTGCTCGCCGAGGTCGTGACCGTCGAGGACCGCAGCCGGGCCGGCGACGGCAGCGCCGTCTTCGCCGGCCTCGACTGCGGCTGGAACATCATGAACGGCGCGTTCGTCTACCACGAGTCGGCCGACGTCGTGCTCTGCCGCGCCGCCGACACCCCGGCCGACCGCGCCTATACCGTCGCCGGGCACATCAACGAGGGGCCCGACATCTTCGCCGAGCGCGTGCTCCTGCCGCCGCTCGAGGAGGGCGACATCGTCGCCCTGCCGGGCGTCGGCTCCTACTGCCAGGCGGCCTGGCACACACACTGCCTGCGCCCCTACCCCGAGGTGCTCTACTTCGACGACCGGCTCGGCGGCTGACGCCGCCGCCCGCGAGACCGGCCGCGGACCGGGCTCAGCCCCGCGGCCGCGCCCCGCTCGTCAGCCGCTGCCCGACGGGCGCGTCCATGGGGTACCCGCGCTCCTCCCAGTAGCCTGTCACCGACCGGTCAGTGACCTCGAGACGCTCGACCCACTTGACGCTCTTGTAGGCCAGCTGCACCGGCACCACGAGGCGCAGCGGGCCACCGTGCCTGCGCTCGAGCGGCGCGCCGTCCATGGAGTCGGCGAGCACCGTCTGCGGATGCCGCACGAGGTCCATCGGCAGGCTGTCGACGTACTCGCCGCCGGCGGCGTGAAAGACGACGTGCGTGCCCTCGGGGAGCACGCCGGCCTGGTCGAGCAGCGTGGCGGGCGTCACGCCGCCCCAGGTCACGCCGGGCACGGTCCAACCCTCGACGCAGTGGAAGTCGACGGTCTGCTCGAAGCGCGGCAGGCGCGTCCAGTCGGTCCGCACGAGGCGCAGCGGGCGCTCCACGAGGCCGTCGACCGTGACCACCCACTCGGCCGCCGTCGCCTGGGGCTCGTCCTCGACGCTGCGCACGGGGAAGCTGGTGAGCAGGTCGAAGGCCCCGGTCCCGCCCCCGCCGGGGCCCCTGACGCCGGCGGCGCGCACGAGCGCGAAGAGGGCGGCGACGCCGGCGACCAGCACTCCGCCCCTCACGAAGAGGCGCCGGGTGGCGCGAGGGGCGCCGTGACCGCCCGCTGCGGGTCTCGGCCCGCTGTGCTCCGCGCCCGTCGTCGTGTGCCGCTCGCCGTCCACCGGACCTCCGTCGGAAGAAGAGTCGTTCACTCCACTTCTTGCCCGGCGGCGGCCCGCGTCATGCGGAGAGCCCACGGCGCACCCGCTTGACAGCCTCGCCCCCAACAACGATGCTGCACCTACTAAGATTTCCCTTAGCGTCCGTGGACAAAGTCCGTCACATCACCGACGTCGCGACCCTCAAGGTGCTCGCACGCCCCGAGCGGCTGGCCATGCTGCGCCGCCTGATGAGTCGTCCCGCGACGCTGACGCAGCTCGGCGAGACCCTCGGCCATCACCCCGCATGGGTGCGGCACCACCTGCTCTCTCTCGAGCAGGCCGGCCTCGTTGAGCCGGCGGGAGAACGCAAGGAGAAGGGGTACGTCGAGAAGTACTATCGGGCGACGGGCCGCGCCTTCGCCGTGAGCCTGGTCCTGCTGCCCGAGGACGAGGAGCGCACGATCGTCGTGGCGGTGGGCAGCGACGACCCGGCGCTCGACCTGCTCGCCGATCAGCTGCGCGCGCGCCCCGGGTGCCCCGACCTGGTCAATCTCGCGATGGGCAGCCTCGAGGGTCTCATCGCCCTGCGCCAGGGCGTCGGCGACTGCTGCGGCTGCCACCTCCCCGACCCGGACGGCGGCGACACGAACCACTCGCACGTGCGCCACCTGTTCCCAGGTCGCACGGTGGCCATCGTCACCCTGGCCGAGCGACGCGCCGGGCTGATGGTAGCGCCCGGCAACCCGCTGGGGCTCCGCGACCTGTCGTCGGTCGCCGCCCGCCGGGCGCGCTTCGCCCACCGCAACCCGGGCTCGGGCACGCGCGTGCGCGTCGACCGCCTGCTGGCCGCGGCGGGCCTGCCCCCGTCCGCCCTCACGATCCCCGCCCCCGACGCCCTCACCCACGACGAGGTCGCCGAGCTCGTCGCCCTCGGCGCGGCGGACGCCGGCGTCGGCCTCGAGGTGGCCGCCCGGCGTCGTTCGCTCGACTTCATCCCGCTCTACCAGGAGCGCTACGACCTGGTCATCCCGCGCGAGCGCCTCGAGGAGCAACGGCTCCAGGCGCTCGTCGCGTGCATCACGACCCCGGAGTACCCGGCCGCCGTCGAGCGTCTCGACGGCTACTCGGCGGCGGCCACCGGCCACATGGAGCAGCTCACCGCGTGAGGCTCCGCGGCAGCCGGGCGAACCCGACCCAGGAGGGGACCATGCAGAGGCACGAAGGCACTTCGCCCGCGGCGACGCGAGCCGGCGCGCGATGGCGGGCCGCGCTCTTCGTCACGCTCGTCGTGATCGCCGCGACCGCGCTGCTCGCGCCGGCGGCACTGGCGGCCTCGACGTACGTCGGCGGCCCGCAGGACAACGACTACCCGATCTACGTCGCCAACGACCACTCCGTCTCGACGCTCCGCTTCAGCATCCCGGCGGTCGCCGAGGGCGACCCATGGCTCGTCCCCGAGACCGAGTACTACGTCAAAATCCGCCTCAGCCCGACGCCGGAGCCGGCGGGCAGCGCCAATCGCGGCTTCACCTGGAACCCGACGAGCCAGCAGTGGGTGCAGGAACGGGCCGAGTGGTCCGAGTTCCCCGTCATCACCAGTGACGCCGACGGGGCGTACCTCCCCGGCAACCAGTGGTTCTCCTTCAAGTTCGCCGACGAGACCAAGAGCGGCACCTACTACATCCTCGTCTCGCTGCAGCCCGTCGGCGGCGACAAGGGGACGACGATGAACAACGCCGACCCGCCGGCGATCACCGTGATCGATCCGTCCGGGACGCTGGTCGGCGCGATGCCGGCGATGTGGGTCCACAACGGCATCGCCACCGGCGGCGCGAGCGCGAAGCGCATCGACGCCGTGCCGACAGGGCTGACCGAGCCGATCTGGGCGCTGAACAGGACCGAGCTGAACGTCGTCGACGACGACGGCGACGGGATCGTCGACGACGAGGACTACGGCCCGGCGGGCGCGACCGGCGACTTCTCGCTCGCCGTCCCCTCGACCGACCCGTTCGACGTCCGTCTGCAGAGCATCGTCTGGCCGGTGGCGGCGCCGCTGGCCGCCCTGCAGGCCGCCGAGGTCAGGGACGTCGACATCGCCTGGGGCAACGCCGACACGACGCCGCCCGCGAAGGTGACGGGGCTCCAGGCCGTCTCCGGCAAGGGCTCCGTGTCGCTCTCCTGGCACGCCGCCGACGAGGCGGACGGCGTGACCGAGTACCGGATCTACCGCTGGACCGACCCCACGCCGATCGGCGGCGTCATCGCCTACACCTCGCAGCCCGTCCTCCTCGCCACCACCGCGGTCACCGAGACGACCTACGAGGACACCGACGTGACCGACGGCGAGGACTACTACTACGTCGTGCGCGCCGCGGACGAGGCCACCAACGTCGGTCAGCGCTCCAACGAGGCGACGGGCCAGCCGCGGGTGCCGACCACCCTCGCCATCGACGCGGCCGCCACGATCGTCCCCTACAAGGGCACGACCACGCTCACCGTGCACCTCGCCGATGACGCCGCGGCGCCGCTCGCCGGCTACACGGTCGACGTGCAGAGCTCGATCGACTGGGGCGTCACCTGGACGACCATCGGCTCGACCGAGAGCGATGGCGGCACCTTCGTGACGCCGGCCCTGACGCGGGCGACCTGGTTCCGCGCCACCTGGGCCGGCGCCGACGCGTACGGGACCGCGACGAGCGACTACGTGCAGGTCAAGCCCAAGGTGGCGCTGCAGAACCCGGTCGCCCCGACGAGCGTGAAGAAGTACGTCACCTTCCTCGTCTCGGGCACCTTCAAGCCGCGCCACTCCCCGGGCTGGAACAAGGCCGTCAAGCTCTACTGCTACAAGCTCGATCGCCTGACCGGGAAGTACGTCTTCAAGAAGGCGGTCTGGTGCAAGACCGTCGACTACCTCTCCTACAGCAAGTACCGCGTGAAGATCTACCTCGGCTCGCGGGGGACGTGGAAGCTGCGCGCCTTCGCCCCCGAGGACAAGAAGCACGCGGCCACCTGGTCGACCTCGCACTACCTGCGGGTCTACTGACCCGAACGGACGCGTGACGGACGCACCGACACGCACGAGCACGCGCCGCCGCGGCCTCATGGCCGCGGCGGCGCTTCTCCTCGTCGTGGCGGCGGCGTGGGCCGCCGAACGCCAGATCGCCGGAGGCGAGCCCGACGGCGGCGGTCCGCCGGCGTCGGTCTACAGCGTCGCCGTCACACGCGACGGCGAGCTCCTGCGCTCCTTCGCCGTCGCCGACCTCGAGGCCCTGCCGGCGGTCACGTTCACGTCGGAGGGCAAGACACAGAAGGGACCGACGCTGTCGTCCGTGCTCGACGCCGCCGGCGTCGACGGCGGCTTCCGCGAGGTCGAGATCACCGGGATGGGGATCCGCGACGAGGGCCACCTGGTCCTCGCCGCGGACGAAGTGGACGACCAGGTCGTGCTCGACTTCGCCGAACGCGGCACCGTCAAGGTCGTCAGCCCGACGCTGTCGTGGCGGGAAAGGGTCAGGGATGTCGTCGAGATCGCCGTTCGCTGACCGTACGACCTACCTCTGGTCGCTCACCCTGCGCGACCTGCTGCTGCTCGTCCTCGTGGCCGATCTCGCCATGCTGGGCAAGGCCTTCCTGCGCACACCGATCCACGTCCCCGGTCACTCCGGCCTCTTCTGGGTCTCGCTGCTCGTGGTGGGCCGAGGCCTCGTCGACAAGCCCGGCGCCGGCGTCGTGCTCGGCGGGGTGGCCGGCGCCGTCGCCACGTTCCTCGGCATGGGCCGCTCCGGCCCGTTCGAGTGGACCAAGTACTTCGCCGCCGGAGTCCTGCTCGAGATCATGGTCCTCGTCCTGCCCGGGCCGCTGACCTCGCTGTGGAAGGCGGCCCTCGTGGGCGCGGTCGCCCACCTCGGCAAGCTCGCCGCGATGCTCCTCGTGGCCCTGGCGCTGCAGCTCCCGGCGGGGTTCATCGTGCTCGGCCTCGGCATCTCGACCACGACCCACGTCGTCTTCGGCGCGCTGGCCGGCGTGATCGGCGCCCTCCTGCTGCGCGAGCTGCGGAGGATCCCCATGTTCGCCCCCCCGGTCACGCCCGGGGCGCCGCCCCCGGGGGCGCCCCCGCCCGGGCCTCCACCCCCCGGCGCGCCCGCCGGCCGCGGCCTCACGGGGGAGGACGCGTCGTGAGCCGTCCGCCGCGTGCCGCGGTCCGTCCGCGCGCCGCGCGGCGCGCGCCGCACGGCGTGCGCCGCGGCGCCGGTCGCGTGGGGCGGGTCGCCGCCTCCGCGTGCCGGGTCCTCGCCGTCTCGTGCCTCGCCGTCGCTGCCGGGTGCCTCCTCGGCGTCACGTCCGCCGCCGCGGCGACCATCACCGAGGGCACCCCGGCGCGCCCGTTCACCCTGACGCCCCTGTCCGACGCGCTGGAGCTCGTCGACGGCGGCGACCAGGCGTTGCGGCTGCGCACCACGGCGAGCCTCGTGCTGGGCCCGGAGTCGGGGCTCATGCAGCTCTATCCCGGTCCCGACTCCAGCCCCGACACACGCAGCGTCGAGGTCCTCGCCGACGGCCACCTCCTGATCGCCGACCGCGAGCGCCGCCTGGTCGCCGAGATCACCGCGAGCGGCGCGCCGGTGTGGACCTACACCTACGAGGACGACCCGGCGCTCGTGCGCCCGTTCTGCGCCCGCCGCTTCGTCGCCGGAGGGCGCGAGCTCACCCTCATCGCCGACCGCTGGGCGGCCCGCGTGTTCGCCGTCGACGCCGACAAGCGGGTCGTGTGGCAGTACGGCAAGACGGACCAGCCCGGGCTGGGAGTGGACCAGCTCGCCGACCCGTTCTTCGCGTCGTACCGGGACGGGCGGGTGCTGATCGCCGACAACAACGGCGGCAACCGCGTGCTCGAGATCAGCTACGGCGACTACGTCGAAGGGGCGCCGGACCACGGGTTCACCAGCGACAGCGTCGTCTGGCAGTACGGCCTCGACGGGACGTACGGGAGCGCTCCCGGCCTCGTCAAGAAGCCGCGCTCCCCTCAGCGCCTCGACAACGGCAACGTGCTCATCTGCGACGCCGACGCCCAGCACGTGATCGAGGTCCGCGGCAGCGACTACGACGCGGACGCGCCGAACCTCGGGTTCGACGCCGACAGCATCGTCTGGCGGTTCGGGGTCACCGACGAGTACGGCAGCGACGACGTCCACCTCTTCGACCCCACGTACGCCGAGCGCCTGAGCACCGGCGCCACGCTCATCGCCGACACGAACAACGGCCGCGTCCTCGAGGTCTCCCGCCGCGGTGTCGTCCTGCGCCGCTGGGACCTGGGCGTCATCGGTCGCCCCGACACCGCCACGGCCACCGACACCGCGGAGCCGAGAGCGGCGACGCTGGGGCTCGGCGGCTCGCTGGTCACCGCCGACACGGCCTTCGGCCAGGTCCTCGACATCGGCGTGGCGGCCCGCGCCGCCGCCACCTCGGTCCCGCTCGACGGCGGCAGCCCGGGCACCGCCAAGCGCTGGACACGGATCACGCTCGACGGCGTGCTGCCGTCGACGACGAGCCTCCGCCTCGAGTACAGCCTCGACGGGCAGACCTGGCGAGCGGCGACCCTTTCGGACGACCTCGTCGCGACGCTGCCGGTCACCGCCGTCGGCGCGGCGCTCGCCTACCGCGTCACCCTCTTGACCGGCACGCTGCGCCTGACTCCCGTCCTCGACTCCGTCTCGATCGAGTATCAGGCCGTGGCCACGAGCGACGGCGACACGACGCCGGACACCTCCGTGACGCCCGTGCCGTACGACCCGGGCGCCACGAGCACCGCCGGTACGAGCGTCGTCTTCAGCTCGGGCGCGACCGGGAGCGGGACCGGCACGGGTACCGGGTCCGGCACGGGCAGCGGCGGCGGGACCGGCTCCGGGTCCGCCACCGAGACCGGCGGGACCAGCCCCGCCGGTGCCCTGGACGCCGGCGCCGGGAGCGTCGACGGCAGCACGGAGGTCAGCGGCTTCCCTATGGCCGCCGCCGGCGGCGGCTCTCCGGGCGGCGACGCGGCGGCGGCGGCCGACACCGGCGAGGGCGGCTTCGCGTACTGGCCGGTGCTCGCGGGGCTCGCGCTGGCCGCCGCCCTCGTCGCCGTCGTCGTCGGCCGCGCCGAGCGCGAGCACCGGCGCCTCGCCGCCGTCGACCACGACGCGGCGGTCGACAAGGGGTCGGCGGACGGCGACGCCTCGGCGGGGGCCGTCGCCGGCTCGCGGTCGCCTCGACGCGAGGCGACCGCATGACGCGCGAGCCGCGCCCCCGCGTCTACGTCGCCTTCGACGACACCGACACGCTCGACGCCGACCGCGGCACCGGCAAGGTGGGACGCTGGTTCGCCGAGGAGCTGCCCCCGGCGTGGCGGATGTGGGCGGTGGTGCGCCAGCAGCTTCTCGTGCACCCCGACGTGCCCTACACCTCGCACAACAGCGCCGCCGTCTGCGTCCTCGAGCGCGCGCCGCAGAGCGGCACGGGGAGCCCGTCGCGCGACGAGGTCGCCGACATCGTCGAGCGTGCCGCGGCGCACCTCCACCGGCACTGGATGGAGGGCAGCGACCCCGGCCTCTGCGTCGCCGCCGCCGACTCGCCGGCGCTGCCGGCGCTCGTCGCCTTCGGCCGCCGCGCCGCCACCGAGGTGGTCACGCAGGAGGACGCCCGCGCCGCCGCCGCCGGGGCCCACCTCTCCGGGCACGGCGGCACGGAGGACGGCGTCATCGGGGCGGCCGCCGGCGTGGGCCTCACGGCCCAGGGCTGGTGCGGCCGCCTCATCGAGTATCGCGCCACCCTGCGCGACCTCCCCGACCCGGTCGCGGTCGGCGACCTCGAGGCGCTCGGCATCGCCGTGCTCGCCCTCGACCGCGACGGCCCCGTGCCCTGCGCCGCCGATGTGGTCCGTCACGGCGACTGGCTGCGTCCCCGCCTCTGGGGCGGCCTGCCGGCGGTACCCGTCCAGCGTGACGGCGCGGGCGGATGGCTGGCCGTGCACCCGCGCACCGTGACCGCGCCCCTCGACCCGGCGGCCCCGGCGTCGCCGCCTGTCTGACCCGCCACGGTCCGGCCGGCACCGGGTCCACCACGGGGTTCACCCGGAGGGCCGCCGCTCGTCGCGACGGGCGCGGCGGCGCGTCGCCACCCGCGATCCGTGCCCATCGACGCGCTTGACATCCGTGCGCGCACGCGCGATGTTGTCTGCCATCAGGGGTTTTCGGAACGCCGTACGCTCAAATGGCCATGACGCCGCGCGCACGCCGTCCGTCGCATCCCGGCAACGAGGGGCAGGAGGGGACCATGCGAAGCCAGACAGACGACGGCGCCCGCGGCGCGACCGCGCTCACCTCGACCCGTCTGCGCGCGGCGCTGCTCGCCGTCGTCCTGGTCGTCGCGGCGTGCGTGCTCTTCGCGCCCGTAGCACTGGCCGACGAGACCTACCTCGGCGGACCGAGGGTCGACGAGTATCCGCTCTACGTGGCCAACGACCACTCGGTGTCCTTCCTGCGCTTCGGGGCGACCATCGCCGAAGAGACGCCGCCGCTGCTGCCGAGCACGGAGTACTACTACAACATCCGTCTGAGCCCGACGCCGTACCCGCAGGACGCCGAGAACCGCGGGTTCACCTGGAACCGCGACACCGACAGGTGGGTGCAGGAGCGCGAGGATTGGACCCACTTCCCGACGATCACCAGCGGCAGCAACGGCGCGTTCTCGCCGGGCGACAGCTGGTTCGCCTTCAAGTTCGGCGACACGGCGAAGGCGGGCACCTACTATCTCCTCGTCTCGCTGCGCCAAGCCGGGGTCGCCGACGCCCCGGTCCTGAACAACGCCGACCCGCCGGCCGTGACCGTGATCGACCCGGCCGGCAAGATCCTCGGGGCCGTGCCGGCCTTCTGGGTCCACAACGGCATCGCCACCGCCCAGGCCGGCGGCAAGCGCGTCGACGCCATTCCGGCAGGCGGTGTCGCCGTATGGTCGCTCAGCCGCACGGAGCCGAACGGCGCCGACGACGACGGCAACGGCGTCGTCGACGACGAGGACCACGGACCGGCCGGGAACACCGGCGACTTCTCGCTCGCCGTGCCCGTCGGCAGGCTCTTCAACGTCCGCATCGGCGCCGCGATCTGGCCGCTCGGGGCGCCCGGCTTCTCCGGGGGCGTCGCCGACGTCGACATCGCCTACGGCGCCGCCGACCAGACGGCGCCGGCCCGCGTGACCGGCGTGACGGCCGTCGCCGGGGAGGGCAGTGTCGCGCTGGCCTGGGACGCCGCGGCCGACGCGGACGGCGTCACGCAGTACCGCGTCTACCGCTGGGGCGACCCCGAGCCCGTCGGCGCCTCCCCCTACACCACCCTCGTCGCCCAGTACACCTCGCAGCCGGTCCTCGTCGGGACGACGACGGAACTGAGCTTCGAGGACACCTCGGTGACGAACGGCGAGGACTACTCCTACCACGTGCGCGCCGCCGACGAGGCCACCAACATCGGGCCGCGCTCGAAGACGGTCGCGGCCTCTCCGGGCCTGCCGAGCACGCTGACGCTCGACGCGGCGGCCACCGTCGTCGCCTACAAGGGCACGACGACGCTGACCGTCCACCTCGCCGATGGCGACGGCGCGCCGCTCGCCGGGCACCTCGTCGACGTGCAGAAGTCGCTCGACGGCGTGGCCTGGACGACCTTCGCCACGGTGGAGAGCGACGGCGGCACGGCGGTGACGCCGGCCCTCACGCGGGCGATGAGGTTCCGCGCCGTCTGGGAGGGCGTCGGTGACTTCGCCCCGGCGACCAGCGCCGTCGTCACCGTCAAGCCGAAGGTCTACCTCGGCGCCCCGGTCGCTCCCGACCTCATCCGCGAGGACGTCACCTTCCTCGTCTACGGCACCCTCAAGCCGCGTCACTCGCCGGGATGGAACAAGGCCGTGAAGCTCTACTGCTACCGCAAGAACGCCGACGGCGACTGGGTGCTCAAGAGGACCTTCTGGTGCAAGACGGTGGACTACTCCACCTACAGCCGCTACCGGGTCAAGATCGCGCTGCCGTCGAAGGGCACGTGGAAGCTGCGCGCCTTCGCGCCCCAGGACAAGAAGCACGCCGCGACCTGGTCGAAGTCGATCTACCGGCGCGTGAGGTGAGTGCCGCGGCGGGGCCGGCGCCGCTGAGCGGCGCCGGCCCCGCCGCGTCTCACTGGTTCTCGAGCAGCTCCTCGTCGGTGACGTCGCGCACGACGCGCGCGGGCACGCCCATGAGGACCTTGCCGGCCGGCGCGTCCTTCGTGACCACGGCGCCGGCGGCGATGAACGCCTCCTCGCCGACCTCGATCGCCGGGCAGAGCACGGCGCCGCCACCCACGCGCGCCCCGCGACGGATCGTCGCCCCCCTGATGAGCGCGTGCCGCTTCTCGGTGCGGCCCATGAAGTTGTCGTTCGTCGTGCGCACGCACGGGGCGATGAAGACGTGGTCCTCGATCGTCATGTAGGCGGTGATGTAGGCGTCGGTCTGGATCTTCGTGAAGGCGCCGATCGTGGTGTCGTTCTCGACCACGCTGCCCCGGCCGACGACGACCCGCTCGCCCAGCGTGCAGCGCTCGCGCACGCCCGCGTAGTCGCCGAGGATGCACCCGGGGCCGAGGGTGGTGCCGCGGTAGACCACGGCGCCGGTGCTGACGACGCAGCCGGCGCCGAGCTCGAGCGGCGCCAGCTCGCCGCGCCTGGCCGTGCTCGTCGGGGAGAGCGACGGCACCTTACCCAGCACGGCGCCGTCCTGGATGAAGCACCCGTCGCCGATGACGGTGTCGTCGTAGACGACCACGTGCGCGCCGAAGGTGACGCCGTCGCCGACGTGGACGCCGTCGCCGAGCAGCAGGTCGTGTCCCAGGTCCGAGGGCGTCAGCGGCATCGTGACCTCCTTGTGGGGCGGCCGGCCGGCGGCCCGACGGCCGCGCTCAGGCGAGCTCGGCCGTCTTCACCGGCCGGCCGCCCTCGCGCAGGCTGATCTCCATGGCCTCGAGCACGCGCACGACGTTGAGCGCGTCGCGCCCGTCGGAGAGCGGGCGCGCCCCGTCGCGCACGCAGTCGACGAAGTGCTGGCACTCGACGCGCAGCGGCTCCTCGTTCGAGATCTTCGGGATGTGGATGTCGCCGAAGTGCAGGGTGACGAACTCACCGTACGTCTCGAACTGCGTGCGCGTCGTGGTCGCCCCCTTGTCGTACACGGTGACCTTGCGGTCGGCCTCCATGTCGTCGAAGACGACCATCTTCTCGGCGCCGACGACGGTGATCTTGCGGCTCTTGTGCGGGTCGAGCCAGCTCACGTGCAGATGCCCGATCATGCCGCTCGGGTACCTGATATAGCCGAACACGACGTCCTCGACGTCGTCCTGCAGGTAGCACTCGCCGCGCGCCGAGACCTCCTCGGGCTCCTCGCCGGTGACGTAGTTGATCACCGAGATGTCGTGCGGGCCGAGGCTCCAGAGCGCGTTCTCGTCCTGGCGCACCTTGCCCAGGTTCAGCCGGTTCGAGTAGACGTAGAAGACGCGCCCCAGCTCGCCGGCGTCGACGAGCTCCTTCACCTTGCGCACACCCGGGTGGTACTCGAGCAGGTGGCCGACCATGAGGCCCAGGCCCCGGCCCTCCGCCGTGTCCAGCAGGTCGCGGGCATCGGCGGCCTTCAGCGCGATGGGCTTCTCGACGAGGACGTGCTTGCCCGCCTCGAGGGCGCGCTTGCCGAGCGCGTAGTGCGTCGGTACCGAGGTCGCCACGACGACGGCGTCGAGCCCGGCGTCGCCGAGCAGCTCGTCGAGGTCGCCGGTGACGACGGCGTTGGGGAACAGGCCGCGCGCCTTCTCGCGGTTGCCCTCGTCGAGATCGCAGCAGTAGGCGAGCTCGGCGCCGGCCAGGCGGTCGAAGTTGCGCGCCAGGTTGGGGCCCCAGTAGCCGAGACCGACCACGCCCACGCGGACCTTGTCGCTCACAGAGGTTCACCATCCTCGAGTGCGGCGCCGCGGGCGGCGCCGCCGAGGCCTTCGCAGGGCCTCTTCGCTAGAGTTTCCAGACGTTGCCGGCGCTCGGGAGCCCGGCGGTCGCGTTGCGGAAGTCGACCACGAGCGGCGCCTGCTCGACGAGCGCCCGGTAGTCGACGGAGGTGTGCGCCGTGACGATGGCGACGACGTCGTACTCGGCCAGGGGACGACCGTCACCGAGCTCCACCGACGCGAGCCCGTACTCATCGAGCGCGGGCACGTAGGGGTCGTGGTAGGCGACCTCGGCGCCGTGCGCCAGAAGCTCGCGGATGACCTTGAGCGCCGGCGACTCGCGCAGGTCGTCGATGTCGGCCTTGTAGGCCACGCCGACGACGAGCACCTTCGCGCCGTTGAGGCTCCTGCCGTGGCTGTCGAGCGCCTTGTGGAGCTTGTCGACGCAGAAGTAGGGCATGTTCTCGTTGACCTTGCCGGCGAGCTCGATGAACTCGGTCCAGAAGTCGAACTCGCGCGCCTTCCACGACAGATAGAAGGGGTCGACGGGGATGCAGTGGCCGCCGAGGCCGGGCCCGGGCTGGAACTTGGTGAAGCCGAAGGGCTTGGTGGCGGCGGCCTCGACGACCTCCCAGACGTCGACCTTCATGCGGTCGCAGAGCATCGCGAGCTCGTTGACGAGGGCGATGTTGACGCTGCGGAAGATGTTCTCGAGCAGCTTCGTCATCTCGGCGACCTCGGGCGTCGAGACCGGCACGAGGTGATCGATGGCGGTGCCGTAGACCTCGAGCGCCCGGGCCGTGCAGGCGGGCGACAGGCCGCCGACGACCTTCGGCGTCGTCTTCGTGGTGAAGTCGGTGCGGCCGGGGTCGACGCGCTCGGGGGAGAACGCGAGATGCACGTCGACCCCGGGCTCGAGCCCCGACCCGGCCCGGATGAGGGGCGCGAGCACCTCGCGCGTCGTGCCCGGCCAGGTGGTGCTCTCCAGGGTGACGAGCTGCCCGCGGCGCAGGTGCGGGGCGAGCGCCCGGGTCGCGTCGACGACCAGGGTGAGGTCGGGCTCGCGGTTGGCGTTGAGCGGCGTCGGCAGACAGATGACGACGGCGTCGCAGTCGGCGACCGCCGCGTACTCGGTCGTCGCGCGCAGGCGGCCGGCGTCGACGACGCGCTTCAGCTCGCCGGACGGGACGTCCTTGATGTAGCTGGTCCCCGTGTTGACGAGGGCGCAGCGCTCGGCGACGGCCTCGATGCCGACGACGTCGACGCCGGCGTCGGCGAACACCGTCGCCAGCGGCAGCCCGACGTACCCCAGCCCGATGATGGCGATCTTCACTCGAGGTCCTCCGGATGCGCCCGGCGTGCCCGGGCGGCTCAGGTCACGGCATTCTACCGCATGCCGCGGGGTCGCCTCGGCCGCGCGGCGACCACCGGAGCGCCTCGGGGCGACGACCGTTCCATTGCCCCGGGCGGCGCCCCGGGCCGATACTCTCTCGTGGGGAGAGCAGGCGACGGACGGAGACCATGACGCCGCGCCCGGACGTGGAACGCATGCCGAACGACCTCGACCGCTTCCTCGGCGACTTCTTCCGCCGCGGCTGGCGCTCGGAGCTCGAGTTCGACCCCGCGGAGGACAGGCTGTACCTCGTCGTCCACGTCGTCGACGCGCGGCTCTCGAGCGACGACCGTTTCCTCACCCTGGTCGACTACTTCATCCGTGCCCGCGCCGACGCCCTGCGGCAGAGCCGGGGGCCGCGGCTGCTCTGCCGCCTCGTCGGCACCGACGGCCGCGACCTGACGGCGCGTCTCGGCGAGCGCGGGGCGCGCCTCCTCGCCGACACCGGGCACGACTCCGAGATGCACCAGCGCCTGACCCTGCTCGGCGTGCGCCGCCGCCTGCTGCGCCGCCTCATGCCCGACGCCCTGCTCTGGGCGGCCGCCTTCGTCTTCGTCGTCGTCGTCGTCGGCCTCCCGCTCGACATGGCCGTCGGCCTCGGGGTGGCCGCGGTGCTCACCCAGGTGCTGGTGGTCACGCTCGTCGCCCGGCGCGGCCCCTGACGGGCTCGCACGCGAGCGGCGCGGCCCCTAAGGGCTCGCGAGCGGGTGGCGCAGGAGTGCGCCGCCGCCCGGCGAAGCGAAGCGCATGGCCCCCCAGGTACCCGAGCGACCGGCGTCCCTGCGTCTGCTCGAGCGGCTCGCCGACCTCGTCGCCGCGACGCGCGTCGACGAGGTGCTGCACGCCGCCGTGGAGGCCGCCTGCCTCGCCACCGCGTCCGCGCGCGGCCTCGCCGGGCTCTGCGGCCCCGAGGGCATGGCGGCCGACGACTGGTACGACACCGAGGCCGGCTGGACGCCGGCCCGCCTGCGCTGGACCGGCGAGGAGGGCGCCCCGGGGCGCGTCTGCGTGTCCGCGACGCCGCTCGTCTGCAACTCCCTGCCGGCGACGGCCGAGGGGCTCCCCGAGGCGACCGACTGGATCGGGTTCAAGCGTTTCGCCTGCGTCCCGCTCATCGCCGGCGCCCCCGACCTCGGCGTCGCCGGGTTCATCGAGGTCGGCGACGCCGCGCACGTGTACGGCCCGGGCGACGTCCGCAAGCTCGGCGCTCTGGCGCGCCTCACGGCGACCCGGCTCGGCGAGCTCATGGCGCGCGCCCGCGACGAGATCGACCGCCGCCTGCAGCACGGACCCGACACCGCCCTGCTCTCGCTCGAACCCGAGCGCGTCCTGCGCGCCGCGGAGGAGCGCCTCCTCGCGGTGCTCGGCGGCGGCGAGGCGCGCGCCGTGCGGGTCGAGGGCGCGCGCCTCGTCGCGCCGCACCCGCTCACCGAGGAGGAAGAGGCGCTTCTCGGAGAGGCGATCGCGACGCGCCGCACCCGGCGGAGCGAGGCGGGCGGCCCGGGCGCCGCGACCCTGCTCGCCCTGCCGCTGCCCAGCGCGGGCGAAGTCGCCGGCGTGGTCCTGCTACGGCCGCCCGAGGGGGCGCCCGACGCGTGGACCCACGCCCTCCTCACCATCGTCGCCGAACAGGCCGGCGCCGCCCTCGGCAACGCGGCCTCGCACCAGGTGCAGACGGACATCTCGCGGCGCCTGCAGGACCGGCTCGCGCCGCTCGCGCCCCCGCGGCTGCGCGACGTCGACATCGCCGTCGAGTACCGCACCGGGACACCCGGCGCCGCGCGCGGCGGCGACTTCGTCGACTTCTACCACCTCACGAAGGGCCACCTCGCCCTCGTCGTGGGCGACGTGAGCGGCCGCGGCGTCGACGCCCTGGCCCGCGCCTTCATCGCCAAGCACGTGCTGCGCGCCCTCGTCGCCGGCGGCCAGATCTCCTGGCCGCCGCGCCCGGGCGCCGCGCTCCAGGGCCTGCACAACGCGCTGCTCGACGAGCTCGACCACGAGCAGTTCGTCACGGCGCTCTTCGCCACGCTCAACCTGCGCAGCGGCCGTCTGCTGCTCGCCAGCGCCGGTCACCCCGCACCCTTCATCGTCGGCCGCGACGGCGTCGAACGTCCCTTGCTGCTCACGACCCCCCCGGTCGGCGCCGAGCCCTCCGCCGAGCTCTCCGCCCACCCGACCGAGACGTACACGCTCGCCCGCGGCGACACCGTCCTGTTCTTCAGCGACGGGCTCAGCGAGCTGCGCGACGCCGAGGGGTCGTTCTACGAGGACCGTCTCCCCGAGGTGCTGGCAGCCCTCGCCGGCGCGACGGCCGCCTCGGTGGTCGCCCGCGTCCTCGAGGATGCCGCCGGCTTCTCCGCCGAGCCGCTCGCGGACGACCTCGCCCTGGTCTGCCTGCGCTACCGCCCTGCGCGCGACGCCTGACCGCCGTGCGCCCGGCACCGTCGTCTGCGCCGGAGGCGCCAAGTGATAATCCTTCGTCCGTGTCCGGCCGATACAGACCCGAAGACCGCTGCGCGGAGGTGCGACGCACGTGAGACAGGGCAGACCGACACGACAGGCCGGCTTCGTGCGCGAGCTGCTCTGGGTGACGCTGGTCGTCCTCATCGCCGCGGTCGTCGTCCTCGACGGCGTCTCGCTCTACTCGGCCTTCGAGCGCGTCCGCAAGGACAGCGCCGACGCCGCCCGCCTCGCGCGCCAGACCCACCTGCAGGAGCTCAACGTGAGCAAGGCGAAGCGGGCGGCGCGCGTGCTCCTCGAGGAGCGCGGGGACCGGATGACCGGGTTCCGGACCGAGGGCGGCGGCGAGGAGACCGTCTTCGTCGTCGCGGCCACGCGCCATGTGGACACGTACGCGTTCGGCTACCTGGCCTACGTGCCGGGCATCGACGACTGGGTCGAGCGCACGATGAACCCCACCGCCACGGGACGCAGCGACTGACGCCGCGCCCGAGGGCGGCGGCCCGTCGGCTGGCGAGTCGCAGGGCGGTACGAGAGCCCTCACCGACCTGCGCTCGAGCGGAGCGCGCGCCGGCCGTGTCAGCGACTCGTGAGCAGCTCCCGGCGGACGGCGTGCCGCTCGAGCCCGAGGCGCACGATCTCGTCCATGAGCGCACCCGCCTCGAGACCGGTCGCCGCCCACAGCATGGGGAAGGCGCTGAAGCGGGTCATACCGGGGATCGTGTTGATCTCGTTGATCATGATGCGCCCGCTCTCGCGCTCGAGGAAGAAGTCGCAGCGCGCGTACCCGGCGCAGTCGACGGCGCGGAAGGCGCGCACGGCGAGGTCGCGCACCGTCGCCGTCTGCTCCTCGGAGAGCGGCGCCGGAATGGCGAAGCTCATCAGGCCGTCCGTGTACTTGGCCTCGTAGTCGTAGAACTCGTTGGCCGCCGTCACCTCGCCGGGCAGGGAGGCCCGCGGCTCGTCGTTGCCGAGCACGCTGCACTCGAACTCGCGCCCGTCGGCGAACGCCTCGACGATGACCTTGCGGTCGTAGCGCGCCGCCAGGTCGATCGCCGCGCGCAGCTCGCCGCGGTCGTGGGCCTTCGTCATGCCGACACTGGAGCCCAGGTTGCAGGGCTTGACGAAGACGGGGTAGGCGAAGCGCTCCTCGACCGCGGCGAGGGCGCCGTCGCCCCCGGTCTCGTCGCCGCGCAGCACGAGCGCCTCGACCTGCGGCAGACCGTGGGCGGCGAAGACCGCCTTCATGAGCTCCTTGTCCATGCCGACGGCGCTCGCCGCCACGCCGGCCCCGGCGTAGGCCAGGCCGGCCATCTCGAGCAGCCCCTGGATCGTCCCGTCCTCGGCGAACGTGCCGTGCATGATGGGGAAGGCGAAGTCGAGCGGGACGAGCCCCTCGTCCGCCGCCTCGAGGCCGGGCCGCGCCGGGTCGAGGGACAGCGTCACCGCGGTGCGTTCGGCCGCCTCGATGCCCCCCGCGAGCGCGGCGTCGAGGTCGGCGGGCCGCCACCAGCGGCCGTCGCGGGCGATGCCGACGGGCACCAGCTCGTAGCGCTCGGGATCGAGCGCGTCGGCGACGAAGCGTGCCGAGGCGAGCGAGATCTCGTGCTCCGCCGAACGACCGCCGAAGATGAGTGCGACGCGCAGCATCGGCACAGACTACCGGCGCCCGCAGGGCGAGTAAACCGCCGCCCGGCCGCGGGTCATGACCCCGACGCGGCCGCCGCGTCGACGACGGTGCCGACGAGACCGTCGAGGAAGTCGTCGAGGGCGCGGAGCTCGACGAGCGTCTCGCCCGGCGGCGGCAGCTCCCCGGCGACGACCGCGTCGCCGAGCACGTCGATCACCGCGAGCCGCAGCGCCTGCACGCCGCCGGCCAGGTCACGCGCCGTGAAGCCGAGCGCGAGCCGATGCTCGGCCTCGCCGCGGAACTCGCTCTCGAAACGGCGGCGCAGGCCGGCGACCTCGTACTCCTCCGCCTGCGAGAGGGCCACCAACTGCTCGACCAGGCTGCGGAGCAGGCGGTCGCCGACGGCGCTCGTGAGCAGCTCGGCGTACTCGTCGCCGACCCGGCCCGGCAGGGCTTCGTTCCAGCGGCGGCGAAGCTCGTCGCGCTGGTCGCGCAGGATGAAGGGCAGGCGCATCACGGCGCCGCGCTCTCCGACGACGGGTCCACGGACCGGCATTAGGCGCGGCGAGCCGATTTCCTGCCCCGCCGCCCCCGGCGAGGACGCCGGCCCCTACCGGACCGCGGCGGCCGGGTATAATCCGGCAGGCATCTCGCGAGGGCACGCGTGACGAGCACCGGGTCGGATACTCCTTATCGACGCTACCGCTATCGCCGCCGCCGCTGGCCGTACCTGGCGGCGGCGGGTCTGCTCGTGGTCGCGGCCGTCGTCGGCTGGCAGCTCTGGCGTGTCCCGTGGGTCTCGGCCACGACGCCGGGCCCCGACGCGTTCGTGAGCTCGGGATCGCCGGTGGTCCGGCTCCACGTACGCAACCTGCAGGAGCTCTCCGACGTGCGCGTGTTCTTCGCCGGCCGCGACGTCACCGAGGCGACGACCGTCGAAGGGGAGGAGCTCGTCTTCACCCCGCCGGACGACCTCGCCGACGGCCCGTACGTCGTACGCTTCAGCGCCCGCGCCTCCAACCTCTTCCGCCGGCACGTCGTCCAGGAGTGGCGGTTCACCGTCGACACGACCGCCCCCGAGCTCAAGGTCGACCCGCTGCGCCACGAGGGCAAGGTCAACACCGACCCGGCGGTCTTCACGGGGCGCAGCGAGCCGGGCGCCGTCGTGACGGTCGCCGCCGGCGAGCTGACGCAGAGTGCGGCCGTCGACGATGACGGCGCCTTCCGCCTCGAGATCACGCTGCCGGAGGGACCCGCCGACGTCGTCCTCACCGCGGCCGACAAGGCGGGCAACAGCGTCTCGCGCACGCTGTCGCTGTACGTCGACCCTTCACCGCCCGCCCTCGACGTCACACAGCTCGGCAGCACCGTCGACACCAACGACCCCGTGGTGAAGGTCGCCGCCGACGACGGCGCGCGCGAGCCCGAGGTGGCGGCCACCCTCGACGACGAGCCGGTGGAGCTCGACGGGTCCGCGTCGGGCGCGCGGCTCGAGCTCCGGAGCCTCGCCGAGGGCCGCCACACCCTCGTGGTCACGGCCACCGACAGGGGCGGCAACGAGACCGCGGACACCCAGGTCTTCACCGTCGACAGCACCGAGCGGTTCGGGGCCGCGACGCTGATGCGCGGCGCGCGCGGCAAGGACGTGCGCCAGTTGCAGGTCCGCCTCGAGCAGTTCGGCCTCTTCGACGGCGGCCACACGGGCCAGTTCGGGCCCAAGACCGAGGAGGCCGTGCGCGCCTTCCAGAAGGAGTTCGGCCTCACCGTCGACGGCATCGTCGGGCCGCGCATGCTGACCGCGCTGCGAGGTCACATCGTCGTCGACCTCTCGGAGCTCAAGCTCTACCTCTACAGGGACGGCGAGCTGGCGAAGACGTACCGCGTGGCCACCGGCTCCCCGCAGTACCCGACGCCGACCGGCAGCTTCGCCATCACCTCCAAGGTCATGAACCCCACCTGGTACCCGCCGGACTCCGAGTGGGCCAAGGACGCCGAGCCCATCCCTCCGGGCATCGAGAACCCGCTCGGGACCCGCTGGATCGGCACGAGCGCGCCGGCCGTCGGCATCCACGGCACACCGGATTCCGGCTCCATCGGCACGTACGCCTCGCACGGGTGCATCCGCATGTACATCCCCGACGTCGAGGAGCTCTTCGACAGGGTCGCCGTCGGCATGCCGGTCCTGATCCGCCAGTGACGACGGCGACGACACAGGACTGAGGCGACGTGGCCGAGATCGGTCCCTTCCGCGGTCTGCGCTACGACCCGGCCCGGGTCAGGCTCGAGGACGTGGTCGCGCCCCCGTACGACGTGCTGTCGCCCGACCGGGCGGCCTCCTTGCGCGCGCGCAGCCCGTACAACGTCGCCGCCGTCGACCTGCCGCTGGCCGTGCCCGGTGAGGGCGACCCGTACGAGCGCGCCGCGGCGACCTTCGCCGCGTGGCGCACGTCGCAGGTGCTGCGCCGCGATCCGCGACCGTGCCTCTACCTCGTCGACGAGACGTTCCGCGGCCCCGACGGCTACGAGCGCGTGCGCCGCGGTCTCATCGCGCGTCTCCGCCTGAGCGCCCTCGGCGAGGGCGTCGTGCTGCCGCACGAGAAGACGCACGACGGCCCCAAGGAGGACCGTCTGCGCCTCTGGCGGGCGACCCGCGCGACGCTCAGCCCCGTCATCCTGCTCTTCGCCGACGACCACGGCACGGTGGGGGCGGCGCTGGGGCGGGCGGCCGACGAGGCCGCCGCCCGCTCCGGCGCCGCCCAGGCCGTCCGCGACGACGACGGCACCCTCACCACCCTCACCCCGATCGAGGGGCCCGCCGCCGAGGCCCTCGTCGAGGCCCTGCGCGACGAGACCCTCTTCATCGCCGACGGCCACCACCGCTACGAGACCGCGGTCGCCTACCGCGACGAGCGCCGCGCCGCCGGCGACCACGGCGCCGACGAGCTCATGGTCTACCTGTGCAGCATGCGCGACCCCGGGCTCGTCGTCTTCCCCACGCACCGACTCGTGAAGGGCGTCGAGATCCCGCCCATGGGCGAGGTCCTCGGTCGCCTTCAGCCTGCCTTCAGCGTCTTCGGCGAGCGCGGCGCCGACGCCGACGCCTGCGCCGCGATGACGCGGCACCTCGCCGACTTCGCCGACCGCGGCAAGGTCTTCGGCCTCTACTTCGCCCGCGAGCGCGCCTGCTGCACGGTGGAGCTGCGCGACCTCGCCGCCGTCGCCCACCTCCTGGAGGAGGGCTTCTCGCCCGAGGCGGCGCGCCTCTCGGTCACGGTGCTGCACTACGTGATCCTTCGCGATGCGCTCGGGCTGGACCCGGTCGCGACCGAAGGCCGCATCGACTACGTCACCAGCCCCGCCGAGGCGTTCCGGCGGCTGGAGAGCGGCGCCTACGGCCTGGGAGCGTTCATCAACGCGACCCGCGTCGAGGAGGTGCGCGCGGTCGCCGAGCGGGGCGAGACGATGCCCCAGAAGTCGACGTACTTCTACCCGAAGCCGCTGAGCGGCCTCGTCTTCGACACCCTGGACGAGGCCTGAGCGTCCGCGGTGGGGGAGCTCGTCCTGATGTTCCTGTCGTCGATGGCGATCGCCTACTCGGGGGCGATCATGCCGGGCCCCATGCTGGCCGTCGTGGTCGCCGAGAGCCCCCGACAGGGCGTCCGTGCCGGCCCGCTCGTCGTGCTCGGACACGGCCTGCTCGAGCTCGCCCTGCTCGGCCTGCTCGTGCTCGGGCTCGGCCCGCTCCTCGTGCGCGAGGGCGTGCAGGCGGTCCTCTCGGTGGTGGGTGGCGTGATGCTCGTGGCCACCGCCGCCGCCATGCTCGTCTCGGTGGCGCGCGGGACGGCGCGGCTCGACTGCGAAGCCCCCGGCGGCCGCGCCGGCGGCCGCGCCGTCCTCGGCGGCATCGTCTCGAGCCTCTCGAACCCGTACTGGTCGATCTGGTGGGCGACGATCGGGCTGAGCCTGCTGACCAAGGCGTACGCGCTGGGCGCCGCGGCCCTCGTCGCCTTCTACGTAGGGCACATCCTCGGCGACCTCACCTGGTACTCCGCCGTCAGCGGCGTGATCGCCGTCGGGCGCCGCTGGATCACGCCGCGCCGCTACCAGGCGATGGTCGCGGTGATGGCCTGCTTCCTGCTGGCCCTCGCCGCCTGGTTCGTCGTCTCCGGCGTGCGCCTCGCCGCCTGAGCCGCGCGCGGCCGGCACGGACGCCGGGCGCGGCTCAGCCCGCGCGCCGCGCCCGCTCGACGAGGTCGTCGAGGCCGCGCTGCACGTCGTCCGGGTATGGGGTGTCCTCGTGCCCGGCGAGAATCTCGTCGACCCGGGCGCGCGCCTCGTCGAGCGTATCGAGAGCGCCCGCGGCCTGCCAGGCCTCGTAGGTGTCGTGCAGGCCGAAGTCGGTCAGGTACCACTCGCCGCCGCGCGCGTTGCGACGCGTCGACGGCTCGCCGATGAACGTGCCCCCGGGCGCGACCCGCTCGAGCACGTCCGCGAGCCAGAGCTCCTCGGAGACCGGCATGCCGGAGCGCGCGAAGCGCGCCATGCGGAACATCTCGATGTCGAGCACGAGCTGCTCGAGCGAGAGCACGAGCGCCCCGGCGAGCAGGCCCGGTCCGCAGAGGATGTCGGGCCAGGGCAGCGTCGCCAGGAGGCTCGTCTCGGCTTTCTCGTACGCCGCCTGGACGCAGGGCACGTAGTGGTCGGTGCCGCAGCCCGAGGCCTCGACCGGAAGTCCGTAGTAGCGCGCCATCTCGGTGCCGGCCGCGCTGAGGATGGCGTGCGCGATGTCCCCCCCGGCGTAGCGCCCCGTGCGCGGGTGCATCGTCGCGATCACGGGCGCGTAGATGAACGGCGTGCCCGGAGCCGCGACCTGGACGAGGCAGAGGGTCGCGAGGACCTCGCAGTTGGCGGTCAGGAGGGTCGCCAGACGGCTGCCGGGCGCGGTCGCCCCCATCAGCGGCATGGGCATGACGGCGACCGGCAGGCCGAGCTCGCGGATCGCCAGCCACGTCCCCGTGTACTCGGGCTCGATGACGAGCGGGGACGCCGGCGTGATGAGGAAGGAGAACGGGTTGCGCCGGCGCAGCTCCTCGCGACTCCCGAAGATGATCTCGAGCGCCTCCATGAGCCAGGGCGCCAGCGACGGGTCGCCGACCGACTCCTGCACGTGCTTGCCGAAGGCGCGGAACGACTGGGTCATGTACGACACCCACCCGGCCGGCGTCCCGTGGTCCTCGGGGAACTCGGTCGTGCACCAGTAGAGGCCGACGTCGTCGTAGTGGTCGAGGAGGCGGGTCGCAGCGAGCCAGTCGGCGTGCACCGGGGCGCGGCGCTCGCCGGTGTCGCGGTCGATGACCGTCGTCGCCCCGCCGTCGTTGAGCAGCGTGAGGCGGCCGGCGTTCAGAGGGTACGACCACCCGTCGCGCCGGCCGCCGAGCGAGAACGTCCGCGGCGCCAGGCGCAGAGATTCGGCGACGAGCTCGGGCGGGAAGCGCACGACGCGCGTCGCCTCGTCGACCGCCGCGCCGGCCTCGCCGAGAAGCCTGCGCCCGAGCTCGGTGTCGACGCGCACGCCGTGCTGCGACAGCACCCGCAACGTGCGCTCGTGGACCTGAGACTGCTCCTCCGCGCTGAGCACCTGGAGTGAGAGCTGCATCGGGCGTGACCTCCGTCGCGGGACCATCTCGGGGGTGCAGGCACGATTATCCCAAGTCCGCCCGCGAGGGGCCACGGCCGATAGCTGGGCAAACTTGAGGACGCGGCCGCCCAAACCCGGTGCGGACGCGGCCGCGGGCGCGAGCGGGACGCGGCCGCGGACCGGCTGAGGACCCGGCCGGCGGCCCGCCGGGAGGCGGGCCGCCGGCCCCCCTGGGGAGGGAGGGGGGAGGGGCGTCGGGACGCCCTGACCGCCCGGCGCGACCTGTGCCTGCGCCTCCCGTCGTGGCGCGCCCACGCTACGCGCCCCGGCCGCGCCGCGCATCGACCCCAGGGCCGAACGCCCGAGTCCCTGGGGTCGAGGCCCGGGCGACGTTCGGGCACCCGGGCCGCGGCGGGCGTCGTGTAGACTCGACCCCGTGAACCGCGGTCCCGCCTGCACGGCGGGAAGGAGGAGGCCGTGCCGCCCACCAGCCTGATCGAACAGCTCGCCGTCGTGCCGGCGGTGGGCGAGGACTACCGCCCGTTCGCCGTGTCGCCCGACGGCGCCCGGCTCGCCGTGCAGTGGTATCGCGACGGCAACTGGCAGATCTACCTGATGGGCTTCGACGGCGGCTCTCCACGCCGCGTGGGCGAGTTCGAGGACGCCTGCAGTAGCCCGCTCTTCTCGGCCGACGGACGCTTCCTCTACTTCGCCCGCGACGACAAGGGCACGGAGTGCGTCGACATCTACCGGATGGACCTCGCGAGCGGCGTCTTCGAGAACCTGCTGCCCGACACGCCGACGTTCTCCCCGCTGCCCGACTTCGAGCTCTCGCCCGACGGCACGCGCCTCGCGCTCAGCGCGCAGAGCGGCGAGAGTTTCCACGCCGCCGTCATGCCGGCCGCGCCCTGCCCGAAGGCCGAGGGCGTGCGCTTCCTCACCGACCACCACTACAACGACCTGTCGCCGGTGTGGGCGCCCGACGGGCGCAGTCTCGCCGTCGCCGCCGACACGCACGGGCAGGACGTCGCCGTCTTCCTCGCCGACCCCGACGACGGCCTGCACGCCACGATCGGCGGCTCGATCGGCTTCCTCGCCATGCAGCCACAGTGGTCGCCTGACGGCCGCCTCATCGCCTTCGCCGGAGGCCCCTTCGATCACCCCGCGATCGGCCTCTACGACGTCGGCGCCGGCGCCGTCTCGTGGGCCTGGCGCGGTGACCGTGACGCCCATCACCCCCGCTGGTCGCCCGACGGCACGGCGCTCGCCTTCCTCGTCGACCACGAGGCCGAGACCGGCCTCTGCTGGCTGCACCTGCCGACCGGCGAGCGGCGCGATCTCACGGTCGGCCCGGGCATCCACTCCAGCCCCGTCTTCCTGCCCGACGGCTCGGCCGTGCTCTGCGGCCTCAGCGCCCCGGACCACCCCAACGACCTCTTCCGCATCGCGACGAGCGACGGCGCGGTCACGCGCCTGACCGAGTCGCTGCCCGACGACCTCCGCGACCGGCGCTACCCGGGCGGCCGCCACGTGCGCTTCACGAGCCGCGACCACCTCGCCGAGGTGCCGGGGCTGCTCGTCAAGCCGGACGAGCCAAACGGCGGTGCCGTCGTGCTCGTTCACGGCGGCCCTACCTGGCACCACTCGAACTCCTGGGACCCGCTGCGCCAGGCGTTCCTCGACGCCGGCCTCACCGTGCTGCACCCGAACTACCGCGGCAGCGACGGCTACGGCCGGCGCTGGCAGCTCGCCAACCGCTGGCTGATGGGGCAGGGCGAGGCGCTCGACACGGCGGCCTCGTGGGACTACCTGGTCGGCCTCGGTTGCGACCCGGCGCGCATCGCCGTCACGGGTCGCAGCTGGGGCGGCTTCATGACCATGGCCATGGCCACGCAGTTCCCCGAGCTCTGGGCCTGCGGCGTCGCCGGCGTGCCCTTCTTCGACTTCATCGACGCCGCCGTCGACCCCGCCATCCGCGAAGACCTGCGCTGGTGGGACCGCGAGAACACCGGCGACCCCGTCAGGGACAAGGCCAAGCTCGAGTACTACTCACCGATCAACCACCTCGACCGTGTGGAGGCTCCTCTGCTGCTGCTCGCCGCCGAGAACGACCCCCGCTGCCCCCCGACGCAGATCGCCGAGGTCGCCGAGCGCCTGCGCGCCCGCGGCAAGGTCTGCGACTACGTCATCTACCCGATCTTGGGTCACGAGATCAGCGGCATGGAGCACCGGCTCGACTACGACCGCCGCACCGTCGAGTTCATCCTGCAGCACACGGTGCGCTGAACGCGGGACCGGACCGACGCGCCAGGGGCGACCACGCACCCACGCACCATCGGAGTCGGGGCCGGAGTCCCGCCAATGACGGACGACGACGCACCGGCACGCGAAGAAGCGGGGCGTCGACGTACGGCAGGTCGAGACGGACTCCTCGTCCTCGCGTACTACGGGCTCTTCATGGTCTACAACAGCGCAGTGCGCGAGAGCGAGCTGCTGCACTGGGTCACATTCGTTCTCCTGCCCCTCGCCTTCGGCTACGTGGTCGTACGGCACCGGCAACGGGGCGGCCTGTGCGAGGTCCTGGAATCGGTAGGCCTGCGCCGCGGCAACCTCATGCGGGGAGTGCCGCTGGCGGTGCTTCTCGGTGTCGCCCTCAGACTGCTGCAGCTCCTGGTCTCCAACAGGAGCGCCGCCATCTGGGAGATGGTCGTCTCCGGCCGAATCATCCTCTATCTGCCGCTGACCCTAGGCCTGCTCTTCCTGACCGCCGGCTTCACCGAAGAGTTCTTCTTTCGCGGCGTCCTGCAGACGCGACTGGCGGTCTGGTGGCAGCGCGAAGTCCCCGCGCTCCTCGTAGCCGCCGCCCTCTTCGGCTTCTACCACTTCCCGTACGCCTATCTTCTGGCGAGCTCGCCCAGCCGCGGTGAGCTGGGGGCCGCGCTGGGAGAGTGTGCCTACGGTGCCGTCGCGGGGGTCATCTTCGGCGTCGTCTACTGGAGGTCGCGACGGAACCTGCTGGCGGCGGTCACAGTGCACGTGCTCATCAACGCGCTGCCGTCCACGACCATGGTCCATTTCGGCTGACCGGCGACTGCCGCCGCTCGTCACGACCCGGAAAGCACCGGGCCAAGGTGAGCACGGATGTCCGGAGCGGACCTTCCGGATCTGCGCGCGCGCCGCTGAACCGGCCCCCGTTTGTACGTTAGACTCGATCTGTCCCGAGCGAGCGACTCCCGGCAGGTGCTCCCATGAAGGTCCGCGTCACCATCACGCCCAAACAGGGCATCCTCGACCCCCAGGGCGTGGCCGTCGAGCGTGCCCTCCCGGCCCTCGGGTTCAAGGGCGTGACCGACGTCCGCATCGGCAAGCACGTCGAGCTGCGCTACGACCCGCCCGGCGGCGTCTCCGCAGAACAGGCGCGGGCCGACGTGGACGACATGTGCCGGCGGCTGCTCGCCAACCCGATCATCGAGGACTACACCTTCGAGCTCGACGAGGGGTGAGCCGGATGAGCTCGACCTCTCCGCAGCCCGTGCGCTTCGGCGTCGTCGTCTTCCCGGGGTCCAACTGCGACGCCGACGCCCACCACGCGCTCTCGACCTTCCCCTGCGCCACGGTCGACTATCTGTGGCACAAGGACACCGACCTCAAGGGAGTCCAGGCCGTCGTCCTGCCCGGCGGCTTCTCCTACGGCGACTACCTGCGCTGCGGCGCCATCGCCCGCTTCAGCCCGATCATGCAGGCGGTGAAGGACTTCGCCGCCGACGGCGGCCTCGTCATGGGCATCTGCAACGGCTTCCAGACCCTCACCGAGGCGGGCCTCCTGCCCGGCGCCCTGATCCGCAACACCGGGCTCAAGTTCGTCTGCCGGTACGTGAACCTCCGGGTCGAGAACGCGCAGACACCGTTCACACGCGCCTGCGCGGAGGGCGACGTGCTGCGCATCGTCGTCAAGCACAACGAGGGCAACTACACGGTCGACCCCGAGACCCTCGCCGCGATGAAGGCCAACGGCCAGGTCGTGCTGCGCTACTGCGACGCCGACGGCGTGCCCGGCGATGCCGCAAACCCCAACGGCGCCGTCGAGCACATCGCCGGCGTCTGCAACGAGACCCGCAACGTGTTCGGCATGATGCCGCACCCGGAGAACTCGGTGGAGGCGGCGCTGGCCGGCGGAGCCGACGGGCGCCGCCTCTTCCAGTCCATCATCGACACCCTGTCCGGCGCGGAGGTGACGTCATGACGGACCGTGCGCACGAGACGGCCGTGTCCGGCGCAGGCGGCGTCGGCAGCCGTGCGGCAGTCACGGAGGTGGCGTCATGACGCGCCACGCCGACCTCGCCGCCGCCCAGGCGCTCGGCCTGACCGCCGAGGAGTTCGAGAAGATCTGCGAGATCCAGGGCGGCGAGCCGACGTACGTCGAGCTCGCCATCTACTCGCTCATGTGGAGCGAGCACTGCAGCTACAAGCACTCGCGGCCCGTCCTCGGGCGGTTCCCCACGACCGGGCCGCGCATCCTCCAGGGCCCTGGCGAGAACGCCGGCGTCATCGACGTCGGCGACGGTTGGGCCGTGGCCATGAAGGTCGAGAGCCACAACCACCCGAGCGCGGTCGAGCCCTTCCAGGGCGCCGCCACCGGCGTCGGCGGCATCGTGCGCGACATCTTCACGATGGGGGCGCGCCCGTGCGTGAGCCTCGACTCGCTGCGCTTCGGCGAGCTCACCGAGCCGCGCCAGCGCTTCCTGCTCGACGGCGTCGTCGGCGGCATCGCCCACTACGGCAACTGCCTCGGCATCCCCACGGTCGGCGGCGAGATCTACTTCGAGCCCAGCTACGAGGGCAACTGCCTCGTCAACGCGATGTGCGCCGGCCTGCTCCGCGCCGACGACATCGTGCGCGCGGTGGCGGCCGGCGTCGGCAACCACGTCGTCCTCATCGGCTCGAAGACCGGGCGCGACGGCATCGGCGGAGCCAGCGTCCTCGCGAGCCAGGAGTTCGACGAGACCCTCGAGGAGAAGCGCCCCTCGGTCCAGGTCGGCGACCCGTTCACCGAGAAGAAGCTCATCGAGGCCTGCCTCGAGCTGCTCAACGAGCACCACGTCGTCAGCATGCAGGACCTGGGCGCCGCCGGCCTCACCTCCTCCTCGTCGGAGATGGCGAGCAAGGGCTTCGTCGGCCTCGACATCCACGCCGACCGCGTGCCCCTGCGCGAGGCCGACATGGAGCCCTGGGAGATCATGATCAGCGAGAGCCAGGAGCGCATGCTGGCGATCGTCGAGCCGGCCAAGCTCGCGACGGTGCAGAGCATCTGCGACCGCTGGGACCTCGACTGCACGGTCATCGGCGAGGTCACCGACACGAAGATGCTGCGCATCCACTGGCACGGCGAGGTCGTCGGCGACATCCCGGCCCGGCGCCTCGCCGACGAGTCGCCGGTCGTCCGCACGCCGTCGGCGAAGCCGGCGTACATCGTCGACGATCCCGTGACAGTGGACGACGCGAGCTACCCGCAGCCCGATGACCTCGGCGCGGCGCTCACGCAGCTGCTCGCCGCGCCCAACATCGCCTCCAAGCGCTGGGCCTGGGAGCAGTACGACTACATCGTCCAGGCGAACACGGTGCAGATCCCGGGCGCCGACGCCGCCGTCCTGCGCATCAAGGGCACGCCGCGCGGCATCGCCTTCGCCAACGACTGCAACGGGCGCCACTGCTACCTCGACCCGTACCGCGGCGCCAAGGCCGCCGTGGCCGAGGCGGCGCGCAACCTGAGCTGCGCCGGCGCGCTGCCCGTCGCCGTGACCGACTGCCTCAACTTCGGCAACCCCGAGAAGGGCGAGATCTACTGGCAGTTCGAGCAGGCGGTCGAGGGCATCGCCGAGGCGTGCGAGGCGCTCGACACGCCCGTCGTCAGCGGCAACGTGAGCTTCTACAACGAGAGCTTCGGCCAGGCGATCTACCCGACGCCGATGATCGGCATGCTCGGCGTCTACGACGACGTCAGCCTGCACGTCGACGGGGCGTTCAAGAACGAGGGCGATGTGATCGTGATGCTCGGCCCCGCCGAGGCCTTCGTCGACGGCTCCGAGTACCAGAAGGTCCACTACGGCCGGGTCGAGGGCCGCGTCCCCGACCTCGACCTCGCGCTCGAGGCGCGGCTGCAGGCGGCGCTGCGCGCAGCGATCTCCCGCCGCCTGCTGAAGAGCGCCCACGACTGCGCCGAGGGCGGGCTGGCCGTGGCCCTCGCCGAGTCGGCGATCGCGAGCGGCGCCACTGGCGGCGCGCAGTGGAGCGACCCCGAGACGCCGAAGCCGGCCGCTGAGGGCCGCTGGCTCGGCGCCGACGTCGCGATCGGCGCCGCCGGGCGGCCCGACCTCGCCCTCTTCGGCGAGGCTCCCAGCCGGGTCGTCGTCACCTGCGCGCCGGCCGACCTCGACGCCGTCCGCGCGCTCGCCGGCGACCTGCCGTTCACGGTGCTCGGCGTGGTGACGGGCGCGACCCTGCGGTGTACCATGGGTGACGAGGAGCTCCTCGCCCTCCCGGTGAGCGAGCTCCACCGCGTTTACGAGTCACTGCCCGAGCGCCTTGCCTGATCAGCACAAGCCGGTCGTCCCGTCGTTCCGGCGTTCCGTCGGCCCGACGGCCTCCGTCGGGCCGACGGTCCCGGCCGGGGCCACGCGCGCGTGCCGCCCGCGATGAGCAACGGCGCGCCGAGGATCGCGACGGCGCGGTGGCCCGGCGGGTCGCCGCGCGACGCCTGCGGCGTCTTCGGCGTCTTCGCGCCGGGCCACGACGTCGCCCGCCTCACTTACTTCGGCCTCTACGCCCTGCAGCACCGCGGTCAGGAGAGCGCCGGCATCGCCGTGAGCGACGACGGCGAGGTGACGGTCATCAAGGATCTGGGCCTCGTCTCGCAGGTCTTCAACGAGCAGATGCTCTCCAGCCTCTCCGGGCAGCACGCCATCGGCCACGTGCGCTACTCGACCACCGGCGCGAGCCACTGGCAGAACTCGCAGCCGCTGGTGCGGGCGCGCAACGGCGACGTGATCGCGCTCGGGCACAACGGCAACCTGGTCAATACCACGGCCCTGCGGGACGAGCTCGTCGCCGACGGCGTGCGCTTCACCGGCACGACCGACACCGAGGTGATCACGGCGCTGATCGCGCACGAGGCCGAGGGCGACCTGCTGGGCGCCGTGCGCACCGCCGTGGCGAAGATCCGCGGCGCCTTCTCCGCCGCCGTACTCTCGGGCGACGCCCTCGTCGGCTTCCGCGACCCGTACGGCGTCCGGCCGCTCTGCCTCGGCGACTACGAGGGCAACCCGGTGATCTCCAGCGAGACCGCCGGCTTCGACATCATCGGCGCCGACTTCGTGCGCGAGATCCAGCCCGGCGAGATCGTCATGGTCGACGCCGAGCACGGCCTGCGCAGCGCGCGCGTCGAGCTCGAGGGCTCGCGCCCGGCGCTCTGCATCTTCGAGTTCATCTACTTCGCCCGCCCCGACTCCGTGCTCGCCGGGCGCACGCTGCACGAGTGCCGCCAGGCGATGGGCCGCCGGCTCTCCGAGGAGGCGCCGGTCGAGGCCGACCTCGTCATCCCCGTGCCCGACACCGGCATCCCGGCGGCCATCGGCTACTCCGCCGCCACCGGCATCCCCTACACCGAGGGCCTCATCAAGAACCGCTACGTGTACCGCACGTTCATCCAGCCCGACGACGACCTGCGCCAGCGCGGCATCCGCATGAAGCTCAACCCGCTGACGGCGATCATCAAGGGCAAGCGTCTGGTCGTCGTCGACGACTCGATCGTCCGCGGCAACACCACGGGCAAGCTGGTCGACATGCTGATGGGCGCCGGGGCGAAGGAGGTCCACCTGCGCATCAGCTCGCCGCCGATCAAGTGGCCCTGTTTCTACGGCATCGACATGGCGACCAGGGCCGAGCTCGTCGCCGCCAACCTGAGCGTCGACGAGATCCGCCGCAAGGTCGGCGCCACCACGCTGCACTACCTCACCCTGGAGGGACTCCAGGCCGCCACCGGTCTCCCCGGCGGGCAGTTCTGCCGCGCCTGCTTCAGCGGCGAGTACCCCATCGCCGTGCCTGAGGAGTACGCGATGTGCAAGCTGCGCTTCGAGACGGGCGCGGCGGGCCTCTGCAGCCCGTGACCGCGGCGCGGCAGAGGCCGCGCCGCGACATCGAGTAGAGTCCGTGTCGATGCCCGAGGGCGACGTCACACCCGTGCCGGCCCCGAGCGGGCCGTCGGCGCCATCTGGTCCCGAGCGGGCGCCGACGGCGCCGCGCGGCCCTTTCGTCGCGCCGCCGACCCCCGCCGACGGCGAGGTCTTCGACCCTCTGTCGCCGGAGGCGCCCGCGCAGGGTGCCGGTTCCGCGCACGACGCCGTCACCGCGCACGACGCCGTGACCGCGCACGATGCCACGACGAGCGTCGCCGCGATCGGCCCGGGGTCGCCGCCCGATGCGGCCGATCTGCTTCGCCGCGCCGCGCTCGGCCCTTCCCTCCCGCCGCCCGGCGCGGCCGACGACCTCGTCGACGCCCAGCGGTGGGAGGACCCCGCCGCGCGAGCCCAGCTGCGGACGCTCGTGCGTGTCGGCGTGGCGACCTTCGCCTGCGCCGTCCTCGTGATCCCGTACGTCCTCGGTGACGGCGCGCAGGGTCACCCCAGCCTCGTCATGATCATGCTCGGGCTGGGGTTCGTCATGGTGACCGGTCTCATCCTCCTCTTCGTGATCGGGCTCGTGGCGACCGTGGGACGCCAGAGCTACGGGGTACTCGTGCTCGGTCTGGTCTTCTCGCCGCTCGTGTACGCAGTGTGGGCGTGGAGGATCCTGACGTGTCTGGAGAAGCCTGACGACGACCGGTGACGAGGTCGCCGGCCGGCGCCCCGAGGCTCGCCGCGCCCGACCGGGGCGCGTCGACGACGCGAGGGCTGGCGTCGCCGCCCGGCAAGAGTAGACTGCGCCCATGCCTGGTGCTTCGACGACCGCGAAGGGCTCCGGCCTCGTCCTCCTGACGCTGGCCTCCGGCCAGTTCCTCATGACCCTCGACACGTCGGTCATGAACGTCTCCATCGCGCAGGTGGCGGCGGACCTCGGCACCACCGTCACGGGGATCCAGACGGCCATCACGCTCTACACCCTGGTCATGGCGACGCTCATGATCCTCGGCGGCAAGATGGGCAGCATCATCGGCCGGCGGCGCGCCTTCGCCCTCGGCTGCATCATCTACGGCGCCGGCTCGCTGACCACGGCGCTGGCGCCGAACCTCACCGTGCTCATCATCGGCTGGTCCGGCCTCGAGGGCATCGGCGCGGCGCTGATCATGCCGGCGATCGTCGCGCTCGTGGCCGGCAACTTCCCGCCGGCGGCGCGGCCGCGCGCCTACGGGCTCATCGCCGCCGCCGGGGCGATGGCCATCGCCGCCGGGCCGCTCGTCGGCGGCGCCGTCACCACGTACGCGAGCTGGCGCTACGTCTTCGCCGGCGAGGTCGTCGTGGTCGCCGTGATCCTGCTCGTGGCGCGGCGCATCGCCGACGCGCCGGTCGGCGAACGACCGCGCCTCGACCTCGTCGGCGCGCTGATCGCGGCCGCGGGCCTCGGCGCCGCCGTCTTCGGCCTGCTGCGCACCTCCGAGTGGGGCTGGGTCATGCCGAAGGCGGGCGGACCGGACCTTCTCGGCCTGTCACCGAGCATCTGGCTGATCGCCGGCGGTCTCCTCCTCGTCTGGGTCTTCTTCACCTGGGAGCACCACCTCGAGGACAACGGCAAGGCGCCGCTGCTCTCGCCCGCGCTGCTCGCCAACCGCCAGCTCGCCGGCGGCCTGATCGCGTTCTTCTTCCAGTTCCTGCTGCAGGCCGGCGTCTTCTTCCTCGTCCCGCTCTTCCTCAGCGTGGTGCTCGAGCTCTCGGCCCTCGAGACCGGCGTCCGGCTGATCCCCCTCTCACTGGCTCTGCTCGTCACTGCCGCGGGGGTCCCGAAGCTCTTCCCCACGGCGCCGCCGCGCCTCGTCGTGCGCGTCGGCCTGCTCGCCATGCTCGCCGGCATCGCCGTGCTGATGGGCGGCATCGACCTCGACGCCACGGCGGCGGTCGTCGCCGTGCCGATGCTGCTCATCGGCGTCGGCATCGGCGCGCTGGCCTCGCAGCTCGGCAGCGTGACCGTTTCGGCCGTGCCCGACGAGATGAGCCCCGAGGTCGGCGGCGTGCAGAACACGGTCACCAACCTCGGCGCGTCGGTCGGCACGGCCGTCGCCGGCTCGATCCTCATCGCCGTCCTCACGGCGTCGTTCATCAGCGGGATCGAGCAGAACCCGAACGTGCCGGCCGAGGTCAAGCAGAAGGCGACCGTCGAGCTGGCCGCCGGCATCCCGTTCATCTCCACCTCAGACCTCGAGGCGGCGATGAAGGAGGCCGGCGCCTCGAAGGAGGTCACCGAGGCGGCCGTCGACGCCAACAGCGCGGCCAGGGTCGAGGGCCTGAAGGCGGCGCTCGGCGTGCTGGCGGTCGTCGGCGTGGTCGCGCTGTTCGCGACGCGACGCATCCCGCGGACGCCGGTCGCCGAGGCGGGGTCGTCGCCGCCGGACCAGGGAGAGCCGGTGGCCGCGGTGTCGTAGCCCCGGCGGCATCCCGCCCGGAGAAGAAGAGGGCGGACCGCCGCGCGGGCGGTACCGCCCCACGGCGCCAGACGATGGAGGCCCGGACATGAGTCCCACACCCAGGCAACGCCCCGCACACCTGTCCGCGGAGGAGCGCGCCGCGCGTGGGCGCGAGGCCCGCGCCGCGGTGCGGCGCGCCGATCTCGGGGGGTACACGCCGGCGAAAGACCGCCGCGACCCGGTGGCGATCCTCGAGGAGCAGGGCCTCGCGCGACAGCAGGACCTGCTCCCGATCCGCTACGGCCGCATGAGCGCCTCGCCGTTCACCTTCCTGCGCGGCTCGGCGGCGGTGATGGCGGCCGACCTCGCCCCGTGGCCCACCACGGGGCTTCGCGTGCAGGCGATCGGCGACGCGCATCTCTCGAACTTCGGCGTCTTCGCGACCCCGGAGCGCAAGCTCGTCTTCGACGTCAACGACTTCGACGAGACGTTGCCGGGCCCCTGGGAGTGGGACGTGAAGCGCCTCGTCGCCAGTGTCGTGGTCGCCGCCGAGGACAACGGCGCCGACCGCGCGACGGCCGTGGCGGCGGCGCGCCGCACCGCCGCCGCCTATCGTCTTTCGATGCAGGGCTTCGCCGCCGACACGACGCTCGACGTGTGGTACGCGCACCTCGACTTCGAGGACTGGGTGAGGACGAGGGGTCGCAAGAGCCGCCAAGCCGTCAACGAGCGCTTCCTGCAGAAGACCCGCGCGCGTACGAGCGCCCAGGTCGTGGGCAAGCTGACCGAGGTCGTCGACGGAGAGCTGCGCTTCAAGGACCAGTCGCCGCTCGTCTCGCCGTTGCGCGACCTCGTCCCGCCCGACGAGGAGAAGGTGATCAGCGACCGGCTGCGGCGCGGCTTCGCCGCCTACCGTCTCAGCCTCGCCCCCGAGCGCCGACACCTGCTCGACGAGTTCCGCGTCGTCGACGTGGCGCGCAAGGTCGTCGGCGTGGGCAGCGTCGGTACACGCTGCCTGATCGCCCTCTTCCGCGGGCGCCGCGACGACGACCACCTCGTGCTTCAGTTCAAGGAGGCGACGACCTCGGTCCTCGAGCCCTTCGCTGGGCCGAGCCGCTATCGCCAGAACGGGGCGCAGGTCGTCCACGGGCAGCGGCTCGTGCAGGTCGCGAGCGACGTCTTCCTCGGCTGGACGGCGCTCGTGCCCGAGGGTCAGCACTACTACTGGCGCCAGCTCAAGGACATGAAGGGGTCGATCGACCTCGGCTGGCTCGACGCAAAGGCGTTCGACCGCTACCTCGAGGGGTGTGCCTGGTGTCTCGCCAGGGCGCACGCCCGCTCCGGCGACCCGATAGCCATCGCCGCGTACCTGGGCGCAGGCACGGCCTTCGACAAGGCGATGGCCGCGTTCGGGTCCGCCTACGCCGACCAGACGAAGACGGACTGGGAGGCGCTCCGCGCGGCGATCGCCGGCGGGCGCCTCGAGGCCGTGACGGGAGTCTGAACGCGGACGCGGCGGGGCGGCCCTTCGGCCGCCCCGCCGCGTCCGTCAGCGACCCGCGCCGCCTCGCGGCCCTCCCGGGCCGCGAGCAGCGGAGGGACGCGTCAGTCCTTCTCGTGCTTGTCGGCGCCGAAGGCCTCCTTGAGCTGCTCCTCGTCCTCGTGCGAGAGGTTGGTGCGCACGACCTTGGCCGGGGTGCCCTCGACGGCCTCGAGGAACTTGTCCTCGGTCATCTTCTCGATGAGGAGGAACCAGCCCGCCTTGCCCGGCGGCACGGCGTCGCCCATCTGCTCGAGCACGGCCTTGTTCAGCCCGGTCTTGCCCATCTTGCCGAAGAGCGCCCCCATGCCGCCGCCGATGGCGAGCCCCAGGAAGGGGACGAAGAAGAGCAGCCCGAAGAGCATGCCCCAGAAGGCGCCGCCCATGGCCCCGGCGCCCACCAGGTTGTGCCCGTGCTTGACGTGCGGCTTGCCGTCGGGGTCGCGCACGACCATGGCGGCGTCCTGCAGCTGCACGATCATGTCTTTCTGCAGCTGGGCGACCTTGAGGCCGAATGCGTCCGCCTCGGCTTCGGTCTCGAAGCCCAAGACCATCAGTTCACTCACGGGGACCTCCCCTGGACGAAGATGCGGAGCCCCGTCCGTTCGGGCGGTCTCCTCGGCGCCTGATACTACCCACGACGGCCGCAGGCCGTAAAGTCGGGTGCGCGTGCACGAAGGAGCATTCGGCGACGAGCGTTCGGCGAGGCACCGCCGGGACCACGGGCCAGGCGGTCCGCCCTGCACCGGGACTACGACGTCGGCGGTCTGTCCGGCGCCGGCACCGCCGGTGGATGCGCGAGCGCCTTGAGCCGGCGCCAGTTGAGCCGGTTGCTCTTCGGCACGCCCCAGCTGCGCACGAACCACCAGCACCAGCCGAGCTCCTTGGTCTTCTCGATGTGCAGCGCCAGCGCGTGGGCGACCAGACGGTGGGTCGAGTAGAAGCGGCGGTACGCGCGCAGGGTGGCGCGTTGCAGCTGGCGAGGGCTCATGCGCCGCGGGGCGAAGACGACGTGCTGGGCGTCGTAGTTGCGCCAGTCGTGGTCCACGATGCGCCCCGCGGCCGCCATCTCGTCGTAGAGCTGGGTGCCCGGCAGCGGGGTGAGGATGTTGAGCATGAGGCTCGTGACGCCCTTCTCGAGTGAGAAGCGGGCGATCTCGTGCACGGAGGACGGCGTGTCGGCGTCGGTGCCCACGACGAACATGCCGTGGCTGAAGATGCCGTTCGCACCCAGGAGTTCGAGGGCGCGCTCGATGTCGTCGACCGTCTGCGACTTCTCGAAGTCGTCGAGCGTCGCCTGATCCAGCGATTCGAGCCCCAGGGCGATGCGCTCGCAGCCCGAGCGGCGCATGAGCTCGAGCAGTTCCGCGTCCTTCACGACGTCGGTGCGCATCTGCGCCTGCCAGGGCACGACGATGCCCTCGTCGATCATCATGGTGAGCAGGCGCTTGAGACGCCTCCTGTCGGCGGCGAGGTTGTCGTCGTAGAAGAAGATGCGCTTCGGGCGCTTGGCGCGCAGCTCCTCCATCACGTTCTCCGGGCTGCGGAAGCGGTACTTGCGCCCGAACATCGCCGTGACCGAGCAGAAGTTGCAGGCGAAGGGGCAGCCCCAGCTCGTCATGACCGGCATCGAGTTGAGCTTCTCGTGGCCGACGATGAGGTCGAGGTCCGGCAGGGGCAGGGTGTCGAGGTCGGGGCACGGCGGGCGCAGCTCGTTGTGGACCGGCGTGCCGTCGCGCCGGAACGACAGCCCGCGGACGGTCTCCGGCTCGCGCTCGCCGCGCAGCACCTCGAGCAGCTCGAGCATGAGCTCCTCGCCGCCCTCGCCGCGGGCGACGTAGTCGGCGTGGTCGAGCGCCTCCTCCGGCCGGAAGGTGACGTGCGACCCGCCCATCACGACCGGGATGCCGCGCGCCCGCAGGTCGTCGCCCATGGCGTAGGCGGCCGGCGCCGTCGAGGTCGTCGTCGAGAGGCCGACGACGTCGGCGCCGTTGACGTCGTCCCAGTCGATCGGCGCCGTCTTCGGCGCGTAGATGCGCACGTCGTGACCGGCCGCCTTCAGCGCGGCGCCGATCATCGGCAGACCGAGGCGCGGGTAGGCCGTGTACGACCACATGTGCATGACCGGGGGCGCGGGCTCGATGAGGCGGACCTTCATGGCGCCCCCAGCCTTCACCCTCCGGCGTGCCTTCGTCAACCCGGCGCCGGCACGGCGGCGTCGAGCGGTCGCTGCGCACGGTCTCCACACCGGCGCCCCCCGCGCAGGACCCGCGTGCCCTAGAATGACGGCGGCGCGAGGTCCCGCGCCGGAGGAGGAGAACGATGCCCGCCCGCACACGAGACACGACCGCGGCCCACGTCCCCAGGTTGAGGCACCCCGCCGTGCTGCTCATCGACGCGCAGCCCGGGTTCTTCCTCAACGTGGCCGGCCACGCGGTCGCCCCGTCCGTCGCGGTCCGTTGGGAGAAGCTGCTGGTCGTCGCCCGCTGCCTCGAGCTGCCCACGATCGCCACCTTCGAAGACCCGGAGGCGAACGGCTGGCTCTCGGACGCCTGCGACGCGGCCTGGCCCGCCCACGGCCTGCGCTATGTCAAACGCACCTTCGACTGCTGCGCCGAGCCGGCGATCGCCGCGGCGCTCTCCGAGATCGGCCGCACCCAGCTGCTCGTCGCCGGGGCCGAGACCGACGTCTGCGTGCTGCAGTCGGTGCTCTCGCTCGTCGACCGCGGACACGAGGTCTACCTGCTCGAGGACGCGGTGGCGAGCAGCGAGCCGCACACGCGTCCTGCGCTCGCGCGCATGTACGCCGCCGGCGCCGTGCCCTGCACGCTGAAGACCGCGTACTACGAGCTGATGAAGGCGGTGACGGTCTGCCGCGACCCGGCGTCGGGAGGCGCCGGGTGGCAGGCGCTCATGGCCGAGTTCGGCGAGCCCGAGAGCCTGCCAGACTGGCAGCCGGCACCCTGAGCGCAAGGTCGTGCGCGGCGGCCGCGACCTTCGACGCCGTCGCGGTGCCATAGAATAGCCGCACGCGGGCAGGGGACCCGTGCCTGACGGCGACTGGAGTCACATGGCCGAGGGATTCACGTACAAGGACGCCGGGGTCGACGTCGCGGCGGGCAACGCCGCCGTCGAGCTGCTCCGGCAGCGTCTCAAGTCGACACAGCACCCGTTCGTGCTCGGCGGCCTCGGCGGCTTCGGCGGCGCCATGCGCCTGCCGCGCCTCAAGGATCCCGTGCTCGTCGCGGGCACCGACGGGGTCGGCACCAAGGTGCTGATCGCCCAGGCGATGAGCCGCTTCGACACGGTCGGCATCGACCTCGTGGCGATGAGCGTCAACGACGTCTCCGCCTGCGGCGCCGTGCCGCTCTTCTTCCTCGACTACCTCGTGACCGGCAAGGTGGAGCCCGAGAAGGTCGCCGACCTCGTGGGCGGCGTCGACGAGGGCTGCCTGCGCGCCCAGTGCGTGCTGCTCGGCGGCGAGACGGCCGAGCACCCCGGCCACTTCAAGGCCGACGACGACTTCGACATGGCCGGGTTCGCCGTCGGCCTCGCCGAGCGTGACGAGCTCTGGGGGCCGCAGCTCGTACAGGCCGGCGACGTGCTGCTCGGGATCGACTCGAGCGGCCTGCACTCCAACGGCTTCAGCCTCGTGCGCCGTCTCCTCGAGGCGCACTCGATCGACGTCCGTGCCCCCTTCGCGGAGGCGGGCGGCGTCCTCACCCCCGGGCAGCCGAGCGGCACCCCGGTCGGCGAGGTGCTGCTCACGCCGACCGCGATCTACAGCCCGGTGCTGCACGACCTCGGGCACGCCGGCGGCATCCACGCGGCGGCGCACGTGACGGGCGGCGGCTTCCCCGACAACGTCGGGCGGGCGGTCCCGGAGACGCTCGCCGCGGAGCTCGACCTCACCAGCTGGCGGCCGCCGCCGATCTTCGTCTGGCTCCACAGCCTCGGAGTCTCGAAGGACGAGATGCTGCGCACCTTCAACTGCGGTATCGGCATGGTCCTCGCCGTCGCGCACGGGCATCTCAGCGAGAGCCTCTCCGTCATCGAGAAGGGCGGGCACACGGCACGCGTGATCGGCGAGGTCGTCCCGCGCGGCGACGGGCCGGCGGTGCGCTACCGGGGAGAGCTCGCTCTGTGAAGCCGGTCGAGCTGCTCGGCTGCGGGGCGCTCAACCTCGACCTCATCTACCGCCTGCCGGCGACCTTCCCGCTCTGGGACGAGCTGGGGCCCGCCGGCCGCGAGGCCTCGCTCGAGCCCGGCCTGCGACGGGTCCTCGACGAGGCGCTCGCGTACGTGACTCCCGAGCGCGCCGGGGGCGGCCAGGCGGCGAACACCGTGCACGCCCTGGCGAAGATGGGCTACCGGGCGGCCATGTGCGGCCGCGTCGGCGATGACGACGACGGGGCCTTCCTGCTCGGCGAGCTCCGCCCGGCGGAGACGCGCCTCGTCGCCCGCGGCGGCGAGAGCGGCCGCGTCTACGTGCTGCTCGATGAGGAGGGCGAACGGCGCAACTTCGTCTGGCCGGGGGCCAACGACGCCTTCGCCCCGGCCGACGTGCCGCGCCGCCCGCCGAAGACCCGTTTCGCCCTCTTCACCTCGTTCCTCGGCGACGGGCCGCTCGAGGGCCAGCTCGCGCTGCTCGAGCGGCTCCCGGCCTCGGTCGAGGTCGCCTTCGACCCCGGCGAGGTCTACGCCCGCAAGGGGGTCAAGCGCTTCCTGCCCGTCCTCCACCGCTGCGCGTACCTGCTGGCGACCGAACCCGAGCTCGAGACCCTCTGCGGTCTGCCGCTCGACGAGGCGCTCGACTTCCTGCTCAACGCCGGCGTCGGCCTGGTCGTGTGCAAGATGGGCGCCCGCGGCGCGCGGCTCATCGGACGGCGCGTCGACCTGCTCGTGCCGCCCCGACCCACCACCGTCGTCGACGTGACGGGCGCCGGCGACGTGTTCGCGGCCGGCTTCATCGCCGGCCTCCTCGAGGAGCTCGGGCTCGAGGCCGCTGGGCGGCTCGGCGCGTGGGCGGCGGCGCGCGCCATCGGCGGCCCCGGCCGCAGCACCTACCCCGACGCCGACGACTGGGCGGCGCGTCTGCGCGAGGAGCGCGACGGCGAGTCCGGCCGTCGGTGGTGAGACGATCGTGACGGTCCATCGGCCCGCGAGGAGGACACGGTGAGGATCGGCTGGCTCTCGACCGGTCGCGACCAGGCGGCGAGCACGCTGCTCGCCGAGGTCGTCGGCCGCGCACGGCGCGACGAGATCGCGCTCGACATCGCCTGCGTCTTCTGCGACCGGCTCCGCGGCGAGAGCCGCGAGAGCGACCGCCTCCTCGATCTCGCGGAACGCTTCCACATCCCCATCGTGACGGCCTCCAGCCGGGAGAGCTGGGCGGCGGCCCAGGCCGAGGGCGTCACGCGCTCCCGCTGGCGCGAGGCGTTCCACACCCAGGTCATCGAGCTGCTGGAGCCCTTCGGGCTGGACGTCCTCGTGATGGCCGGTTACATGCTGATCGTCAGCCCGGCCATGTGCCGGCGCTACGCCCTCCTGAACCTTCACCCGGCCCTGCCGAGCGGGCCCGCAGGCACGTGGCAGGACGTCATCTGGCAGCTCCTCGAGCGGGAGGCCGACGAGACCGGCGCGATGGTCCACCTCGCCACCGCCGAGCTCGACAGCGGTCCCGTCGTCGCCCTCTGCCGCCTCTCGCTCCGCGGCCCCGACTGGGAGCCGCTCTGGACGCAGTTCCGCGAGAAGCGGCGCACCCGGAGCGTCGACGAGATCGCCGCCGCCGAAGGCGAGGCGGAGCCGCTCTTCGCCGAGATCCGTCGTCACGGCGAGGTCCGCGAGATCCCTCTCCTCTACCAGACCATCCGCCGCTTCGCCGACGGCAAGCTCACCACCGCCGACGGCGGTGTGTTCTCGGAGTCGGCCCGTCTGCCGCTCGACCTCAGCGCATCGGTCGAGGAGGAGCTCGCTGCCGGCGGCGCCGGCGGCGCAGGGGAAGTCGGCACCGCGGGCGGCGCCGGCGCCGCGGGCGGGGTCGGCTCGGCCGGCGGCGCGGCGGGGACGGAGACGACGCCGTGAGCGCCCGTCGCCTGTACGTGACCGACTGCGAGGGCCCGCTCACCACCAACGACAACGCCCAGGAGGTCGCGGAGCGCTTCATCCCCGAGGGAGCGGAGCTCTTCGCCCGGCTCTCGCGCTACGACGACTTCCTCGCCGACGTCGTGCGCAAGCCCGGGTACAACGCCGGCGACACGCTGCGTCTGCTGCCCCCGTTCCTCAAGGCGTTCCACGTCACCGACGAGGACGTCGAGCTCTTCAGCGCCGAAGGCGTGCTGCTCGTCCCCGGGGTCGAGAAGGCACTCGCGCGGGTGCGGGCGTTGCTGCCCGTGTACGTCATCTCGACCTCCTACACGCCGTACATCCGCGCTCTCGCCGAGCGGCTCGACCTGCCGCTCGAGCGCTGCCGTCGCACCGAGCTCAGCCTCGACGCCTGGGACATGGACGAGGACGAGACCGCCTGGCTCCGCGCGCAGGTCCCGCGGGTGCTGGCGCGCCCCGTGCTCGAGCTGCCGGACGGGGCGTGCTCGCTCACCGACCTGTCGGCCGCCGACCGCGAGACGGTCGCCGACCTCGACGACCTCTTCTGGCGGCGGCTGCCGGGCACGGTCGCCGGTGAGCTCGTCGCCGCCGTTCGACCCGTCGGCGGCGGCATGAAGCTCGCCGCCCTCGAGGAGATCGCCGCGGCCGAGGGCACCGGCCTCGCCGACGTGCTGTACGTCGGCGACTCGATCACCGACGCGCCGGCGCTCACCGCGGTCCGTGAGGCCGGCGGCGCGGCGCTCAGCTTCAACGGCAACGGGTACGCGCTCGCCGCCGCGGAGTTCGCCGCGGCGAGCCCCGACGCCGAGGTCTGCGCCCACCTGGCGAAGGCGTTCGCGGACGGCGGCCGCGACGCCGTCGCGGCCGCCGTCCGCGCCTGGCCGAAGCCGAAGCAGGGTGCCCGCCCCACCGGCAAGGCGCGCGCCCGCGTCGGGCTGGTGAGCGAAGAGGGCGACGCGCTCGCCGAGGCTTCCGCCGCCGCCCGGCGGCGGGTGCGCGGCGAGCGCATCGCCCGCCTCGGTTGAGCGCCGCATTGGCCCACCCCCCCGACGCTCCCACGGCGACACCGCCCGCCGCGCTCGCCCTCGAGGGCGTGACGGTCTGGGAGTGGGAGCCGCGCACCGGGCGGCGACCCGTGCTGCTCGACGGCGTCGACTGGGTCGTACGCCCAGGCGAGCAGTGGGCGGTGCTCGGCCCGAACGGCGCCGGCAAGACGACCGTGCTCACCGTCGCCGGCGGGCTGCGACATCCGAGCCGTGGCGCCGTGCGCATCCTCGGTGAGACGGTCGGCCGGGTCGACCTGCGTGAGCTCCGCGCACGCATCGGCTACCTCGACATCGCGCTGGAGTCCGCCTTCCCGCCGCGACGGACCGCCCTCGAGGTGACCCTGACGGGAGCGACCGGCTCGATCGCCCTGCTCGGCGACCGGCTCACCGCGAGTGACGGCGAGCGCGCCGCCGCGCTGCTCGCGCGGTTCGGCTGCGCGGACGTGTCGGGGCAGGCGTTCAGGACCTGCTCCCAAGGTCAGCGCCGCCGCGTCCTGCTCGCCCGGGCGCTGATGCACGATCCGCCGCTCCTGCTGCTGGACGAGCCCGCCGATGGGCTCGACCTCCCCGGCCGCGAGGCGCTCCTCGCGGCGCTCGCCACGCTCCACGGCGCGACGCGGGAGCGACCGCCGACGGCCGTCGTCACCGTCACACACCACCTCGAGGAGCTGCCGCCGTCGACCACCCACGCCCTGCTGCTGCGCGCGGGCCGCGTCGTCGCGGCCGGCCCCGCTGAGATGGTGCTCGCCGACGGCCCGCTCTCCGCCTGCTTCGGCGCCCGGGTCGTCGTGCGCCGCGACGACGGCCGCTGGACGGCTCGCGCCGAACCTGGCTGGTGATCCGCCCCGGCCGCCAGCGGGGTCCACACCCCACCCTGCCGCGGGCACACCCTGGCGAATTGTCCAGGATGCTGTTCAATTGGCCACATGCCGCCCGACTCGACCCACATGCCGCCCGACTCGACCCACACGCCGCCCGAGCCGACCGCCACGCCGTCCGAGCCGACCCGCACCCGGCCGGGCCTCGCCATCGGGGCCGACGGGCGTCCGCGGTGCTTCTGGGCCGTCGGCTCCCCCGAGTACACGGCCTACCACGACGAGGAGTGGCGGCGCCCGGTGCTCGACGACCGCCTGCTCTTCGAGCACCTCTGCCTCGAGGGCTTCCAGTCGGGGCTCTCCTGGCTCACGATCCTGCGCAAGCGGGAGGCCTTCAGGGCGGCGTTCGCGGGCTTCCGCCCCGCGATCGTCGCGGCCTTCGGCCCCGCCGACGTCGACCGCCTGCTCGCCGACCCCGGCATCGTGCGTAACCGGCGCAAGATCGAGGCGGCGATCGCCAACGCCGGCCGCGCGCTCGACCTCGTCGAGCACGAGGGCTCTCTCGCCGCCTTCCTCTGGTCGTTCCGACCCGCGCGGCACACACCGCCCCGCGGCGCCGCCGACCTCGTCGCGACCTCTCCCGAGTCGACCGCGCTCGCCCGGGAACTCAAACGGCGCGGGTTCCGTTTCGTCGGGCCGACGACGGTCTACGCGCTGATGCAGGCCGTCGGCATCGTCGACGACCACATCGCCGGCTGTGGTGTGCGCGCGGCCGTGGAGCGCGAGCGCTCGGCGGCCCTGCGCCGCCTCGCGTCAGGCTAGGCGGAGACCGCCCCCGCGCGCTTCGCGACCACGACGATGGTCACGTCGTCGCTCAAGGGCTGGCGCCCCGCCTTCTCGGCCGCCCGCAGGACCCTCTCCAGGCCGGCCGTGTCGACCGGCCTCGTGACGACCCGGTCGAGCGTCGCGATGAGGCGGTCCTCGCCGAAGCGCTCGGTGGCGCCCGGCGCGGCGCGGCCCTCGATCAGCCCGTCCGTGTAGAACAACAGGGCCCAGCCGGCGGGCAGCGGCTGCGTGACCGGGGCGGCGATCGGAAGATCGACGGTGCCGAGCGGCGGCAGGGCCGGCACCTCCAGTCTCCTCACCCCGTCGGCGATCAGCAGGGGCACGGGGTGTCCGAGGTTGACGATGCCGACCTCGTCGGCCAGCGGGTCCACCCAGGCGAGGCAGGCCGTGGCGAAGGTGTCCTCGTCCTGACGCTCTCGGCGCAGGACCGTCCTCAGCGCGTGGACGATGACGGCGGGAGTCGCCCCGCTGACCACGAGGGCCTGCCAGCTCACCCTGAGCATGGCCCCGAGGGCGGCGGCGTCGGGGCCGTTCCCGCTGACGTCGCCGCAGATGACGGCGAGGCCGTCGTCGTGCCGGTCGACGACGTCGATGAAGTCCCCGCCCAGCTCGAGCTCGTGCCTGCCTGGACGGTAGTAGGTCACGACGTCGACCACGGGATGGCGCACGGGCAGCGTCGGCAGCAGGCTCTTCTCGAGGCTCTCGTGCAGGCGCTCCGCCTCGCGCAGGTTCGCGACCGCCAGCACGTGCGGCCGAGCGAGGCCGTCCTCGACGACGCCGAGGTAGACGAGGATCGCGGAGAGGACGAGGAAGACGAGACCCACGAGCCGGGGCCACGTCTCCGGACCCTGGTGCACGGAGAGCAGCAGCTCGGCCACGATGCTCGCCCCCAGGGCGGCGATGATGAAGCGGGACTCCTGGCCGGGCAGTCGCTCCCGGCGTCGCCACAGCAGGAGCATCGCCAGGGCGAAGAGCAGCACGACGACCCATTCGCACGCCGTCCTGAAGCGCGTCACCCCTTCCACCGGCGTGTAGGCGCTCGGGAAGACCTTCCACCAGTAGATGGCGGCCAGCGCCAGCGCAGCCAGCAGCACGTAGATCGCCGCGGTGAGACGCAGCATGAGCCGCCGCCCCAGCACGAAGGGCGCGACCGCGAAGGACCCCGCGAGGATGAGCCGCGCGACGACCCATACCTGGGCCGACTCGTCCGGCGTGCCGCTGATCAGGTTCATCCCCGGGAAGTCGACGGTGTGCACGAGCTGGAGCAGAGCGGCCGTGGTCAGCGCGATACCGAGGAACACGGGGAAGTCGTCGTCGAGGAACTGCCGCAGCGCGGCCGCCATGATGAGGACGCCGAACCCCACCACGGCGAAGAGCACCTCGGCGACGGTGTGGAAGAGGAGGAAGGAGACGAGGCCGGTCAGGGTGATGAGCGCGGCGACGACCACCACGGCGACCACGCGGAGGCCGCCGCCGACGCCACGGCGCTCGCTTCTTGCCTGTGCGGTCAAGGGGGTGCATCGTAACAGAACGGCAACGATACGAATAGTGCCCGGTGCCGCCTCACCTTCACCCGGCCCCCGCTTTCGGGTAGTCTGTCGGCGTCAGTCGCCGTCGAAAGGAGCGCCCCCGTGAAGGTGAGACGAGCCCTCATCTCCGTCTTCGACAAGAGCGGTCTCGAGGAGTTCGCCAAGGGCCTCATCGACCTCGGCGTGCAGATCATCTCGACGGGTGGCACCGCCCGCCTGCTCAAGGAGAGCGGCCTGCCGGTGACCTTGGTCGAGGAGGTCACCGGCTTCCCCGAGATGCTCGACGGGCGGGTCAAGACGATGCACCCGCGGCTCATGGCCGGCATCCTCGCCCGCCGCGACGTGCCCGAGCACATGAAGACCATCGAGGAGCACGGCATCGAGCCCATCGACATGGTCGTCTGCAGCCTCTACCCCTTCGAGGAGGTCGCAGGGCGGCGCGGCGTCGAGGACGCGGTCGTGATCGAGAACATCGACATCGGCGGCCCGTCCATGATCCGCGCCGCGGCCAAGAACCACGCCGGCGTCGCCGTGGTCACGAGCCACCGCGACTACGAGCAGTTGCTCGACGAGCTGCGCGAGTCGGGGGGCGAGCTCAGCGACGGCACGCTCCGTGAGCTCGCCACCAAGGCCTTCCACCGCACCGCGCACTACGACTTCGTCATCGCCAACTGGTTCAGCGAGACCGAGGGCGACTTCCCCCAGTACGTGATGCGCGACTACGAGAAGGTCCTCGAGCTCAAGTACGGGGAGAACCCGCACCAGCGCGCCGCCTACTACGCCGAGGTCGGGCTTCGTCAGCACCTCCTCTCCCAGGTCGAGCAGCTGCACGGGCGGCAGCTCAGCTTCAACAACCTCTACGACCTTCACGCCGCGCGCAGCCTCTGCGAGGAGTACACGCTGCCCTGCGCCGTCATCATCAAGCACAACAACCCTTGCGGCGCGGCGCTGGCCGAGAACCTCGCCGCGGCCTACGACAAGGCCTACGCGTGCGACCCCGTGAGCGCCTTCGGGTCGGTCATCGCGGTGAACCGCTTCGTCGACCTGCCCCTCGCCGAGCGCCTCGCCGAGCTCTTCGTCGAGGTCCTGTACGCGCCGGGCTACGAGCCCGACGCCCTCGAGCTGCTCGAGAAGAAGGCCGACATCCGTCTCCTCGAGACGCGCGAGCGCCGGCAGAGCAACCCCGGGGAGTACGACTACAAGCGCGTTCTCGGCGGCATCCTCGTGCAGGACAAGGACTCGGTGCTCGAGGAGCGCGACGAGATGCAGGTCGTGACCAAGCGGCATCCGAGCGAGCGCGAGTGGGGCGACCTGCTCTTCGCCTTCCGCATCGCCAAGCACGTGAAGTCCAACGCCATCGTCCTCGCCAAGGACCTCGCCACCGTCGGCATCGGCGCCGGGCAGATGAGCCGCGTCGACTCGACCCGCATCGCCATCGAGAAGGCGCGGCTCGACCTCCAGGGCGCCGTCGTCGGCTCCGACGCCTTCTTCCCCTTCCCCGACGCCGTCGAGTTGGCGATCGAGAACGGCGTCACGGCCTTCATGCAGCCCGGCGGCTCGAAGGGCGACGAGGCGGCGATCGAGGCCTGCGACCGGCTCGGCGCGGCGATGGTCTTCACGGGCCACCGCCACTTCCTGCACTGACGAGAACGGGGCGGGGCGGGCGGCCCGGCGCCGGGCGGCCCGCCCCGCCCCGAACGAGGCCGACCGCCGATGAGAGACCCGAGCACGACCGCGAGACCGACGCCGGGCGACGGTGAGCGGGGATGAGGGACCTGGGCGACATCGCCGCCCCGCCGGAGCTGAGCGACGGGCGCGTGCGCCTGCGCCGCGTCCTCGAGAAGGATCGCGCCCTCGCCGTGCGTGCGCTCAACGACCTCGTCGCGGCCCGCTTCCTCGCGCGCCCGCCCTTCCCGTACCTCGACGAGCACTTCGACGAGTGGCTCCAGCTGGCGGCGAGCGGGCGCGGCCTGCACGAAGCACGGGCGGTGCACTGGTCGATCGCCGACGCCGGCGACGACTCCTACCTCGGCGGGGCCTCACTGGAGATCACCGAGTGGCGTGATGCCGGCGAGATCGGCTACCAGGTCGCGCCGTGGGCACGCGGGCGTGGCGTCGCCACGGCGGCCGCGTGCCTGATCCGCGACTGGGCCTTCGACGTCCTCGGCCTGGCGCGACTCGAGATCGCCGCCGACGTCGACAACATCGCCTCGCAGCGCGTCGCCCAGGCGACCGGGCTGAGGTACGAAGGCGTCGCCCGGGCCTACCTGGAGGGACGGGTCCTCGACGAGGCGGGCGACGACGTCATCGATGTCGGCGGCCGGGGCGACGAGACGGCGCTGCGCCGCGAGCGCCACGACCAC
>Ga0209164_1000872_pt1 | contig 49937 bp, 48 predicted proteins | sample MTBNYHSulfiMetaG_FD_187458 | JGI IMG/M metagenome (GOLD analysis project Ga0209164, IMG submission 187458) | Enrichment culture microbial communities from rom New York Harbor, USA that are MTBE-degrading - MTBE-NYH (New York Harbor Sulfidogenic)... | ecosystem: Environmental > Aquatic > Marine >... | reverse complement strand
GCGGGCAACAATTCGTCCAGACTAGCCACGCGCATTTCGACTTGTTGTCGATTAGCTTTCTCAATTCGTGGTTTTCCTTTACCTCGGATATTATCGATTTGACTTGCTTTTGGTAGTGTGAATAAAGGTTTCTTCATGATTACTTTCAATGCGTTTGCTATTAATCTTATCTGATTAGTTATTGGAATTTGTATTTTTTCACAAACTCTGAGGCCCGTAGGGTCGAAGGATCTCGGCTAGGCAGAAGTAGGGTAGTCACATAGTACTACGGGAAGTGTGGTATCCATGAACACCTAAAGTCCTTTCTTCTCTTTCAAGAAAGGGCTATAGCGCCGAGCGTAGCACGGCGGTAGACATAAGAGAGGTTCAAAAATCATCCCGATTGACATGTCCACCCCGCCCATTCGCTTCAATGAAATTTCTTTAATAAATCAGTGTTCATCTGAAACCCTTCTGTGTTGATCTGTGGTTACAACTTCCCCCAGAACAGAATTGACGTCTTTCTTGGTTCACCCCGTTAGCTTCGACGACAGGTTTTGTAAAAAATCTGTGTTTATCTGAAAAAGACCTGTGTTGATCTGTGGATGCAATTTTCTACCCTATAATGATGAAATGGTCATTATGTGAACCAATGGAGCAAATGATGAATTTTCCTCTCTTTTTGGTGATTGGCGCTGCATTTTGCTTGGGAATGATTCTCCTTACCGGCTTCCTGATCATCCTGGCCCTGCGGCGCGGTTCGCGCGCGATCAGCCAGGGAGTACAAAATCTGGGGAAAGAGTCTCAAACCCAGCCGTCAGTGGCAGCAGACTCACGCTGGGCGCAGAGCGACTTGAAAGATAAAACGGGTACATCTACAATGGAAATGGGTACAAATCCCTGCCCCGCGTGCGGTGGTGAAAATCCCCGTGGCTCTGTTGTGTGCGCTTTTTGTGGGAGGAAATTATGATTCAAGGATTTGCCGCGGTCACCTTATGGGTAAAGGACTTCAACCAGTCCATTGCCTTTTACCGTGATACCCTCGGTCTGGAAATGACCTCTAATCCGGGTGAGATACCCCAATTCAAGGTCGGAACAGGATTTTTGGTGCTGGCGCAGGGCGATTTCTGCCCGCCGCCAGACGCTTTCCCCGCGGATTTTCCCCAGGTCGGTTTGGTCACCGAAGATCTTGATCGCATGGCGGCTCTTCTTCTTAAAGCGGGCGTCCAATTTGAAGGAAATATTGAAGAACGGCGCGATTCCCGCTGGCTAAAGATTTGCGATCCGGATGGGAATCTCATAGAGTTGGTTCAAATTAAGGAGTAAAAGAGGACAACAATGCCGAGAACAATCAAGGAAATTCTCCCGCCGAATGATTATGCTGGCCGGCTTGGACTTGGATTGATTTTGCTGGTTATCAGCCAATGGATGACCAAATTTGATGGTGCGGTGTTTATGATCCTCCGTTGGGTCTTTCTCATCGCGGCACTCGTAAATTACATCATTGTATTGATGCTCTACGTGGAACAGAGAAAAGTAAAGAAGGAGAAGGAAGAAGAGTAATCCACGAAGTCGAAGATTTTGCATTGATATATCACCAAATCTCACACTCCCGGTAGATGATCGGTTTTTTTTTACGCATCCTTTTTGACCTGCCTGCGTATATGTGTATGAAGCAAAGTTGAATAATTACTAGAGGTGAGAAATGAAGACAAGTATGCGAGTTTTTTCGATAATGATTCTGGGCATGCTGTTCATATTTATGTCCGGTTGTGCCGCAGGTCCTTATCAGACGCGGGAGGAAGACGTTAGTGGTTTTAACCGCATCAGTGTTGAAACCTTCGGTGAGATCATCATTGAACAGGGCGCTGAGGAATCGTTGACCATTGAGGGGCCGCGTGATTTTCTGCGTTATGTGACCGCTGAGGTTGAAGGTGGCACGCTGGTCATCGGCACCCGTCGTGGTTTTGTCGGGACGCCTGCCCAACGCGTGACCTTTACCATCACAGTGATTGATCTGGAAGAGATCTCTCTTTCCGGCGCGGGTGCGTTCAAGGTTTTGGAACTGGAGACGGTTGATTTTTCCGTGAATTTATCCGGTGCTGGCAGCATCGAAATTGACAACCTGACCGCCGAGGATTTGGATGTCAGCTTATCCAGCGCGGGCGCGATCGTCATCGCAGGTGAAGCGCGGTCTCAGTCAGTGAATCTGAGCGGCGTGGGCAGTTATGAAGCCGGCGATCTGATGACATCCTCAGCCGATATCAATTTGTCGGGTGCAGGCAGCGCGGTGGTCTGGGTCACCGATTCTTTGAATGTCAACGTCTCCGGGATCGGCTCGGTTTCCTATTACGGCGAGCCGGATGTTAATCAGAATGTTTCGGGTTTGGGTTCTGTCAATAGCAAGGGCGAACGCTAAATCTCCTCCCTATGTGAAGCTGGCTTGCATCAGCCGGCTTCTTTTCTTTAAAAGCAAAACCCCAAAGGTTTCAAAAACCTTTGGGGTTTAATGATCAACAAATTCTCAATTCGACCAGCTCAGGCCGGCATATTTCTTAAACTCATCATGAACCAGGAATAATTCACTAGTGGAAGGATTGATCACCATGACCTGGCTGCCTTCATCCCGATCAAGGATAAACGCCAGAAATTTACCGTCCGGCGACCAGGAAGGTGAGTGAACCGTTCCTGCAAGTTCTGTAATGGCAGTCTCTTCTCCGGTTTGGAGATCCAGCAAATATAGCTGGAAATGAACGTCACGTCGGGAAATAAAAGCGATCTGTCCGCCATTCGGTGACCAAACCGGCGCGGCATCATAAAATGCGTTTTCTGTGATCTGCTCAACATTTCCTCCGTCCGCATCCATCGTGAAGATCTCGAAATCGCCATCCCGATTGGATACAAAAGCCAGGCGCTGGCCGTCCGGTGCCCAGGCAGGTTGAGTTTCGTGAGAATCGTCTTCGGTTAATCGCAAGGGCTCTGAGTCACCCGGTTGGATTGTGAAAATATCGTAATCTCCGAAAGCATTGGATTGGAATGCGATCAACCCGCCATCCGGCGAGATCCTCGGCTCGGTCTCATTGGCTGTGCCGAGAAAGACAAACTCCGCCTCTCCGTTCGGTAGCGCGATCGTATACACGTCATATGTGTCGCGCCTGTCGGAAGAAAAAGCAACGGTCAAACCGTCGCTCGCCAACGATGGGGCAATATCCTCATTGGCATTCTCGGTGATACGGAAGAGCTCTCCGTCACGAAGATGGATCAGGTAAAGATCAAATTTCGAATTCTTGTTTACTTGTGCCCCGAAGGCCAGCTTGCCGCTGCCCTGTGAGAAGGATTCATACTCAGGCGCTTCAAGGGTTGGTTCCGCTTCTGCCTTAGGCGTACAAGAAGATAGGAGCATCACTCCAGCGATCAACAGCAGCTCGATCTGACGGTTATAGACTTTCGGTTTCATTGGTTTTGTACTCCTTGTGCTCATTTGGACACAGGCAAGAGAATTAATAACACAGATTTTTGAGCAATTTCTTATTTCAATCTCAATTATTATAAAATCACCTAAGGATATTAAAGGCACCCTATGGCTGACAAGAAGATTCTCATCGCATATGCGAGCAAATATGGCTCAACCGCGCAGATTGCGGAAAATATCGCGCTGCGTCTGAAAAAAGCCGGGTTGACGCCTGTGGTCAAGGATGTCAAGGAGATCAACTCCCTTGCGGGTTACTCGGCCGTGATCGCGGGCAGCGCGGTATACGCTGGCAGCTGGTTGAAAGAAGGTGCTGATTTCCTGGGGAAATACCGCCAGGATCTGAAGGCGCGTCCAACCTGGTTCTTTTCCGCCGGTCCAACGGGGAAAGGCGATCCCGTGGAACAGATGAAGGGCTGGCGCTTCCCGGATTCGCTCATGCCGTTGGCAGATAAGATCCAGCCGCGGGATATTGCGTATTTTCATGGCGTGCTGGACATGTCCAAACTGCGCCTGGCAGAGAAGTTGATCGTTTACGCGCTGAAGACGCCAGCGGGTGATTTTCGGGACTGGGAAATGATCAACCGCTGGGCAGATCAGGTCGCCCTCGCTTTACTAAAATGAAGAACTTACTTAACGCCACCTCTGATTCTTCTATCTTTTCAAACAACGCTCTGTTCGGGTATGATTAATATGTCACAAGAGATAATCCTATCCGGAGGATGATATGGCAATGGAACTGCTCAACGGAAGTTTGAAAATTGAGATCTTTTATGACAGGCGCGACAAGGAATATGAAGATAATATTTGCCTATGCATCAAGGAAAGCGGGCCGGAAGAAGAAAAAGTATTCTATGCCAGCGAAACCAACCTCTACATCAAACCGGAAGATGCCCGCAGACTGGCGGAAATGCTGTTTGAGGCAGCCGACCGCAGCAGCCACGCCACACGATGACTATTCGTAAAGAATTCTGGAAAAACAAAAAACTCAGCGATATGTCCCTGGAAGAATGGGAGTCGCTGTGCGACGGATGTGGTATCTGCTGTCTGTACAAGGTTGAAGATGAGGATACCGGTCAGGTGGAACTGACCAATGTGGCCTGCCGCTTCCTTGATCTCGATCACGTCCACTGCCAGATGTATGAAGCCCGTCTGCAGGCCATGCCCACCTGCATCCAGTTGACGCCCTCCAAGGTCAAGAAACTTGGCTGGCTGCCGGAAACCTGCGCCTACCGCTTGCTCATGGAAGGCAAACCGCTGCCGGATTGGCACCCGCTGGTCAGCGGTGATCCTGAATCAGTCCACCGCTCGGGGATTTCAGTCAATGGCAAAGTGATCCCCGAATCCGGCGTCAATCTCAATCACATCGAAGATTACGTGATCGAAGACCTGTATCACCAGGATATTTAATGATCCCGCAGGCGTCCTTCAAAGCATTGTGTAAGAGCGCAATGCGAAGACCCCCGAAGTGAATCGACATCCAGTCGATATCACGTAGGGGGCTGCCAGCGGTGAAGTAAAAGCCAGACCCGATTGCGAATTACCCAGGATTGGAAATCTCTTCCATATACCCCTTGATTGACGGGATGGCCGTTAATTTTTCATAGAAGAAGTTGTTGACGATATTGATCAGTTCTGCTCGCGCGGCTTCCGCCTGAGGCGAGAGTTCACGTCCGGCCTCCTCGCCGAATAATATATCCCGCAATCGCAAGAGGAGTCTAACCACCTCCACTTCTTCCTCCCCCTCCAGCGCTTCGATCACATTGGTGATCAGCTTGTCTATATGATTGATCAGTTCTTCTTTGGTAAATCGCGGAGCGTCCGTAAAAGTATCGTCAATGGTGCGAATCAGCGACCAGACTTGGTAAAGGACGGTGGTCGGTTCATCAAACAGTTCGCGGATGTAAGCAGCCGCCTCGTACCGCCCGGTCAGGCGGAAAATGTTATACATCCGCCGGGCTGCCTTGCCGTAATTCGGATCTTTCAGAAGATATTTTTTAACTTCTTTCTCCAGGGCAATGACATAATCATCAAGTGCATCCGATGATACATGCTTGGCAAGCTTCGTGAACAACGGGATGGATTCCGCCTCCAGATAAACCTCCTGGAAATACGGATCCAGGTAGCCATCCAGGGGGGTGATCTCGCCATCCGGTGACTGCCAGGTCACATCCAGCATGTTGCTGGCGTTGACCAGGGTTCCGTGCACGGGGTCCGCCACCACCCAATCCAGCTTGCACCATCCGGGGTCTTGGCTGGCTTCTTCCCAAGTATAAGTGAATGGCTTTCCATCAATGGTCTGCACCTCAATTTTTCCCTCCAGGACTTCGCCGGGTTTCCATGAAATGGGGCTGCCAGCTTTGATCAGGTCCTCGCCGCGTTTCACATCCTGCGGAAATGAGCCGAACTTGATCTCGATCATCTCAAAGGTTTCGCCCTTGCGGGTGCTCTCCACTTTCTCGCGCATGACCTCTGCCAATTTCGCGCAGGCTTTCTTTTTGGTATCTGCGATGATATTGATGCGCTCAAAGTAATCTGCGTCGCCAGGGTAGCGCTGGATCTTGGATTGGGCTGCGGAGCCGGATAAGGCCAGCGCGGTCTCCACCTGGCCGGGCTTATCTGGGAAACCGACCAGCTCGCCGATGCGGCGAAAGTGCGCCAGTTCCTCTGGGCTGAAATCGAGCATGGTCACCTTGTGGCCGAACACGCCGCTTTTCACATCCACGGTAATATCCTGCCCATCCTGCGCCACTGCGATAGCGGTTAGCCACTGCAGTGCTTCTTCTTCATCCAACTCAATCCCCAATCTCTTTGCGGATTCCACGATTTGCGCCAGATCCTGCCGCTTATCTTGTTCGCTCATGCTTTCCTCCCGTTTCTTTTAGCCTACATCTTATCCAAACGATAACCCTCAGATTCCAAGAGATTTATAAAAAGTTCCGCTTGGTCGATCGCGTCTTCCAAAGCGTTATGCCGCAGTGGTTTCTCGGTCAGCGCCTTCATGCTCGTGCTCGTCCACGGCACCCGCTTGAGCCCCATCACAAACGATTTGATGTCCAGGGAGCTGTGGCCGAAGGGGTTGAAACCCAGGAAGCGGTGAAAATAATCATTCAGGAACATCCAGTCGAAGGGCGAGTTAAATCCAAGGAAAAGTGCCCCGCGCTCATCCTGAATCGCATTTTCGAGCCAATCAACCATCTTCTCCAGGGCTTCCTTCGGGTCAAACCCAACCTGAGCTAACCAGGTCAAGTCCAGCTTATGCACTTCCATCGCGCCTGGATCGACTTTAAAACTGGTAGGCTTGAGTTCCGTGTAAAATGTCTGCCGCGGTTGGGTCAACGTGCAGGCGCCAATCGATAATAGCGCGTAATCCGCCGGGTTGGGGCCGGCCGTCTCCACATCCACCGAGACCATGCGGGTGAGATCACTGAGAAAATCCTTGGGTTCAGGCATTTCCCTGTTCTCCTGCCCTTCGGGCGGCCAACTCGCGCCGGATCTCGTCATGCCTGCTGCGGGTCAATGGGTAGAAGATGGCGAAAACCACGCCTACCATCAGCAGCATCGCGGGGACAGGCCCGGTGAGGATCTTGACCGCGCGTATGGCGCTGGCGGGCTGCTGGGCAGCCCCCGAAACATACCCGCTCCATTCCATCACCAGCAGAGCCAGAGGAAGAGCCAGTGAGGGAGCGAATTTGCGCAGCAGCAGCACCAGACTGTAGAACATTCCCTCATGCCGTGCTCCGGTGTTCAACTCGTCCACCTCGATCGCGTCCGGCAGCATCGACCAAGGCAGCACCTGTACGGCGCCCACTCCAATACCTGCCATAATGGCAAGCGACAGCGCGGGTGCCAGGCCCCAGCTCGGCTGGACAAAGATCAGCAAATTGATGATCAAGGCAAAAAACGCCATGCCGTACATATAGGCAATGCGTTTATCTTTTTTATTCGATATCCAGTTCCAGAAGGGCAGGGTGAATAGCGCGGTGACAAAGACTCCACCCAGGATATATGTTTCGTACTCGCCCATTCCCAGCCCATCGGTGATGAAAAACAGCAGCATGCTCTCCAGGATGCTGAGCGCGGTGAAGGTAAACAGGAAAATCCCCACCGCGTAGAGAAATGGCTTGTTCTGCAATGCGGCTCTGAGCGATTCCTTGAGAGAAGGTTTCGGCTCATTCAGGTGTTCTTTGCGCTCACGGGCGACGAAGAAGGTGCCCAGCAGCGGTACCGCCGCGATCACAGCGAAAACAGCCATCGTGCTGAATACCAGGCCGGCTTTTTCTGGCGTGCGCTCGCCGATGATCTCCAGCGGCAGCGTGAAGGCGATTAGCGAACCGATGATGGAGAATGCCATGCGGTAAGATGTGAGCGAGGTGCGTTCATCGTAATCCTCGGTCAGTTCCGGCGTCAGCGCGTAATAGGGCATATAGACCAGCGTGGCGCTGGCGTCATACAGCACGAACGCGAAGGTGTAATAAGCGACCAGCATCCAGTCCTGGGCAAACGGCGGTTTCCACCACAGGGAAAGAAATGCCAATGCGAAAGGGATGAAACCAAACAGCAGGTATACCCGCCGCCGCCCCCATCGCGAGCGTGTGCGGTCCGAAAGGGTGCCGAAGATGGGATCGTTGATCCAGTCCCAGGTCTTTCCGGCAAAGATCGCGATGGCCACCTGGGAGGGAGTCAGGCCTACAACTTTTATGAGGAAATTGGCGAACAGCAAACCGATGATGGTATCGGTCAGCGCGAAGCCCGTGTCGCCCGCGCCGTAAAAAAACTTGATCACAAACGATAGCTTTTCTTTCCCGACAGCAGATGTTTCTTCCATGATCAGGTCCTCTCCCTAAATATGCAGTTCGTAACATCGGTGCGTTTTATAAAATGTCACCCCCATGGTCAGGTTGTCCGATTTGCTGCGGTAATTATTCTCGTCCACCATCACCGCTTCCAAATGTTCATATCCTAGTTCCTTGATCGTCTTGACCAATTCCAAATACAGTAGCGCGTTGCTGCCCATCCCGCGAAACTCCGGCAGGATGCCCAACCCGTTCACATCCACCCATTTACTTTTTTTCTTTGCTTGCAGGAGGTGAAACCAGCCGAAGGGCCACACGGATCCCTTCGCTTTGTGTATGCCCTCATTGATGTTTGGATACGCCAGGATGAATCCCACCACATCCTCGCCGTGCAGGATGAGTTTGATCAGGCGCGGGTCAGCCACGCTCAACAAGTCATTAATAATGGACTGGGATTCTTCTTCCGTGGGCGGGAAATATTCATGGTTGTTGATAAACGCCTTGCGGTGCACCTCCAGCACGAGCGGCGCCCAGGCCAGCAATTCCTTGGTGGTCTCAAAAGACTTGATCGAGAAGCCGCCGCGCTTGCGGATCTTTTCCGCCATCTCAAAGATCCGTTCAGGGAATTGGTACGTGGTCAAATCGATGAACCCGGAATAGTGCTGGGTGTCTTTTTTAAAGCCGAAATTAGAGACCAATGCATCGTAGTAGGGGTAGTTATAAGGCACATTCAACGCTGGCGGATGCTCAAAGCCCTCCACCAGGATGCCGGATGCGTCCGAGCCGATCAGCCCGCGCGGGCCGATCAGCAAATCCGAGCCGCGCTTCTTCGCCCAATCTATTGCACGCTCAAAGACCGCGTTAACCGCCTGCTGGTCATCCGCCGCTTCAAAAAAGCAGAAGAAGGCTTTGTGTGTCTCGGTGTACTCGTTATGCCGGTGGTTCTGCGCCACCCCCACCCGCGCCAGAATCTCACCATCTGCCTGGGCAGTGAAAAACGCGACATCCGTGTGGCGATAGGAAGGATGCGAAGCCGGGTTGAGCGCTGAGCGTATGCCACCGAGCAGCGGGGGCACCCACAAGGGCTGATCCCGATATAGGTCGAACGGGAAATGGATAAACTCTTCTACTTCTTTCTTGTTATCAGTGTTGACCTCTTTGATATTCATTCACTATCCCTCGCCATGGATTTTTGATTATTCTGCTGCTTTGCTTAACACGGTTAAAGCTCTGGACGATTTTTCAAACCCGTTGGTCTTGAAACGCATTGATTAAGTTAATAACCACGATCAGGCAGATATGGGTTATACAGCGGTTCTCCATTCAAATACCGGTGCAGATTGGCGGTGAACAGATCAAAGACCAGCTGGTCGTAACGCGAGGTGTTGCCGGCTACATGGGGTGTGATGGTCAGATTGGGGACCTCCCACAAGGGGCTTTCCTTGGGCAGGGGTTCGGTCTCAAAGACATCCAGCATCGCCCCGGCGATCTGCCCTTCGCGCAATGCCTCGGTCAACGCCTGCTCGTTCACCTGCCCGCCCCGCCCTAACGCAACCAGGTAAGCGGTTTTCTTCATGGAAGCCAGTTCCTTCTTGCCGATCGCACCCGTCGTATCCTCGGTGAGCGGCAGGCTCACCACCACAAAGTCGCATAACTTGAGCATGGGTATTATCGCTTCCGGCGGGTAGAGCCGCTTGAACAGCACGCCCTCCGGGTCGCCCAACCCGGCTGGTATGAAACCTTTATCCCCAAGCTCCAACAGGTTCTTCTTGGTTGCCAGGATCTCAACGTTAAATGGCTGCAGCAGCCGTGCGATCTCGCGCGCGATGCTGCCGTAGCCCAACAGGCCCACCGTGCTGCCGTGTAGCTCCGCGGCCTTGAGTGATTCCCAGCGGTCGGGCGGCCAGATCTTCTTACTCTGGTAAGCGCAGGTCAGCGGCAGCTTATGGCCGAGCGACAGCATGGCCATCAGCGCGTATTCAGCCACCTTTCCGGCAACCGCGCCGCTGAGAGTGGTCGCCTGGAAATCCTCCCTTTCAAACAAAGGGCTGCCCTTGACGAAATCGGTGCCAGCCAGTGTGTACTGGATCCAGCGCAAGGCAGGCATCGCGGCCGGATCGGGCACCATCCGCCGGGTGAGCAAGACCTCCGTGCGGGACCTGACGTCCTCGGGGATCTCGTCTAAGGGTGTGTCGGGGTAAAAGCTGAGGTTGAGGTTGCCTGAGAAAACCTTCAGCGAGTTCATCAGGTCTTCGCTCAGGGGATAATGGATCAGAATTTCGAGGGGATTGTTATTCATAGGAAGATTTTAATACAGGAATATTTGGAGGGTATATGGATAAGTTTGTTACAAAATGTTACCTTTTAAGGAATTATTTTGTAACATCCGGATTTGAATCGCAGGAACAAATCGAAAAAACACGTTAAAGTGTCAAAAATTGTCAACTTGTATCAAATAATTATGGCCCTTGGGTAGAGACACGGCATGCCGTGTCTCTACCATATCAGATGTGTAGGTTGGGTTGACCGAAGTGACTGGGAGCCGTCCCCGCAGGGGAAACCCAACATTTTAAGGTAAAAAGGTTTACGGTTAGGGCAATTGCATTAATTTGCATAACCATTCCGAAGGAAGACACCTAAGATTTAACCCTTCTGGCATCCTCGATCGTCTCATTGTCATTCTAAACGAAGTGAAAAATCTCAGCCAGAAATCGAATACAAGAAAGATTTCACTTGTATCCAATGAAAATTTATTATCCATAGGCGCACGGCCGTGCGCCCCTACCATCAACACAACTCGCAGCCGCGCCCAGCTCATCCCCCGGGTGAACGCAGCGATGAGACTTTCTCCCCTTTCTTGAAAGGGCTATAGCGCCGAGCGCAGCGAGGCGGTAGACGTAAGAGGATTTCAAAAACGAACCAGGCAATTACAGATTACGATACCAAGTGAGGTATTCCCTGGCGTCGTATTTAAACCATCGGTGAGTATCCGACTTCAAGAATCTTTTTATATCCGAGTTTACTGGGAACCGTCCCCTTTAGGGGATCTGTGGTTAAAAACCTACGCCTTCTGTATCAGTGTCTGTATCTGTTTGTGCATATACAGCTGCACATAATACAATCCGCCGGCATTCTTCGTAGCGCTCCGCATGAGCGGAGTGCGGAGACGAAGTACCATACCCAGTGTGGTATCCCCGTAACGCGCTGGCCTCAAGCCAGCAGCGTGAAGGGGATTAATTACGCCTTTTGTATCAGTGTCTGTATCTGTTCGTGCATATACAGCTGCACATAATACAATCCGCCGGCATTCTTACCGCTCGAACCGGATGCCTTCCACCCGCCAAAGGGCTGGAAACCAGGCCAAGCGCCCGTCGTCGCGCCCTGCGGGCGGTTGGCATAGGTCACCCCCGCCTGAATATTCTCGAAGAACCACTTGGCTTCTTCCAGCGAACCGTAAAAACCGGCGGTGAGCCCGTAATCGACCTCATTGGCTAGTCTCATCGCCTCATCCAGCGACTCCACCTGCGTGATGGTTGTGATGGGCACAAACATCTCGTGCTTCCACAGGCGGTGGTCCAGCGGCAAGTCGGTAACAATGGTCGGCGCGCAGTAATACCCCTGGCTGAATTCTCCATCCATCAGGATCTTTCCGCCGGTCAGGAAGCGCGCATTGGCGGTCTGCATTTCCTGGATGTAATTTTGGTAATCCTGGTAGGAAGACTGGTTCACCACCGGGCCCAGATACACTGATCGTGCTGTCGGGTCGCCAATTTCCAGTTTATTGGTAAGTTCGAGGATGCGGGTGAGCAGCTTCTGGTAAATATCCTTCTCAATGAACACGCGCGAGCAGGCGGAGCATTTCTGCCCCTGCAGGCCGAAAGCAGATCGCACGATCCCAAGCGCGGCGTCTTCGACATCTGCGTTCTTCGAGACGATCGCCGCGTTCTTGCCTCCCAGTTCAAGGATTACCGGGCGAACATATTTACGCTCAGCGGATTTGCGATAGATGCCCATGCCTACAGGGAATGATCCGGTAAAGGTGATCCCATCCACATCCGGATGTTCGATCAACGCCTGTCCCAGCGTCCGGCCGGGTCCTGTGACATAATTGACCACCCCCGCCGGAATGCCCGCGTCCCGGAAACATTCGGCCAGAAAGCGCGAGGTCCAGGGGGTATCCGAAGCCGGCTTTATGACAACGGTATTGCCGGCTGCCAGCGCCGCGCCGGCAGGGCCGCCCGTGAGCGCCGCGGGGAAGTTGAAGGGGCTGATGACCAGCCAGACACCATACGGGCGCATCACCGAGTAATTGGTCGCTTTGTACCCCTCGAGGGGATCTTCACCCATCTTCTGTACAAATCCGTGATTGGCATTCACCTGGTCGCAGGCATAACGGATCAGGTCAGCGGCTTCTGCCGCATCTCCCAGGGCTTCCATGCGGTTCTTGCCGACCTCCAAAGAGATCACCGCGGCGAACCCGAAAATGCGCTCATCGATCAAGTCCGCGGCTTTGCGCAGCAGCGCCAGGCGCTCCTGAAATGGCTGGCTGCTCCAGGCCGGGAAAGCCGCCCTGGCTGCCGCAACCGCTTCCGCGGCGTCCTTTTCATCGCCCTGCTGGAAAACACCCAGCACCCACTCGGTGTTGATCGGGCTTCTATCCTCAAATTTTTCCGCGGTCTTGCGTTCCTCGCCGTTGATGATCATGGCGTATTCGCGTCCCAGGTTCGCCTTGATCCCTGAGAGCGCGGCTTCATACCGCTCATGCATTTCCTCGGGTGGGTTGAACATGGTCGCGTAGGTTAATTTAAAAGTCGGTGGATTTGCCATTTCAGTCTCCTCAAATTGCTCTTGTAACCCAGTATATCCGAGCCGTCAACCAACGTCAAAAGACAGATGTCCATTTGACGGGTATATTTCATCCGCTTTGTGAAATTTCCTAATACAATTGGCCCGTATGATCAAGCTCTTTCTGGTGCGGCACGGTACAACAACTGCGGTTGAACAGCGCGTCTTGCAGGGTTCCACAGACAGCCCGCTCGGCGAGCATGGCCGCGAAGAAGCCCGTCAGGCAGCCTGTGTGCTTGAAAGTTCATCGATCGAATATGTGTTTGTCAGTCCGATGGGAAGGGCTAAAGAGACAGCGGATATTATCTGCGGACGTCTGGGTGTCAAGTATCAGGTTCTGGAAAACCTGCGTGAAATGGATTTCGGTTTCTATGAGGGGCGCGAGTATTTCGATGCGCCGGATGAGCATTCTTCTATCCTTGTGCGTCTGGGACTTTTGGGGCGCATACTGATCGCCCAGATCACCGGCGAACCGCTCTTTCATGTTAGCCGCCGCGCGCGGCAGGCCTGGCAATCAATTAGTGAAATCGCTCAAAACGGAAGGGTCCTGGTCATCACCCACGGAGCGCTGATCAATTACCTGATCCGTTATTTGCTTCCCCGGGAGGAACATAAAAAGATCCAGCCGGTCCAAAGTGCCCCGTGCAGCATCACGGAATTGGATGTGACCACACCGGGGAATGCGGTGCTGCTGCGTCTGAATGATGTCCGCCATCTTCAAAAATCAGCAGAAACTGATTAATAGTAGAATAGTTCGGGTTTTCACCCGGCAAAATCTTTCTTTCGTGGAGACACATGACCAAGGTATATCTCATTCGACACGGTTTCACCGACTGGATGGAAAAACAGATCCTACATGGCACATCCGACCGCCCATTAAGCGATTTCGGCAACCGGCAGGCCGACGCCACCGCGGAATTCCTGAAGAATGTCAAATTTGACCGCATCTATACCAGCCCGCTCCTGCGCGCCAAACAAACCGCAGAAAAGATCGGCCGCGCAACCGGAGTGGATCCCATCCCGGTGGAAGACCTAAAGGAAGAGTTCTATGGCATATTGGAAGGCCGGCGGGACTGGTGGCCGTCCGTGAAAACCAAGCCCCTGATCATTCCTCTCTATTCCTATGCCCGCATTACCATCAGTACTCTCACCGGCGAACCCTTCTGGAAATTCAAGCAGCGCGTGGTCAAAACCTGGGATTCACTCAAAAAAGAAAACCCATCCGGCACCATCGCCGTCGTGGCGCATTCCGGCGTCCTTCGGCGGATCCTGCAGTACGAATTCGGCGGTTCCAGATTATCCAAGAATTTCGGCATGACCGCCGCCAGCGTTAGCGAGATCGAAGTGGACGGCAAGGGAAACGCCCGCATGGTCAAGGTTAACCAGAACGCCCACCTGCCCGGGGATAATTTTATATGAGCATCAAAGCCCTCATCTGGGACCTGGAGGGTGTGCTTTTAATTTCGGAAGAGCGCAAGATCGAAGCCACTGTCGCCAAGAATCTGGGTGTGACCGAAGAGGCTATTGGCAACTATTTCCACAGCGAATTCAATGACCGTGTGGACCTGGGAGAACATACCCAGGAAGAGTTTTGGATCCGCTTGCTGGATCATTTAGGTCTGCCGCACGAAAGGCTGGACCATATCAACGATTTTTTCTATCGTGATTTCTACATCGATCAGGACCTTCTGGGCAAAATCATTGATTTTAGAAAAAAATACAAGACCGCCATCCTCTCCAATTATTCAGATGTTTTAAGGGAGATGCTGGAAACCCGCTGGCGCGTGGATGGCGCGTTTGATGAGATCATCATCTCCTGGGAGGAAAAGATCATCAAGCCCGATCCGCGCATCTTTGAACTCACCCTTCAGAGGTTGGGCGTGGAAAAAGAAGAAGCAGTGCTGATCGACGACCGCATCGTGAACATACACGGCGCGCAGAAATTCGGGTTACACACGGTGTATTTTCAAACCAAGGACCAGGCGCTTTTCGATCTCGAAATACTGCTGAACCAGCATACGTGACAGCCAGGAGAATCCCCCATGCCGAATAATCCCTTTCACTGGAGACGAATATGCAGAGAATCCTTCTAGTCCGTCATGGTTCCACCGATTGGGCAGATCGGCATATCATGCAGGGGATCTCAGACATCCCACTGAATGAGAAAGGGATAAGGCAAGCGGATGCAGCGGCACAAGCATTAAAAACTTCTTCCATTGACAAGATCTTTACCAGCCCGCTCAGCCGCTGCCTTCAGACAGCCCAGTCGATTGGAAAAGTTCATGAGTTGCATCCCATCGATGTGAAGGGATTAGAAGAGCAGCATTTTGGCTGGCTGGAGGGGCGTCCAGTCCTTTTTTTTAAACTCCAAAACGCCGGTGTATTTGAAAAATTCCTGCTCACTTCCTGGTTTGGGTTCCTTCAGTTACTCTCAGGTGAATCTGATCAAGCGTTTCGCCAACGGGTAAATTCCGCGTGGAGGCAGATCCTGGGGGAAAACCCGCAGGGGACTATTTTGATCACCGCGCATATCCTGGTCATCCGGGTGATCCTGGAAGCATGTTTTGGCGGTAGCATGCATAACGAAGAAGGCCGCTATTTCATCGAACCAGCGAGCATCAGCGAGATCGAGCTGGATGATATCGGAAACCCAATTCTTGTCCGTTTGAACGATACTGCCCATTTAACCGGCGTGGACGCATAGATTTTTCTAGTTGAAACTCGTCCATGAACTGTCATGCTGCTCGAAGAGTACTCCGCGTTTTTTGCGCTCTTTGAGTCGAGTGAACGTAGTGACTGGGAACCGTCCCCGTAGGGGAAGCATCTCGGCGAAAAAAAGTATTAGTAAATCAATCCGAGATTCTTCCGGGCTGCGCCCGTCAGAATGACACACTAGGTGTAGCGAGATTCCCACGACACTCGAAAGTAATGAGGGTATTCAGGGCTAAAGCCCTTCATACGAAGTGTGCTCTTCGAGCAAAACGACAGAAAATTTCAACATCTCTGCGGTTTTGAAATTGCTTCCTTAAGGGTATCAGTGTCATCCAATTTGGGAGGGTAAAATTACCCGGTTATCCAATCTACCTCAATACGACCGGGAGAACAACTTGAGACGATTACTGCTGGTACGCCATGGCACCACCGCGTGGGTGGACAGGCACCGACTGCATGGAATTACTGATATCCCTCTCAACGAAAACGGCTTGCGCCAGGCCAGGGAAGCTGCCCAAGCGTTGAAATATGAAAATGCGCAAACTTTATACACCAGCCCCTTGCAGCGCTGCCGTCAGACCGCTGAGATCATCGGTAAAGAGGTTGGGCTCGAACCCAAGGACATGGCGGGGTTGAAGGAACTGAATTTTGGCTGGCTGGAAGGCCGCTCCTTCCGCGACCACAGCTCGCAGAATTACAGTTATCTGGTCAAGCTCTATGACCAATTCTCCCATCGCGTGATCCGCGCTCTGACCGGTGAAACGAACAAAAAATTTTTCAGCAGGATCATGGCGGACTGGAACCAAATCCTGGATGAAAACCCGCAGGGGGCGGTCATCATCGTCGGACACTCTGCTGCGTTCAACAACATCCTGATTCACTATTTTGGTAAGAACTTCCCCAAAGGCCACACGTATTACTCCATGGCGCCTGGAAGCATCAATGAGATCCTCATGGATGACCAAGGCAAGGCTGAATTAGTTCGGCTGAACGACACATCTCACCTAAGAGAGGATTAGTGCTGATGGCGATCAAGGCAGTGATTTTCGATATGGCCGGCGTAGTACTGCTGACCGTGAAAGGCAATTTCAATTGTTTACTGGCGGAGCGGTTAGGGGCTCGCGTCGAAGATGTGGCGCGGGTGATGAGCGATGAGGTCAATGACCGCTGGGATTTGGGCGAGATCAGCGATGACGAATTTTATACCCATCTGTTAACAGAATTAAAGCAGCCGCTGGAAAAGAAATCCATTCTGGAAAGTTTTGTGATCGACGATTTTTATGTCGACCAGGAACTGCTCCAATTTGTGCATGAACTGCACAAATCCTGCCGGACCGCCCTGCTGACCAATTTTCCCGCCCATTTGCACGATTTCATGCGTATCAAGTGGAAGACCGGGAGCGCGTTCGACCACGTCATCGCCTCCTGTGATGTCAAACTGCTTAAGCCCGATCCGCGCATCTATCAAGCCGCATTGAATATTCTTGGTTGTGAGGCTGAAGAAGCCATCTTCGCGGATGACCGTTTAATTAATGTGGAAGCCGCGCGAGCCGTGGGCATACGCAGCGTACATTACCAAAACCGCGAGCAGGGGATCCGTGATATTGAAGCGTTACTGAAAACGGGATAGGAAGCTTTCCACCTGCCGGCTGATCGAATTTACCTCCGCCCTCTGTCTGATCATTTTCTTATTCTTTTTCGTGGCTGAAAGGTGCATCGTTTCATCCGAAAGCGCCCGGATGATGGATACCGCGGCTTGAGAGTGATCCTTGGGATCAACCAGAAAACCATTCACCCCATCAGTAAGCCATTCCTGCAGCGATTCAATATCCCCCACTACAGGGAAGCAGCCGCAGGCCAAGGCCTCAAGGAAGGTGTTAGGCGTGCCGTCATGGCTGGAAAGTGACACATACACCTTTGCTCGCGCATACAGCTGCCAGAGGTGCTCCTGTGGCAGGTAGGGCAGCAGCAGGACATGATCCTTTATGGCCAGCTTTTTCACCCATTTCTCCGCTTCCGGTTGGCCCTGCATTGCCGTACAAATGAAAAACGCATCCGGGATTTTTTCAAGCACCTGCGGGATACTCTTAAAGAATGTGTCCTGGTGGACGCTGCCAGGGCGAAAACCGCGTGGGTTGATCACCAGCGGTCTATCGGAGGGTAAATCCAAACGAGATTCTTCGCTTCGCTCAGAATGACGAAGAGAATTCTTTTTCTTAATGACTTCCTGAATTCGTTCAAGGTCCAAGCCGCCGTTACCAGGGACCACCAGAGATGGAGTACCAGCTTTCAATCCCCAATCCTTTGCCAAGCGCACATCGCGATTCGCATCCGCCAATAGCCCATTCGCATGTTTCAGCGTTTGCTTGGTTCGGGATGTCATGAAAGGCGAGGTGCGCGCGTGCAGGGTCAGGTCGTTGCCCCAGATGGACACAATAAAAGGTATATCCGTTGGTGTTGCCGCAGCCAGCATTCCCTCGAAAGGGATTCGTAAAGCATGCACGATATCCGGCTGGAGGTCTTTGACAATTTGAATTACGCGCTTTTGATAATTGCCCAAGGTCAGCGGGGTGAGCCAGGCGCGGGCGGAAAGTAAAGCCGGGCGGAAGGCGCCGATCACGCGCCGTTTTATCCCCGTTCCTGCCTGACCTTTTTCTGTCCGGGTTCCAGATAACCGTACTTGTCCTCCGGCTAATGATGAAAATCCGACCGGCAAGACAGCAGCCAGTTCAGCAAACTCGGGCGGATCGCAGGGAAAGGTGGATACCAACGATACGCGGCATTCCAGCCGGCTCAACATGCGCAGCCAGCCCGCGGTGATGGCGCTGCGGCCATCGGCGACCAAAAGAATATGCATTAATCCGCCTCCACCGCGTGGATCGCTCGCGCGAAGGCATCCACCATGGCTTCCAGGTTGATCTCCTCGCTCACTATGCGGTACGATTCCTCGCCCATTTTGCGCAGACGCGGGACATCGCTGAGCGCGTCCTGGAGCTGCGCGGTGAGATTCTCTACTGTATTATCTTGGAGCATCCATCCATTGTCTTCGCGAACCAGGTCTACCTGTGTGCCGTCCGCCACGCCCACCATAACCGGCAGACCGTAAGACATGGCTTCCTGAACCGCCAGCCCGCCGGTGCCGGGCAGCACAAACAGGTCGGCTTCGCGGAAGTGTCGCTCCAATTCGGCTCCATGCTGGGCGCCGAAAAAATTTGCGCCTGGATAGACTTCGCCCGCCAGGGCTTTTAGTTCGCCCAGCATGGGGCCGTCACCCACAATGCGCAGTTCCGGCTGCCACATGCTCGGCATACCCGCGCAGGCGCGTATGAGCGCGTCCACTCGTTTTCGGGATTGCAGCCGGCCGACGAACAAGACTACTGGGCAGCCGTCACGATAGCTGGAGGAACGCATGGGCAATGGATGCCTTGGCCGGGGCGCCACCGCGTTGGGCGCGGCGAAGATCCTGTCCTGCGGGAAGCCCAGGGTCGTGTATTCCTGCGCCCCCTGCATGCTGTAAGTCAAGAGCCCATCAAACCGGTTCACAAAGCGCCGGCGTAAATTCATCCGTAAGTCTGAGAATCGCCCGACCGGTTTGGGCGATCCCAGTCCCCAACCGATGACCTTGCCGCCGCGCGACTTCATCCAGCGGATCGCTGCGCTGGAAGCAAGATTGCGCGGGTTGGCTTCCATGATCAGCACTCTCGGCTGCCAATCCTGCAGCCATTTCAGCAGTCCGATCTGCCAGCAGGAATAGAACAGATTGTGGAACAGGTGAATATTGCGCCCGTGAAAAAAGCTGGCAATCCTGGGAAAAGCGCCGGCGTCAATGCCCTCACCTTTGCGCGGGCTGCCGAAGAACACACTCAATCCACGCTCGCATTCCTCCGCCAGCGCGTCAAAGAACGGGATCCGGTACGCCGGCAGAACGCGCTGCTGAATGCCCACCCGGTTCCGGATGCGGCCCATCAGGCAACCACCTCCACGCGCGATCCTCCGTCTGTTTTAACCACCTCAATGCGCGAGGGGAAGGCATCCTTTAGCTCTTCCAGGTGCGTGATCACCAGGATCTTGGCAAAATCCCGGCTGACCATGTTGATGGCTTCGATCAGGCGCTGGATGCCATCCGCGTCCTGGCTGCCGAAACCCTCATCGATCACCAATGTCTGCAGGCGGGCGCCTGCGCGCCCGGCTAGCACGCGTGAGAGCGCCAGGCGGATGGCAAAATTGATGCGGAAGGCTTCCCCGCCCGAGAACAGTTCATATTCCCGCCGTCCAAAGGCATCCGAGATCAATATATCCAGCGTCTGTTTTTTATCCTCTCTCTTTTTATCCTTGAACTGCCTCTCGGTCTCGAAGCTGACAGACATGCGCCCGTCGCTTAAACGGTCGAGGATATCATTGGCTTGAGTCTCGATCTCGGGCAGCGCCTGCTCAATCAGCAGCGCCGGGACTCCGTCCTTACCGAAAGCCATTTCCAGCATCTTCAACTGCGATACGCGCCGGTTGAACGCCTCGATCTTTCCATTCAGATCGTTTTTCTGCTTCCGCCGGGCTTCAAGCACATTGACCATCTGCTCCGCCCCGCCCACCTCGGCGCGCAGTTTATTTTCACCCAGTCGGATTTCGTCCAGGTCCCTGCGTAAAATATCCATGTCCGGCAGGTCTTCTTCTTTCTGCGAAAGTTCTTTGCGCATGCTCTCTATGACCAGCGTTTGGGACTTGACCTCGTCTTCGAGGGCGGTTTTGGTCTCTTCCAAAGAAGCGAGCTCACTGCGCAGTCCATCCGTTGACGCCCGCGCCTTCCCCAGTGACAGGTAGTTGGCTTCCACCGCCCTCAAGGCAGTTTCTTCCCGCCTGGTTGAGGCGTGCGCCTCTTCGTCATACCCCAGCGCCTTGATCTTGTCCTCCAACAGCGATAATTGGTTGCGCTCCGCCGCAGAGAATGAGGCTTCGAATAATAACAGTTCCAGTTCAGCCAGGCGGGGCGCGCCCGTCTGCTCCCATTGGGTCAGGTGCGCTTGCATCGTCTCGGTTTGGGCAGTTAGCCCCGCATGCTTGTGGCTGATCATCGTGGATTCCTCAACCAACGACCGCAGCTCGGCGATCTTTGAGGTGATCTGATCCCTGGCCGTTGCCAATTCTTGAAGGGCTTTCTCATTGGCGCGGAAGCGGCCGCCCAATCCCTTGCCTTCTGCCTGATATTGGGCAAGGACCTCATCTTTATGTTGTTCGCTCAATTCCTGCCCGCACAACGGACAATCCCCGCCGCTCGATCCTTCCAGCTCCTTGATGCGCGATTCCAGGTCCTTCATTTGAACGCGCAGGGACTTGTTTTCGGCTTCCAATTCTCCCTGGCTCTTCTGGGCATCGGCCAGTTGTTTTTGAAAATCATCCAATTCCGTCACTTGCCCATCCAGGGTTGACTGGCGGTCACTTAATTCCTGCAGTTCTTTCTGAATGTCCGTCAGGCGGAACTGTTCTCCTTCGATCTCCGCCTTTTGGCGTCTGAGGCTTTGCGCTTCCTGTTCTAGGCGGGCGGCTTCTGCCCGTACAACCGATTCCAGCTCTGCCCTTTGGGCAATCAACTCTTGAGATCTCTGAAAAAGGTCGTTCCAGCGCTCCAAATCAGCCCTTAGCATGGTCCATTGGGAATGGTCCTTTTCAATCTGCTTTTCCTGCGCCAGTATTTTTTCAAAAGAATCGAGTTCGCCCGTCACTGTGATCATTCTTGATCCAATGTTTGCCAAGCGTCTGCGTCCGGCTTCAAGGTTTTGGACCATCAGTGCCAGTTTTTCCGCTTCCGCCTTCAGCGCCTGAGCCTGCGCTTGTGACTGGTTGAAGTAGCGTTCCTTTTCTTCGCGCAGAGCGCTGGTTGTTTTTAAGTTTTCCAGCAGGAGGTTGAGCCGTTCTTTGCGTTCCTCTTCCTCTCCTAGTTCCTCCTCCACTTCAGCAAGCAGGAGGCGCAAGGCTTTGACCTCCTCGCTATCTGCGCGCCGCCGGTTGGCTGCCTCCTCACGATAGGATTCCCATATTTCCAATCCCAGGATGCTGCTTAAAATCTCCTTGCGGCGCGCCGGCGCCTGCTGGGTGAACATGTCCGCCTTTCCCTGTAAAAAGAAGGAGGCGTTGATAAACGTGTCATAATCCAGGCGCAGCACATCGCGGATGCGGTCCTCCGTGGCGCGCAAACCAGACTCAGTAAGCGGCCTCCAGGATCCTTCTGCATCTTTGATCTGGAATTCCAGCGTCGCCCCTTTACCGCGCGGTTTTTCCCGCTGAACACGGTAGCGGTTATTCTCATAATCAAAGGTAAAACTCACCGAGCAAGTCTCGCACGCGTCATTAATCAGGGCGTCATCGCTGCGGCGTGCGCGGCCGAATAGCGCCCATGTGATAGCATCAAAAAGGGAAGATTTGCCCGCGCCGTTGGAACCGGAAACGCAGGCAACCTCGATCAGGGTGAGATCCACGGAGGTTTCATCCTGATATGAAAGAAAGCCGTTGAGCGTCAGCGAAACCGGGATCATGGGCTGATCTCCTCTCCACCGGGAATGTGCCCAATTTCCACCGTTTGAAAGATGTCCGCCGCCAGTTGGTTTAAATCCGAAGTGTCGCCATCCGCAGGCGGGACCGTCAGCCAGTATTTTGCCAGCAGATCCTGGGGTGAAAGTTGGGCAATGGTATCATCGGCTGACAAACGGATGCGTACCTGCGTGCGCGGCCTGCGTAAAAAATGGAATTCGAACGCTTCCTCGGCTGCCTGGCGGATGGCTGGCTCGTCGATCATGACCTCCCAGTCGCGCGGGTACGCCACAGCTAATCGCAGGATGGAATCATGCATCTCCGCCTGCGGGGGCAGCGCTCCCAGAATCTGGCCGGTGACATCCTCGCTGCGGGTGATCTCCAGCGAGCGGTCGCTGAACCTGCGGCCGGGAAGATCCACTTGTTTGAATGAAGTCTTGTCCCTGTCCACTTCTGCGATTACATAGGTCTTGCGGTCATCCACCTCGCCGAAATCCACGCGCTCAATCGATCCGGGGTATATGACAGGATGATGGCCGCCCTCGTTGAGATCCTGGGCTTTATGGATGTGGCCAAGCGCGACATAATCCAGGCGATGATCGCGTACCAGCGAACCCGCCAGCACCAGGTCGTGCCCCAGCATCACGCTGCGCTCATTGCCGTAGCTCGCACCTTGCACCGAAACATGGCTGGTTAGGATGGCAGGCAGGACGCCGTCCAGGTCATCCAGGTAACTCTCGATGATCTCTGAAAGTTTGCTCTCCATCAATGCGTTGATATCCGCGCCCGCTTCCTCTTCCAGTTCCATTGCAGCGGCCATGCCTGAGCGATTCAGCCAGGGGATGCCGATCACCTGCACCGGCAGCCCGTTAATGTCCGCGGGCTTCAGCAGCTGCGGTTTGCTGATCACATGGATGTTGGGCACCTGCAGGGTCTCAAATTCCTGCAGGGTATGGGCGCGCCCGGAGGCGGGGGATACATCATGGTTGCCCACCACCAACACGGTCTGAATGCCGGCTTCGGAAAGTCGCATCATTCGTTTGCCCCATTCACGCTGGTATGTCGGCGCAGGGGATCGGTCGCGGTAGGCGTCGCCCGCAAATATGACCAGGTCTACTTTTTCATCGATCGCGGCTTCAACAATTGCGTCTAGTGATCTGAGGAAATCCAGCACGCGCAAGGGTAAACCTGTTTCCGCGTCCCGCCGCCCCTGGCGGGCAAGGTCGATATGGGCATCGGCGAAATGAAGCAATTTGATCATGAGTAATGGTAGTGAACCTCCTTAAGCGTCCCGCACGAACTATCTTATTTTACACGCTGGCATTTATACATTTCTTATTCATTTATTATGCAGTGTTTACATCCGAGATTCTTTTTACGGATATACTAACAATCAAGAGGAAAAAATGTTCCCGATCCGCGATACGATCCGATCCCGGTCCGTTCCCATCGTCAATTGGCTGATCATGATCAGCAACGTGTTGATCTTCTTCCACCAGTCTTCCCTGTCACAGCCCGCGCTCGAGCGGTTCATTCAAAACTGGGCACTGGTTCCTTCTGAAGTCAATCCGGTCAATCCCCTCACCTGGCTTCCATTTCTCAGCCACATGTGGCTGCACGGATCGCTCTTTCACTTGATCAGCAATATGTGGACCCTGCTCATCTTCGGCGATAACATTGAAGACCGGCTGGGTTCTGGGCGTTATCTGCTCTTTTATATCCTGGGAGGACTATCCGCCGGTGTGCTTCAGTACTTTTTCACCACCGACCCCAATATTCCAGCGCTGGGCGCCAGCGGTGCCATCGCCGCCGTGATGGGCGCATACTTCCTCTTTTTCCCGCGCGCGCGGGTGGTCACTTTTATCCCGATTTTTATCTTCGGCGGTTTCGTGGAAATACCGGCCATTTTCTACCTTGGTATCTGGTTCGTCACGCAATTGTTCAGCGGCCTGGCTTCGCTCGGCATGTCAGCTGGCGCGGGCGGAGTGGCTTGGTGGGCGCATATCGGCGGATTCCTATTCGGCCTCATTATGGCCAAACCTTTTTGCGTCGGCCGCTGTGTTCGTCAAAATTATTCGGATGAATATTACCCGTGGTGATTTACATGGATAGAAATCTGGAGGCATGAATGGAATTTATTAATATCATCTGGATCATCTTCCTGCTGGTGAGTTTTGCGCCCATGGTGCGTCAGCGCATGCTGGATGCAGCCCGCCTGCGCCTGATGCGCAAGATCGAAGAGAGTCGCGGATCGCGCGTGATTGCGCTGATCCACCGCCAGGAGAGTCTTTCGCTTTTGGGCTTCCCAATCGCGCGCTACATTGACATTCAGGATTCTGAGGAATTGCTGCGCGCGATCAAACTAACGGATGACAAGATCCCGATCGACATCATCCTGCACACCCCCGGTGGTCTGGTACTGGCTTCTGAGCAGATCGCTTCCGCTCTGGCAAGGCGCAAGGGCAAGGTCACCGTTTTCGTGCCGCATTATGCCATGTCCGGCGGGACGATGATTGCGCTGGCCGCGGATGAAGTGGTCATGGACGACAACGCGGTGCTCGGACCGGTCGATCCTCAGGTGGCTAATTTTCCTGCTGTTTCGATATTGAAGGTGCTGGACGAAAAACCTGCCAAGGATATTGACGATGAGACCATGATATTGGCCGATATCTCTCGTAAGGCGTTAGCCCAGGTGCAATCCACCATCCAGCGGATTGCACAGAGCCAATTTTCTGAAGCGGACGCCAAGAAACTGGCCGAAAAGCTGGCCAGCGGTCAGTGGACGCACGACTATCCCATCAGTTACGAGGAAGCCAAGGAGTTGGGATTGAAGGTGAACAACAAGATGCCCGAGGATGTCTACAAGCTGATGAACCTCTACCCCCAGGCGCGCGCCCGCCGCCCCTCGGTGGAATTCATTCCTGTACCATATGAAAAGCGCCCCTCCGCGTCCAAGGAAACAGGCAACGGCGAGGGAAAGTAGATGGTTTCAGTATGCTAAACCTACGGATCAACACAGATAAAAAAGACAAGAATATTATTAGTTTTTCAACGATGAATAGACGGGAGGAGAACCCCGTCTTTTTTATTGTGATTCCCGATCTGAATGGGGAACATCTTGACTGGATTCTCAAGACTGTCGCATTCTTGCTTACTCAACTGGCTGGTAGGTGCGGGTTTTCGCAAAGCTTTTTTTAAATAAATCTTGAAGACACCCGAAATGAGAACTCATCAAGGCTTTTTCATGCATGTGGGTTAACCCGCATCTGCTAAATTCCGAAGATTTGGTCTTCTGAGAAAAATCCTAAAAACTATAAAAAGAACTATTTTTCCATCCAATTCCAGAACAGAATTGATTTTTAAAAAAAATTAATACAACTCTGATAATCTTTGCCCACTTATTCCCCGACAATACCATCATATTAGATCAGTTACCCGTATTTCTGGTCAATTTTTTAATTTGATTTGCGCCGATGGCGCACTCTACTTCTTCGGGGGAATTGGAGCCTTGTAGAGCTAATTTTTCAAATTCCATATTAGTGGAGGACAAATGATCGCGCCAAACCAAAAAATTAAATCTCTTCTACCCGGGTTCATGCTGGCAGCGATGCTGGCTTTTTTATTATTTGTGAGCCCCGTCTACGCGGAAGGACAAGCGCCGCCGGATGAATCATCTCCGGTAGTTGAAGATGCTTCACCCACCCCGGATGATGAGAATCAGGAACCGGTCAGCCAGGAAGAATCATTGGTTGAAAATCCATCAGTCGGTGATCTCTTGGCAGATCCAGTGGGAGAACCCTCCGGCGAGCTGCCCGAAGTTGAAACGGGAGAATCCGCACCCTCTGATGTAATAACAGAAGAGATTCCTGCTGCGGGAGCACCGATCCTGGTGGACAGCAGCGGGGAAGTGCTGGACATGGCCAGCCAGGAAACCTCAGAGCTGTTGGCTGACCCGGATCCGTATTTCTATGTGGGAGGCGTGCTTTATAACTTCACGGATACCGACTGCGATCCCATCACACCCGGCGATCAGAATTGCGCCAATCCTATCCAGGCGGCTATCAATTACTTAAGCAACAATAACCTCAGCCCGGATGGCGGAAAGATCTATGTGGAAGCCGGATCCTTCCTGGGCTTCACCATTAATGGAAGCAACTGGTTACTGAACAAACCCACGTTGATCGACCTGATCGGCGCCGGGAGCGGCAGCACCAACATTACCACATCAGTCAGCATTTCCAACCTGGTGAATTTTTACATGACCGGATTCAATCTGATTAATCAGCTCAATTTCCAAAACAACACCGGTACGATCAAGTTGACCGATGTAAAGATCAAACACACGGGCGGCTCCGGGTTATTTATCACCAGCCACAGTGGACCTGTTACGATTAATAATCTGACCGTCTACGAAAGCAATGGATACGGCGCGTACATCGATAACACCAACGGAACCGGCTCTGTGACCATTACGAATAGCTACTTTAAAAATAACAACTCTGATGGTCTTGTTATCTATTCAAATGGCGCAGTTTCCTTAAGCAACGTACATTCCTCCAAGAACGCTAATTCCGGTGCCTATATTAACAACATCGCAATTTCTGGCGCACCCCTGGTCAAGGTCAGCTTATCCACCTTCACCGACAATTCTTTGGCCGGTTTACAAATTTTCTCCAAGGGGAACATTTCTCTGGATAATGTGTTTTCTGCTGGTAACAGCCATAAAGGAGCCATTCTGGTAAACGATACTGGTGCAGGTACGGTTGTTGTGAAAAACAGCCAATTCATCGCAAACTCACACGTTGGGATGGACATATACTCATCCAAATCTGTCACCTTGAACGGCGTCATGGCATCCAATAATAGCAACGCCGGCGTCAGCATACAAAATCAGACCAGCCCCACCAGCGGTTCGCCCGTGACAATAATTCGCAGCCATTTCAGCGGCAACAGCGGTAATGGCCTGGAAGTGCTCTCTAAAAGCTTGATCAAGCTGGATGATGTCGCTGCCTTGGGCAACTCTTCCAGTGGAGCCAACCTGAACAATGCATTCACAGGAGCAACTGGCGGAGTGGTCATCAGCGCAGCATATGGGGAGAACCACTTTAATGATAACGGGGTCTATGGGTTGCGGATCAACTCATACGGTTCCGTCTCTTTGAGCCGTGTTTTTGTCAATAGCAACAGCAACGTTGGAGCGTATATTACCAACTCCGGAGGATTGGGCAATGTAACCATCGGCCAAAGCCGGTTTGAATATAATGGCAGCGACGGCGTAGTGGTCTATACCAAAGGTGCCGTGACCATTGACCGTGTCGCAGCAAGCTTCAATGGTAGCTCAGGTATCTACATTAACAATGCGATCGACTTTTCCAGTCCAAAAACCATCAAGATCACGCGCTCAACATTTGAATTCAACTCCACAAACAGCGGCCTGTTTATCTATGCCAAAAGCAATGTGGAATTCAACAATGTTTCCGCCAACTTCAATAATACCTACGGCATATTTATCGATAACTGCCAATTCGGCATTGCTTGCGAAGGCAAAGGATCAATCAGCTTTCTGAGTTCACTCGGGCCTAACACTCTAAATAATAATGGGTTGGATAATACAAACATATACGCGAGCGGAAACCTTTTGTTCAGCAAGGTGACCGCGAACAATGCAGTCAGCGGTTCGGGCATCTGGGTCACCAACGCTTCTGTGATCGCCAATATCACCCTGTCCAATGTATCCACTCTGTTTAATGCAGGATATGGGACCTTTGCGTATACCGCGGGGAGCATCAAAGTCACAAATTCCAACTTCTCCAATAACACCATCCGGGGCGGGTATTTTTCCACAACGGCTGATGCGACTGGGCTTAAAACCATTTCCATAAATAGCAGCCTGTTCAATAACAACACCAGTGGCCATGGCTTGGAAATCAATGGTACCGGCAATGTGGTTGTTTCCAGTATTAAAGCCACAGACAATCTGAACGGGTCGGGCATGCGCATTGACAACCTTGCCGGGATAGGAAATGTTTCCCTGAGCGGATCTTCCAATCAATTCCTGAAGAACGGGCAAAACGGATTGTTTATTTTGAGCAACGGTTCTGTTTCAGTGTCCAATGTCACTACGTCAAACAACGGCCAGTGGGGAGCTTTGATCCAGAACTCTTTCAGTTCGGTCAGCTCACCTGTATCCGTAAAAAACAGCACATTCAATCATAATGGAATTGCCGGAAGCTATGGCGGCATAAGTGTCAATTCAAAAGGCAACATCCTGATCGACCTGGTAAATGCTTCGTATAATCCCGGAACCTGGGCTGGCGGTTCTATAAAAAACACAGACGATATTACCGGCTTAAAAAGCATAACAATCCAGCGCAGCATCTTTAACTTCAATGGAGGTAGCGGGGTTGGCGCCCAATCTTACGGTACGATCACAATTAACAATGTATCCGCCAGCTACAATTATGGGCCGTTCGCTGAAGGCCTTTCTCTCAACAATGTATCAGGCACAGGCAGCATCATCTTTAACAACAACTTGGGAGAAAATTTCTTTATCGGCAATGCGGACAATGGGCTGCAAGTCTATACCAGCAACAGCATAACCATGCGGTCCGTCCGTGCTTTGTCCAACGGAGGTAATGGCGCATTCATGGACCAATCTTCTGCCTCAAGTGGAAGCACAACCATTGTAGGCAGCACATTCTCCAATAATGTGGCTACCGGATTTTATCTGAGCACTAGCCGCAATATCACCCTGGATAACTTGAATGTGCATCAAAATGGAACTGACGGGATTTACATATATGCCAATTACGGCCCTGTGGACACCCAAACCACAACCATAACCCGCACCAAAGCCAGCAATAACGGGTGGCAGGGTATCCGTGTGGAATCCAGAGGCCTGATCACGCTCAATACGTTCAAAGTTTTCAATAACGGCGAGCATGGACTGTACATCTACAATAACAACGGCGGCGCGAGCATGGGGATCAATATCCTCAGTCAATACGGCGCCAACTGGGCTTCCGGAAACACAAAAAATGGCGCATATCTATCCAGCGCGGGACCAGTCTCGATCAGCAAGATCGTAGCGCTCGGAAACGGGATCACTTCTAATTTCAGCGGCTTGCAAATATTTGCCGCAAACAATAACAACATTGCTATCACGTGCGCCTTCCTCAGCGGGAACGGCTTGAATGGCTTAACGGCCAGCCTAGGTACCGGCACGTTGACCCTGAACGGCGTCACCGCCTACGGCAATGATGTGTTCGGTGGTGGTACAGATCCAGATATCTTCAACAACGTGGGCAGCACTGTGATTACCAATCCTGCTTCATGCGGATCTTTCCAATAAATTAGTTGATTTCACCCTAACCAGTAGAGACACGGCAAGCCGTGTCTCTACTTTTTAATGAGTATTTCAATAATCAGGTTGGATATTGTCCTCCCGGCGTTATCCTGATTTTTTTGGTAGGTGCAGGTTTGAAACCTGTACCCACCTAGGTTGAGCTTTTTCTATCATCTTTTGATTTCTTTCAATCATCGTTTCTTCCATTGCGTCTAAACATTAGATTTGTCCCTTAGAAACAAATCCTCCACTTTTTGTGAAAATGACAAAAAATGACAGAAATTATCATAACATTAAGCACTTTCCGATCATTTCCTTGACAAGTTCTTCTCCAGTCTATACAATAAGCTCTAACTAACCAGCCGTTCTGGTGCCCAATCCCCCGGATGGGAGGGCTTAAAGGCGAAGCCGGTGACCCGCAAGGGAAGTCCGGCGCTGTCCCGCAACTGTGAGGCGCAATTGCGCCAAGCCAGGCCGCCCGCCAAAAACGGCATGATCACCGCCCTCGCGGACAGGAGGTGGAGCATGACCGACAGCACTTAATCAGACCTCTGACCAGACGGCAGGGGTATTTTTTATCCCCGCCTCGTATATTTCGTTAGTAATGTACCGTTCGCTGAGCCCGTCAAAGCAAACATCAAAGAAAGGTATGTACCGTTCGCTGAGCTTGTCGAAGCAAACATCAAAGAAAGGAATGTACCGTTCGCTGAACTTGTCGAAGCAAACATCAAAGAAAGGAATGTACCGTTCGCTGAGCTTGTCGAAGCGAAAACCAAAGAAAAGTATGTACCGTTCGCTGAGCTTGTCGAAGCGAAAACCAAAGAAAAGTATGTACCGTTCGCTGAGCTTGTCGAAGTGAATATGAAAGAAAGGAAATGAAAAATATGAAAATCAAGATTCTCTCCGTATTTATGATCCTAAGTATTATTTTGAGCGGCTGCGGCTTGTCATCTCTCAAGGAAGCCCCAATCAATGTGATGGATGGGCTGGATAAAGAAATTCAATTGGATTCGCCTGCCAGCAGCATCATTTCGCTGTCCCCGCCGATTACTGAGATGCTGTTCGCTATCGGCGCGGGCGCACAGGTGGTGGCACGTGACAACTTTTCCGATTACCCAGCCGAAGCGCTCGACCTGCCGGACATCGGCGGTGGGTTCTCGGAATATGACCTGGAAACCATCGTCGCGCTGGATCCAGACCTGGTGATCGCGGGCAGCATTCAAACGCTTGAACTGGTGCAATCCCTGGAAGAACTGGGGCTAACTGTTTATTACTTGTCCAATCCCGAAGATCTGGAGGGCATGCTGGATGCCATCCGCGTACTGGGCAGGGTCAGCGGACACAACTCGGAGGCAGAGGAACTCACAGCAGTGCTGGCCGCCCGTATCCAGGTAATTGACAAAGCATTGACGGAGGCAACCCCCGTGAGCGTATTTTATGAACTGGACGCGACCGACCCGGCCAAACCCTACACACCTGGCCCCGGCAGTTTCTACAGCCATCTGATCAGACGGGCAGGCGGGAATAACATCGGCGACCAACTGGACACGGAATGGGCACAAGCCGGGCTGGAATTCATCCTGGTTAACGATCCTCAATTCATCCTGCTGGGTGATGCCATGTGGGGCACCACACCAGAATCCGTGGCTGCGCGGCCTGGCTGGGAGGCGCTGACAGCTGTACGGGAAGGTCGTGTGCTGCCCTTTGATGACAATCTGCTCGCGCGCATCGGCCCACGCCAGGTGGAAGGGTTTGAAGCGCTGGCGAAGATCCTGCATCCGGAGATCTTTGAATAAACATAAATTATTGACCGAGTCTATCGAAGTCAACGCGGATATACGAACATGAAAAAACTTGCCCACCCGATGCTTTACCTTCTGCTGGCGTTGACCGCCTGCATGCTGTTGAGCATCGGCGTGGGCAGCATCTTTATTCCACCCGGTCAGATCTTCTCGGTGATTGGTGCAGCATTGACTGGCCAGCCCTTGGAAGGGGATGCGGAGAAATATCGCGTGATACTGTTCTCCCTACGTCTACCTCGCACCTTGCTGATGGCGCTCACCGGGGCCGCCTTAGCCGGCAGTGGCGCGGCTTACCAGGGATTGTTCCGCAATCCATTGGCTGATCCTTACCTGATCGGCGCCGCTTCCGGCGCCGGATTGGGCGCAGTTATTGCCCTCTCATTGAACTGGCCAGCCAGTCCGCTGGGTTTCTTGGCGATCCCGATGGTCGCGTTCATGACAGCGCTGGTCACCGTATTGTTGGTCTACCAGATCGCGAGAACCGGCAAGACCATCCCGGTCACTAACCTGATCCTGTCGGGAGTGGCAGTTTCTTCTTTTGCCACCGCACTGACATCCTTCTTGATGATCAACGCCAGCGGGGAGCTGCGCCGCGCGGTGGTCTGGCTGCTTGGTGGCTCATCACTGGCTGGCTGGAAACCGCTGGCAGCTCAGCTTCCCTATACCGTCGTTGGCCTCGGCATTCTGCTGGCAATGTCCTACCGTCTCAACATACTTCAGTTCGGCGATGAACAAGCGGGGCAGCTCGGCATCAACGTGCCCCGCAGCCGCGGCTTGATCGTATTTGCCGCCACCTTAGCAACCTCCGCGGCCGTCGCGTTTACCGGTATTATCGGTTTTGTGGGGTTGGTTGTACCGCACATCTTCCGCAATTGGATCGGCGGGGACTCCCGCCGGCTGCTTCCGCTTTCCTTGATCGGCGGCGCGATTTTCCTGCTGACTGCCGACATCCTTTCGCGGGTGCTGATGGCGCCCCAGGAGCTGCCCGTGGGTATCATTACCGCCCTATGCGGTGCGCCATTCTTTCTCTTCATTCTGCGGAAATCCAGAAAGGAGATGTGGTAGGCATGCTGCTGCGCGTAAATCTCCAATCAGCTGGTTATACAGACAAAAATATATTGGATGATATTCGCTTTGAACTGCCCGAAGGGCGCATCCTGGCGTTGATCGGGCCGAATGGCAGCGGGAAGACCACATTGATTCGTGCCATCAGCGGCACCATCCCGAACATGCGCGGGGAGATCTATGTCAACGGCACCGATCTGACCTCGGCTAGCCCAATGGAGCGTGCGCGACTGGTGGCAGTCGTCCCGCAATCCACTCATATCCCCCCGGCTTTCCTGGTCGAGGACGTGGTGCTGATGGGTAGAACACCTTTCATCCATTGGTCGGGAAAAACCGATCTAGCGGATAAGTCGATCGCACTGGATGCCATGAGAAAAACAGATATTCTGCGTTTCCAGGGGCGCTATTGCGGCGACCTTTCGGCAGGCGAGAGACAGCGGGTCATTTTAGCGCGAGCTCTGGCGCAGGACACACCCGTGCTCCTGATGGATGAGCCCACTTCACATCTGGATCTGCGCTACCAGATTGAATTCCTCGAACTCACCTTGAAGCTGGCCGTTGAGGCGAATAAAACCGTGATGGTCGCTCTGCATGACCTTAACCTGGCCGCGCGTTTCGGCGATGAAGTGCTGGCCATGAAGGCAGGGCACGTTGTTATTCATGGAAAAGCAAGAGAAGTTCTCAATCCGGAGACGATCGGCTCGATCTACGGTTTGCCTGTGTCCGTTTTTGAAGCGCCCGGGAAGGCGCAGATAGTGATCCTTCCGGAGTAGATTGTTATTGTCCCGCTTTTTTTCCTTCACATATAATTTAGCTAATCATTAATAATAAGAGGTAGAGAAAATGAAAGCTTTGGTTATCTATGATTCATTTTTTTCCAATACAGAAAGGATCGCGCAGGCCATCGGGAAAGGGCTGGGCACGGAAAAGGAAGTTACTATCGTCAAAGTCGACGCAGCGAAACCCGAGTTGCTTGAGGAATTGGACTACCTGATCGTCGGTTCTCCCACCCGCGCGTTCAGCCCCACGCCCGCATCCAAAACATTCATCAAAAAATTATCTCCCAATCAACTTGCTGGGGTAAGGGTCACCTCATTCGATACCCGGCTGCCCATTAATGAAAAAACCCCGGGCATTTTACGTTTCCTTGCCGGGATTTTCGGTTACGCTGACAAACCATTGTTGGACGAGCTCAAGAAAAAAGGCGGCGTTCAGGTAGTCGCGAGTGAAGGCTTCATGGTCACAGATTCTGAAGGCCCGCTGGCGGAAGGAGAGCTTGAGCGCGCAACCGAATGGGGTAAGGCGATTAGAAAGGCAGCATAACAACTTCTGGTTTCTCCTTACCCAAAATGGGTTCAACCACTGAAAGTATTGGTAAATGTTTATTAGACCTCAAAGGTTTTTGAATCCTTTGAGGTCTTTTTTTCGGATCGTTCAGTTGATTGTTTTAAAGACCTTATCGCAGAACTCCAAGATAACGCTGCGCGATTTCGAGGATCACAATATCCGGTTGTTCCTGCTCCACCAGGTCGAAATCCACAGCGAAAGAATGAACGTAGATACCGCTGGATAAATATTCCGCAAGGAACGGGATCAGGGCATCCGAGAATGAATCCCGAAATACGATCGCTTTGGGCAAAGCGGTTTCTGAGTGTTTTGACAGCACCTGCCGCCCTTCTCCCTGGGTGAGCGTGGCCTTGCGCCCACCCACCGGGGTGAGGAATATCGCTCGTTCAACGAAACGCACGTCTTCGGGAATAAAGCGGGACAAGTCACCCCGGAAATCTCTTTCTTCCGCATTGAATTGGCTTGATGCGAGTTGCTCGATCCGCGGGTGATCCAACCGGATCATCTTAATTATCTCGCGGACTGCGATCCATGCTCCAGTATCATTCCAGTGGGTATCGGTGCGGTGATACACCTGCATTTCTTCTGCTGCTGTGAGAAGTGGTTGTCTGAGATCAAGCACATTAATATGTGTGCCGTTAAACGCTTTCATCACCTGGTCGATCCGGCAGGAGCCCCATCCAGGTTGAATATCGTCCGGCAGGTAATGGGGAACAATGGTTTCCTTGTTGGGTGCGATGACCAGATAGAAATCAACGCCCATCTCATCCAGCTGATTTTGCCAATCCTGTATCCGCGCGACTAATGATTCTAGTTCTGGTTTGGTGAATGGCGCGGTGCATTCGAAATCACGGATATTGTCCTCACCCGTGTAATACAGCCAATTCTCTTTGCCGATAAGCACATTGGGAAATTCTATTTCCTTCAACAATCGCAAGCGAATCGCGTGAAAAGCGTCGATTTGCTCATCATGAAAGCGATAATGCTCATTGAAATAGCTGTTGTAAGCCCCCGGAAATATCATCGCCGATCTAAAGACATGCCGGATGGAAAAATGTTCCGATGATGATTGAAAAGTCTGCCAAAAATCACTTGAAGGCATCAACGGCGAAAAAGCTGAAATCCCCAGGATAAGGAGAAAGAAAAAAACAAGGAAGAATTGAGGAAGTCGCGGCGTGTTCAAAATTCACCGTAAATAAATGGCTGAAAACTAGCGCCGGCTTGAGCTGCTATTCCGGCGATGAAAAGCAGGGTGAGGATCGCGCTTCGTGCCCAGGCGACCATCACCGGACGTTTCGCAGACACCGCATCCAGTGTCTGGCGCAAGGGAGTGGGCAGAGGGATCGAAAACAATATACCCGAGATCAGCGCGATCCATGTCAGGTTAGCTATCGGTGGAAATACTGAATAAGGGATGCGGGAAGCGGAGGGTGTGATACCCAACATCACCTTCATAAGCTTCCAGGCATAATCAACGGTCGGGGAGCGAAAAAGGACCCATCCGAGTACGATCACTCCAAGTGCATACACATGTTGGACTGGTTTCCATGCCTTTGAGATCCATCTACCCCACCATCCACGCTCCAGTACCAAGGCCAGTCCATGCAGCAGCCCCCAGGCGATAAATGGTAAGCTGACTCCATGCCACAAACCTGTGAGCAGGAACACGATCATGATATTCAACGATTGGCTCAGGAAAGGGATCTCCCGCCGCTTGCGCTCGAGCGGGAAAAAGACATAATCGCGGAACCAGGTGGAGAGGGAGATGTGCCAACGCCGCCAAAACTCGGAAATACTTCTTGACGAATATGGATAATCAAAATTTTCCATGAAATGGAAACCCAGCATACGACCCAGGCCGATCGCCATATCTGTGTAGCCGGAAAAATCATAAAGGATCTGGAGGGAAAAGCTGAGGATCGCCAGCCAAGCCACCCCAAATGGAATATGGGTTGGGGTTTCGGTGAATACCCCGCGGTCGGTGATCAAGGCCAGCTGGTCAGCGATGAGGGTTTTCTTGGCAAAACCGACGATAAAGCGATGAATGCCGGCTTCCATGCCGCTCCAGTCCCAAGTACGCTCGCGGATCTGCTGAATTGTGTCCTTGAACCTCACGATCGGGCCGGCGATTACTTTGGGGAACATCAGTAAATAGTTCAGTACGTTTCCGGTACTTACATCCACGATATCTGGTAATCGGTAACCATCCACCAACATGCTGATTGCCGCGAATGAAAAGAAAGATACACCCAATGGTAAATGGAAGCTAAACGACAGGAGGAATGGTATCCAGATGGGCAGAACGATCCCATTCCCGGTAAGCAATGCAAACCAGCCTTCTCCATAGGTTGAAAGCAATTTGAAGAAAAAAAGGGAGACGACATTAAAACTAATCCCCAACGCCAATATGACTTTCCCAATTCGGCTGCCGGATGGTTTTCGCTTCATCCAGCGAATAAACAGGAGATTGATGAGGGATAAAACCAGGATAGCAGGGGAGTAGAACGGCTCGCCCCACGCGAAAAAGACTAGGCTGAAAACCAACAAAGCCAAGTTGCGATTTGCTTTACCAGCGAGCAGGTAGATCAACAGGAAAACAGGCAGGAAAAGAAAGAGGAAGACCGGCGTATTTAAGGCCATAACTTCAAACTTGTACAGGATTATAGCAAACGGCGAGGTTTTACTTGTAAAGAGAAAATACCAAAATACTTAGAGGATTCGGCCGAGATCGGTAGTTAGGGAAAAGATCTCATCCGCGCCGGCGCGCTTGAGCTCCCCTTCACGGCCAAAGCCGCTCAGCACCCCTGCCGCCTGCATACCGGCTCTTTTGGCCGCGCGTATATCCACGGTCGTGTCACCCACCATCAGGCAATGTGCGGGAGAGATCTTAAGTTTTTCCGCCGCATATATCAGCGGATCGGGAAATGGCTTGGTGCGGCGGGTAGTCTGCGAGGTGACGATCACTCGGAAAAAGGGAGCCAAGCTGAACTGGTTAATAAATGCCATGCTCGTTTTCTCACCACGTGCGCTGACCACAGCCAGCGGGTATTTCACAGCCAAGGTAGTCAGCATCTCATGTACTCCAGGGATAATGCGGTATTCAATTGGTTTTTTCTCATTTTTCCGATCAACTTTTGCCATTAGGTTTACAAAGAAACGGTCAATATCAAAACAATCTGCAAGATGATAAAGGAAGTTGCCAGGCGATTCGACTGCCATCACCAGCCATCGGGCCACCGCTTTCCAGCAGGGCTCACCAATAAAAAAAAGGAACGGCTTTAAAAACCGTTCCACTTGTTCCACCATCTGATCATCGGAATCGCTGAGGGTGCCGTCGATATCAAAGATCACCGCCTTGATTTTCGCTGCATCCAGAGCCATTCTTTCTCCCGATTAATTATTGGTCACGTAATCAATAGCGTACATTGCGTCCTCGTAATCCGGCCGGATCTTGAGTGAGGCGCGGAAGAGATTGATGGCATCATCGCGTTTGCCCTCGCGGAAAAAGCCCCACCCGCGCCAAAGCATGGCTTCTTCTGAAGTACGGGTGATCTCCAGAGCATACTTGGTCAGCGCCATGAGGTCATCGTTGCGCAGCGAGTGGAAGTACGCCATGAATGGTCCAAACTGATAACGCAGCATGCGCTGGGGTAAGCCCAGCGTACGTGCTGTATCGTATGCCTGGGCTGCTTCGTTGTAGCGGGCAAAATAGGCGTAATTGGAGCCCAGGTTGAACCAAGCAAAAGCGTTCTTCGGATCCAGCTGTGTTTCGCGCTCAGACGCTTCCAGCGCACGCTGGCGGTTTTTATCCATGTCCCAATCCTCGCCCAGGATGACCTCAACCGTGGGCTGCATCTCCGGTGGGTAGACCATGATGTACACGCGGTTGAAGGACTGCCATTTCTCGTCCAATTCTGCATAACTCTTCTTCTGATTGGGGCCGACCTCCGTATCATGCACGGTAAAAATCTGGTTCGCGTCATCGTACCCGGTGATTAACTGATAGTGTCCAGCCCAGCGGTCATCCTCCGGCCAATACTGCCGGTCAGTTTGGAAAGTGGCTTCGATCATCACAGGAATACCCGCCGCGATTAGCTGTTTTAAGCGCTCCAGGTCGCCGCCCACCCGGTATTCGGCGTTCAGCCATCCGGACTTGGTGCGGACGTAATACACCAGCTCTTCCACGTTTACATTACGGTCGTCGCGCGTCGGCTTGATCACATCAGAAATGTCAAATTGGTTGCCCTGCCATCCGTAATAACGCAGATGCAGTGCCAGGGTAGCCGGACCGCAGTTATTCCAATCCTGCTTATCCCGTTTCTCATCGTACGCCGGCGGATTGAGCTGCACATGCGCTGGAATCGGAGTCGGCATCAATGTCGGCGTTGGAGAAACCTGGAGTGTGGCGGTCGGCAATGGTTCCGCGGTTGGCGCGGATGGCGTCAGGGTGATCACCTCCACACTCGGTTGAACGCTGACAGAAGGCGGGGGCAGTTGATCTACAGGGTTCAACAGCATTCGCATGTATGTCAATGCGATATCGGCCCGCCAGGAAACTGCGCGGTTGACACGCGGGATCTGCATCAGCAGCACAGCAAGCAGCATCGCAGCCGCGAAGAGTGACAGGAGGATCAATCCCCAGCGGCGCGATTTCGGCCGGTAGGGCACATATTCGGGGTGTTGCATAACGCAAAAATCTTACCACAAGCAGCCCAAATTGCATAATCGGATTGAAATTGTCCTATTACTGTTATAATCGCAGCGTGAAGTATTACATTTGGACGGAAGGCTGTCAGATGAACTCCGCCGATTCCCTGCGCGTGGCAGCCGCCCTGGAAAACCTGGGATATGAGACATCCGCCAAGCCGGAAAACGCGGACGTGATCGTTCTAAATACCTGTGTGGTGCGCCAAAGCGCGGAGGACAAAGCGATCGGCCGGTTAACTTCGCTGAAATCGCTTAAAATGTCCAACCCTGACAAGGTCATCAACCTGATGGGCTGCCTGGTCGGTATCCGCGGCGCAGCGGAGTTGAAAGAACGGTTCCCCTATGTGGATGTATTCTCCCAACCTTCCGACCCACGGCCGCTGATCGACTTTCTAAGCGACCCGAAATCGCAGGAAGAAGAACGCCAACAGAACATCGAAGACATTCTGGATGAAGAATTCTCTTACACGCTGCCGGATTCACGCAAGGAACAATTGGTATCTGCGTTGCTGCCGGTGATTTTCGGCTGTTCGCATGCCTGCAGCTACTGCGTGATCCCGCTGCGGCGCGGCCGCGAGATCAGCCGGCACCCGGATGAAATATTGGCAGATGCACGGTCGCTGGCCAGCCAAGGGGTTAAAGAGATCGTTCTCCTGGGTCAGATCATTGACCGCTATGGCCACGACCAGCCCGGATATCCCCATCTGAGCGGGCTGCTGCGCTCACTGCATACTATTGCAGGAGTAGAGCGCATACGCTTTCTCACCTCCCACCCCAACTGGGTGAACGATGAGCTTTTGGATACCGTGGCTGACCTATCCAAGGTAATGCCCCACTTTGAACTTCCGATCCAGGCCGGCGATGACAGTGTCCTACGCGCGATGCGGCGCGGCTATACCGTGGAAAAATTCCTTGAGATCGTGGATAAGATCCGTGCGCGATTCAAGTCTGTATCCATCGCCACTGACCTGATCGTCGGCTTTCCCGGTGAGACAGAAGCGCAATTTGAGAATTCCGTCAAAGCCCTGAAAACCATGCATCCGGACATGACCCACGTAGCGCGTTATTCGCCGCGACCGGGAACACACTCCGCCATCAACCTGGCGGATGACGTGCCGGAAGATGAAAAAATGCGGCGTTTTCGCGTGATCGAATCCCTGCAGGAAAAGATCACCAGCGAGATCAACGCTGCTTACCTCAACCAAAGGGTGCCTGTGTTGTTCGAGGACAAGCACAAGAACCGCTGGCGCGGGCGGACACCCACTAACAAACTGGTGTTTGTGGAAACGGACAACAATCTTAAAGGCGTTGTGAAAGACGTCCAAATCACCTGGGCAGGACCCTGGTCCATGATCGCCGAGGTGTAGAATAATCCCCTGCGTATGAAAATGCTTAAGTCATTCCTCATCCTGCTTGGTGTTGGATTGGCGCTGTTTGTCGGCTACTACATAGTCCGAACCGCATTCCGGCCGGCTCGTTATCTCAACTTCCTGGAATGGGCGCGCAACCCGGAAAGCCACGCGGAATGGACGATCCGAGCCAACGACCACTGCCAGGATTCGGTTTTCCAATTCCCCACAGACGGCTATATCGGATTTCTATGGGGGGATTCATTCCGCCCAGGCCACACTCACCAGGGACTGGATATCTTCAGCGGCAAGGAAGCGGGGATCACACCTGTTTATGCCGCTTATGATGGATACCTAACACGTCAACCCGATTGGAAATCCAGCCTGATCGTCCGCATCCCGTCCAATCCCCTAAACCCAGGCGAACAAATCTGGACTTACTATACCCACATGGCGGATCCGGACGGCAAATCGTTCATCAGCGAAGAATTTCCTCCTGGAACATTTGAGGTGTTCGTTAAAGCGGGCACGTTCCTCGGTTCCATGGGAAATTATTCGGGCAATCCCCGCAACCCGGTCGGCGTTCATTTACATTTTTCCATCGTGAAAGACGACGGCAGAGGAAAATATCTTAATGAGCTGGATTTCGACAACACCATGGATCCTTCACCTTATTTCAACCTTCCGTTGAATGCAAAGGAGAACAAGAACATCATACCGATCTGCCAGTCAACCGAATAGCATCGCCGTTATAATCCCAATAATATAACTTGAACATTCAAGCGATGCTCACCTACCGCGATATCACTAATGCACTACAGAACCTTGGCTTGACGCGCAGCACGCCGGTGCTGGCGCATATCCACGCGGACGCAATCGGTCCGGTCAAGGGCGGCTTGAATACCCTGATGGGGGCGCTCTTAAGTACAGTGGATAACGTGATAATGCCCACATTTACATACTCAACCATGATTATTCCGCACAACGGCCCCGCGGACAATGATATTAAATACGGCAGCGGCGAAGGAGCCAACCTGAATGCCAATGTTTTCTCCTTTGACCTGCCTGGCGATATGCCAGACAACGCCGCATCGGAATCTCTGCGCCAATATCCCAACACCTACCGTTCCCCCCACCCAGTTTTTTCATTTACTGGACTGGGGCTGGATATTGCCCTGGTCAACCATCCGCCGGAGGATCCATACGCTCCGATCCGCGTGATGCGCAGAATGGGTGGTTGGATTCTGTTAATGGGCGCTAAACCCAGAGACAATTTCAGCATCCACCTTGCCGAACAACTTACCGGCCGCAAACAATTCCTGCGCTGGGCGCTGACATCTGAGGGCATTCGCGAGATCCCGCACTATCCCGGCTGTCCAGATGGGTTCCACAAGCTAAATTACTATCTACAAGAAGAGCTGCATGCCGTTGAGGCAGGCGAGGATATATGGCAAGCAGTGAAGATCGATACGCTGGTGAACGTGGCCAGCGCGCTGATAAAAGATGATCCTTTTGCCCTGCTCTGTAATGAGATTCACTGCCCACGATGCAACCTTGTGCGTGTTTCCATTAAAACGAAATATGCCCGGCAATGGCAATCGGAACGCTGACCTTACGGCTATGTTATACTGGCAGCGAATCTCCAAAACGAAACGTCAAGCAGCTCCGGGAAAAGGAAATCCATGAAAGAAATCGCTCCTGACATCCTGATCGAAACCGAATATGAGGGCGTAACGCTAGGCGCCATCCGTACCGACGCGGGCGTTGTGATGGTGGATGTCCCCATCAACCCGAAGGACACCATGGCCTGGCGCGCGACTTGTTCGCGTTCAGCGGGCGGATCTGACCGTCTGCTGGTTCTGCTGGATGAGCATCCCGACCGGCTGGCCGGCGCCAGCGGAGTGAAATGCCCGATCATCGTGAGCGACCGCACGGCGCAGGCTTTCACCACCCGACCCTCCGGCATGCGGGCAACCAGCCCAACAACTTCTGCCGATTGGGAGGAGATCCCCGAACCCATCAACACACGCGGCATTCACCCCGAGATCACCTTCACTTCTTCCATGGCCATCAACTGGGGCGAAGAACCCATTCTCCTCGAGCACCATCCGGGGCCTGCCAAAGGCAGCACCTGGGTCATCGTTCCCGAGAAGCAAGTGTGTTTTATCGGCGATACCGTCACACCGGGGCAGCCGCCTTTTTTGGGCAACGCGGACATCGACGCCTGGCTGGAATCCCTGCACGAGCTGCAGCTTTCACGGTTCAAGGATTTCATCCTCATCAGCGGCCGAGGCGAGATGGTTACCAGCGACGATATCAAGGAGCTTGACCGGTTTCTAAAGAAAGCGGTGCGCAAGCTGGAAAAACTGCTATCCAGCGGGGTCAAACCAGAAGAGATTGAAAAACTGGCGGATGAGTTAGCTGCAGAGTTCAACACCAAGACCAAGCGAGAAGCCGAGCAGAATAAAAGCAGGCTGGCAGTTGGTATCAACCAGTACGCATCCAACCGGCTGCTTAAAAAAACTGATTAATCCTTTTTTCAGGAGGATCGCATGCCAGCTTTCGGGCATATTCCCATGATCGAGGTCACCCGTGGCAAGATCATCGAATCAGTCCATTACGGCAGCCTGAGTCTCTCGCAGGCAAACGGTAAGGTGCTATTTTCCCTGGGCGACCAAACTTCGCCATTCTTCCTGCGGTCCTCCGCCAAGCCTTTTCAGCTTCTCGCTTTTTTGGAACGCGGTGGGATAGAATATTATTCGCTTGAGCCACGCGAGATCGCCGTCATGTGCGCCTCTCATTCCGGCACGCCCGCGCATATCGAAGTCCTTGAAGCGTTACAGAGTAAAGTGGGCATCGATGAATCGCTGCTGCAGTGCGGGGTGCACCCGCCTTACCACAAGGCAAGCGCTGATCAACTCATCAAGGATGAAACACCGTTGCGCCCAAACCATAACAACTGCTCGGGCAAGCATACCGGCATGCTGGCTTTTGCCAGGATGATCGGCGCGCCCATTCACAGCTATCTGGAGAATATCCATCCGGTACAACAGGCCATTATGAAAACGTTTGTCGAAATGTGCGAAGTAGACAAGGAATCGGTTGAATTGGGCGTTGACGGCTGCACCGCGCCGGTGTTTGCTGTTCCACTGCAATCCGCCGCACTCGCATACGCAAAGTTGTGCCAGCCCGATCATTTGTCAGAGGTTCGAGCAGATTCATGCCGCGCCATTACCTCCGCGATGGCTGCGCATGCGGACATGGTCGCCGGCCCGGAGCGTTTCGACACAGACGGCATGGTCGCCGGAAAAGGCTCATTCATCTCCAAGCTGGGCGCCGAGGGTTTCCGCGGAATTGGCATTCTACCCGGCAGAACGACCGGTATCAACTGCGGGCTCGGTCTGACGATCAAGATCAGTGACGGCGACGCCACCTACCGCGCGACATCCCTCATCGCCATGGTTGTGCTCAAGGCTTTGGGCGTCCTGGATGAAATCCAGATCAATGCATTAAAGCGATACGACCGCCGACCTGTCACCAACTGGCGCGGCAAGGAAATCGGTGAGATCCGCCCTTCATATGAATTGACTAAGGCACTGGCTGAATTCGCGGCTCAGCTAACCCCTGCTGCTACTTAGATAAATCTTTGATTATGAATCAAGAAACCCGCAACCCTCCTCCCGATCCAGCCCTGATTGAAAATGCTCAGCGGGTCTACGGGCTTTTGAAGGATTATTACGGCATCCCCGAATGGCGTGAGCCTCTGCCGCCCATCGACGAACTAATCTCAACCATCCTCTCGCAGAACACCAATGATATCAACAGAGATGTGGCTTTTCACCAGCTGAAAGATAAATTCCCAAATTGGGAAGCGGTGCGCGACGCGCCGGAAGCGGATGTGATCGATGCCATACGCCCGGCCGGCTTGGCCAACCAGAAGGGGCCGCGCATGCAGGCCATTCTGCGGCAGATCACCGAGGAGCGTGGATCGCTAAACCTGGATTTCCTCAAAGGAAAAAACCGGGAGGAAGCGCACCAATGGTTGAGCCGCTTCAACGGCGTGGGTCCGAAAACGGCTGCCATTGTGCTGCAATTCTCCCTGGATATTCCTGCTTTCCCCGTCGACACCCATATCTACCGCGTCACCGGGCGGATTGGCCTGCGGCCGGAAAAAATGAACGTGGAGAAAACCCACACATGGATGGAGCGGTTATTCCTACCTGAGCAATTCGGACCCGGCCACTTGAATGTTATCCATCTGGGGCGCGAGATCTGCCACCCTCGTAACCCCGATTGCAGTAAATGCCCTTTGAATATCCTCTGCGATTATTATAGAAATATTCAATCGACATCTATTAATCATCCAGGTTAAAGTAAAGCCCCCAATACCCTGAGCCATTACTTCGGCCGGCCACCAACTGGTTATATTTTTCTGAATTGATTGTTTCCCAATACACAGATTCAATCGGGATGACCTCTACCCAGGTCTGGCCTGGTTTAAGCATGACCGGGCTGCCATCAGCGTTTATGAAGCGGATGGGACGAAATTCACCAGTAGCCTGTTCATATTTCTCGCTCCTGGTTGTCCAGTAGATCTCCTGCATCAGGCCGTCGCGAAAGAGCAGAGCCTTGCCCTTTTTTACATATAACAACTGGATATCGATCATATACTGGTTCTGTACTTCGTGATCCGCGAACAGAACGTTTACATTCTCGAACGTCAGAGGTGCGCCGTTCAACCGGTCAGTTTGTTCAATGAAGGTCGATCCATCAACATCATCCTGCCAGCGATGATATGTACCATCCTCTGGATTAAACCGCCAAAAAACCTGGTTCTTGTAGGCATAAAAGATCCACAGCGTTTGGGCGGCCTTGCCGTCTACAGGCGGTTAGGTATCGAAGGACATGCCGCTTAAATTCATCTCCCCCAGACCTTCCTGGTTGGCACGCGCGATATCCTCCAGTTTTTCCACCGGGATCAGGGCACTATTGACATCCATGGTATCGGACCCATACACATTAACATACTCATCGATCTGAGCAGCCACTTTGGAGTAGGCGGATGCCATCACGATGAAACCGTTGAACAATTTGCGGATGTATTCATACGGTAGGCGGCCGGAACGGACCGGCCCGATCTCTGCTGTGGGTTGGGGTACGCCTTCGGCCATATCTTCAGATGCTCCACCTGCCTGATCGGGATTTACTGCTTGGGGATAATCGCCATAAAAAAGTGCCAGGAAACGCGTCATTCCGTCACCGATGAAGATCTCGAACACCAAAGGGCTGAAGGACAATCCAGCCTGCGGTCGAGCGGTGGACGGAAAATTCGTCACCGAAACCAGCGCGGGAGGCAAGGCCAGATTTTCCGGGTTCCGCACCGGCAAACCGGTGAGAGGATTCAACACCTCCTCCAAAGGCTCATTTGGTATTTCGGTTTGAGCGGACTGGTTTTGCTCCTCTTCCAATGGATCAGCGTTCTCAACACCTTTATCTGCTGGCTCAGTCTGTGGTAGATCTACGATTGTGACTGGAACTAAATTAACTTCGGCACTTGATACCTCATGGTTTAAATCCGAGGGAGATTGGCAAGCGCTGAGCAATAACGAAACCAATACAATCATGGATAACAAATTTGCTTTCATCTCTTCCTCTTTCCGGGCATTTTCTCCCGGTTACCTTAATGACAAAAAGACCTTCAGCAGCCCGGCCGCCATAGTGATCACTTTAGGCCCTCGGCTTTGCCTCCCCGTTTTTCAACGGGTTTGCCTTTTTCGATCCTTGGTATGACCAATATACTATAGCCATTGGAAAATTCCATCTGCCAATTTGGATATTTTTTCTCTATATTGGTTTTCTGATTCGGTCAATTATTCACAAATTCATCAAAATTGCTTATTGACAAAGCCATTGAATAGTCGTACACTGAATGGTATAGTGGTATGACCAACATACCACTAAGATGATTAACTTCTGAGAATGGAGAACAAAATGAAAACTAAAGTATTAATTTTGATGCTGGCTACTGCTCTGGTCGTGTCGTCCTGCGGTGTCCTCCCCGATCTGGGTTTGGGCGGCGGTCGTGAGGCAGAGGTTCAGGAAGAACTGCAGATCCAGGAGATCAAGGCCGAACCCACCAAAGCGGTAATGGCCGAAAACCAATTCTTCCGAGAAGAATTCGATAAAGATATTAACAATGATTGGGGCTTGCGCGTGGTATCTGGTCTGGAAAAGCAGCTGCTCTGGACGCAAAACAACGGGCGCTTTCGTCTACAAATCCTCCCGCCCAATGACACCAATTTCGTTTTTCTAAACAAGAACCGCAGTTTTGACGATGTGATCGTCCAGGCGGAAGTGGAGAACTTCGGCCCCCTTGATAATTTCTTCTCGTTGATCTGCCGCGCAAATTCTGACGGTTGGTATGAATTCCGAATTAGCAGCAACGGTTATTATGAACTTCTGCGCTTCGACCAGCAAAAATACGCCCAGGGCTCTAACGCATACACCAACTTCGTGGAACGTCGCATCGGCAGTACTAATATCAAGAGCGGATTGAACAAAAACACCTTTGCGCTTTCCTGCGTGGACAACCTGATCACCGCCTTTGTCAATGGCGAGCAACTTTACTGGCAAAAACGCCCGCTAGCCATCGAGGATAACACGTATAGTGAGGGATCCATCGGGTTCGGCGCCCTCGGCTACGGCAATGAACTTGATATGACCTACTACTGGGTGGAAGCCGTCAAACCCAATTAAGTTATTTTCTACCACAAGAAAAAGGAAGGTTGACCTCACCTTCCTTTTTCTTTTTAATTCAGATGAGCCTGGGTAGAAGCGGGTTAGCCCCCTAAAGCGATAAAGCCTTGAAGGCTTTTCTCTTTTGGGGTCTTCGGGCTTTCCTCATTGAAAGAGATTGTTGAAAAATCAGGCAAAAACTGAAAACCAACCATGCAAAGCGCGATTTTTCGATCTTGATTAACCTAATACTTGTTTTTTCAAGCGTCTCTTCTGGCTATACAACTCCTTTTTTTCATCCTTACCCGCTCATTTTCTGCCACCAGGCGCAATTCACCCACTAAGCCATAACTGGTGAAGGATTTCGCAAATTGACCCCGTATAGCAGTTTAACCATGCGCTTGAGGTTCAAGGCCATGGCGGTCAGTAAAGCTTGAATCTCATACCGCTCCAATCCACGATAGCGGCAGCGTCCCAAACCATGCTGCCTTTTACTTTCACCAAATTTGCGTTCAATCTTGTAGCGTTCATCCAAGCCCTGCCCATAGGCGGGGCTGGCTTTCAATTTCAGCCAGACCTCCTTATTGGCATCCTTCTTTTTCGTCCGGCAGCCATGCAGGCAAATAACGGATTGTATGCCTGTCTCTTCCAGCCAGCAGTGATTCTGGCTTTCCTTGGCAGGGTTGACATCCGCCGTGCTGTGGGTGCGGTCCACCAGTTGAATACTGCCAAAACGGATGCCTTTCTGCAGCACGGTTTGCACAATATCCGCCAGTAGCTGCTCAAGTTTCAGCATGCGCTGACGCTGCAGCATACGTTCTTTGAATTTGGTCAATGTGAATGGTGTATCAGCGGAGATAATCAACTATGCATGGATGTGGTAAACAATGGATCATGGACACCCTATGGGGGATTTTCAACTTCGATCACTGTTCAAGATGATTTTGCATATACTCTACCAGAAGAAATGCCTTCAGAAGTAGCCGCCGTGATGATGTGCGCAGGATTTACTGTTTACTCTGCTTTATCCAGGAATTATTCAAAATCCTCAAAAAAGATTGGCATTGTTGGCATTGGTGGATTGGGACATCTGGCAATCCAATTTGCTCAAGTCATGGGATTTGAAGTAACTGCAATTTCATCATCACTTAAAAAACGTGAAGAAGCGATTGAGATGGGTGCACAAAATTTTCTTCTTGTTAGTGATCTCACTGAATTGGAAAAAATGGCTTATTATTTTGATTTACTCTATCTAACAGCACACGGCGGTATAGCATGGGGAGAAATGCTTGAAATGCTGAGGAAAAGAGGAAAAATAATTCTATCTGGTTTCCCGAAAATTGATGTAGGCTCAGTCGATTTAGTAAGCCACGAATTAAGCATTGTTGGCTCTTTTCTCGGTACCCAGGAAGAGATGATAGAGATGTTAAAATTTTCAGTTATGCACGATATACAACCAAAGATTGAGCAAATGCCTATGTCGCAGGTGAATCAAGCAATTGATAGACTAAGACAACACAAAGCTCATTATCGCATCGTGCTTGTAAATGATAATGTTTAAACTCTGAATGAAAGCACCACCGAAGAGTTTCGAACTCTCAGCCCACTAGTTCGAAGTCAGATACTCGTAAAATATATCGAGATTAACAAAAACTAAGGTTTGGTATAGCTTAACCCTTGGTTTAACTTTTGTGACGCACCAGGGAATCGAACCCTGAACCTACTGAAACCTGTCCCCTTTAGGGGATTAAGAGACAGATTTCAGTTTATTTATAGCGTCTAGGTAAGGCTCCCCTAAAATAGTACCAAGGATAAGTAGACGAAAAGGAGCCAAGCATGAGAAAAAGCAGGTACAGCGAAAGCCAGATCATACAGATACTCAATGAGGGAGAATCCGGGATGCCGATCGGAGATCTATGCCGGGAACACGGCATCAGCCGGTCTGCCTACTACAAGTGGAAAGCAAAATATGGGGGCATGAATGTCAACGAGCTGAAGCATCTGCGGGAATTGGAGACAGAATACCGCAGGCTGAAGCAGATGTATGCCGAACTGAGTTTGGACCATAAGATCCTAAAGGACATCGTCTCAAAAAAGCTGTAGAGCCCGACGTTCGGCGGGAAATGGCCAGATACGCCATGGAAACCCACCAAACCAGTGAGCGTCGGGCTTGCCAGTTGGCCAACTTGAGCCGCAATGCTTTTCGATATATCCACAAGAAAACGGATGATTTAGAGATACAAAGCAGGTTATACCAGATCGCTGAAGAACATCCCCGCGGGGGTTTCAGGAAAATGGCCGCCACCCTGCGAAAACAGGGAAATCATTGGAATCATAAGAGAATGTATCGAATTTACTGTGAAACAGGTCTGAATCTACGTGTAAAACCCAAAAAGCGGCTGCCGAGCCGCCATCCGCAGCCATTAACCCAGCCCGAAACCCTCAATGCCTGTTGGTCATTGGATTTCATGAGTGACCGCCTGGAGAATGGGCGGTCCTTTAGAACATTCAATGTGCTGGGCGATTTCAATCGTGAGGCATTGTGGATTAAGATTGACTTATCCTTACCAGCAGCCAGGGTGACCAGGGTGTTGGATATGTTAGCCGTGTGGCGTGGGTATCCGGAAAGGATCCGCGTAGATAATGGACCAGAATTCACCTCTCACCATATGGTCGGCTGGGCACAAGAGCATGCGGTGAAAATAGAATACATTCAGCCCGGCAAACCGGCGCAGAACGGGTTTGTGGAACGTTTCAATCGTATCTATCGAGAGGAAGTGCTTGACGCTTTTTTATTCAGCACTTTGGACGAAGCCGGGGAGAACACAGTGGATTGGCTGCAGGATTACAACGCCATCCGCCCTCATGCTTCCATGGGCAATCTAACCCCTTATGAATTTGCTGCCAATCTGGAAAGTGTCTACTTATGAGTGGTACAAATTTTGTGGGCTTGACAAGGCGACTTTTGAATTTTACTTTGTTACTTCCGTGTTAGTTTCTATTATGGATAAAAATTTTTATCAACACATCTTCATAAAAAGTAATTAATTGAAAATCCAAGAACTTCTATAAACCTGATGAGGTATTTAATAAAATTGTTGCACTAAAAGTTTAAGACCAAGTAATAAATAGCCGAATGTACGGTGTCCAGGACATACTATACATACTGGTTACCAAGAATACATCAGGATGATAATGATACTTAGTCAAAGAAACATTACACCTGAGAAAGTAGCAGACAGTGAATCCTGGACACCATATTGA
>Ga0209164_1000871_pt1 | contig 50007 bp, 21 predicted proteins | sample MTBNYHSulfiMetaG_FD_187458 | JGI IMG/M metagenome (GOLD analysis project Ga0209164, IMG submission 187458) | Enrichment culture microbial communities from rom New York Harbor, USA that are MTBE-degrading - MTBE-NYH (New York Harbor Sulfidogenic)... | ecosystem: Environmental > Aquatic > Marine >... | reverse complement strand
CGGCGCGCAGTCGTCGACGCCGATCAGGATCGGGTCCTCAGTGCTGCCCACCTTCTGGGCCCAGAACTCGACATACTCGATGCCCAGGTCGGGGTCCTGCGTCCGTGCCGCCAGGGTCACATCGTTCGACACGATCAGATCGTTTTCGCCATTGATCTCGTTCTCATCGATCCAGCGCGGCCAGGTGTTGGTCGCGGCACCGACGGCGCCGTTCGCGTCCGCACTGTCCACCAGGGTGAAGTTGCCACCCCCGAGGTCCTGGCCGAAGTCGATCGGCAGGTCATCGTCGGCGACGAACTCACCGTCATCGTTCAGATCGATGAAGAAGCCGTCCAGCACGCCCGCGTCGCAGTCGAAGTCCGGGACGCCCGCCGTGCCGTCCGGGTTGTCGACGAAATGCACTTCCGCCGGAATGAGCGTGATCTTGCTCAGGTCGGGCTTGATCTCGTCTTCAACCGTGATTGCCGTGTCCCATACCTGCGGACCCGCGCTGTTACCCGCGGCGTCCCAGTAGGTCACGCGCACCTGCATGTCCTCATCCCAGTAGACGTCGGTCGGCGTCGTCCAGTCGACCTCCGCCAGCCAGAAGGCGAACGGCGTGTCGATCCGGTTGCCCGTCAGCTCGACGCCCTCGGGATCCTCGATCAGGAACCAGGTGTCTCCGCCGTCGCGGCTGTACTCGAAGTAGGCTGCCACGATATCCGTGTTCGCCGAATCGGGCACGGCGTCGCGCAGCTCCACCTGGAGGTGGACCGCGCCGCCCGCGATGACCTGGTGGTCCGGCAGGTTGTCCGCCCAGTGCGCGGCCTCCGGGACCAGCGGATCGTCCACGTCCACCGTCCACATCTGCCAGTTGTTGTTGGCATCGTGGAGGATGTTCGCCCGACCCGCGTAATCCATCGCCAGCCCACGGATATCGCACCGACCGCCGCCCAGGCCCGCGTCTTCCCACATCTCGACGAAGTTCGGGACCCGCAGGCGCCAGACGTAGTAGGTCTGGCTGCTGTAGCTGAAGTTCAGGTTCGGCTCATAGTCCATCGCACCGCCACCCGGCCACGTGCGCCAGGCACCCATCGCGTCCGTGTGGTAGCGCCACTGGAGCGTCACCGACTCGAGGTCCTCCGACGTCGACACGACCATGAAGTAGAGGTCCTTCGAGAACTCGTCCGGCTTCAAGACGTTCGACGTCTGGTCGCCCGCCACGCCGTCATTCTCATAGGTCGCGTACGTCGTGAACCCCTCGTAGAGACCGGTGATCGGCTCATAAAGGACATTCGGATCAGTGGTATCGAGGACGAGCAGGATCTCATCCTCTGCTTCCGGCTCGTAGCGGTTGCCGTCGCCATCCGTCGGGATCGTCCGCACCCGGACGCCGGCCGCGTACGAAGCCGCGTCGGCTTCGAGCTCACGCACGTCCCAGAGCACGTCCAGTCCCGCAAACGTCGCCATGCGCGCGTCGCCGGGCATCGCCGTCAGATCATCGGGCGTCAGCACATCGATCATCGTCCAGCCGCCCGTGGCGTGGTAGTACTGGATCTCGACCGACGCGATATTGTTCCAATCCTCCGGATCCGCCACCGTACCGCGCAGATCGACCCCGTCCCCCTGGATCGCCAGATGCGGATCCATGATCGACAGGAAGTCCGGGCGGCCGGTGCTCTGGACGCCGGTGATCCATGCGGTCGGCGACGTGATGTCGTCGATCAGCACGAGCACCTCGGGAGCGTCCCCGTCCTCGTTGCCAGCATTGTCCACGGCCATCGCCCGGAAGCGGATGTACGTATCGTGCTCGTCGATCCACTCCTGGTAGTCCGGGATGTAGAAGGTCACCAGATACGTGCCCGTCGACGTCGTCTGTGTGGACAGGACCCATGGATCATCGGTGTTGTCTTCGGGCGTCGCATCCACATCCTGCCAACCACCACCCACGTCGAACTGGAACAGCACGTAGTTGAGGTCGGCCTGGGACTCGGTGATCTCCGCCTCCAGCGTGATCGTCGCCTCATAGGGGAAGACCTCGCCGCTGATCGGCTGGATCAGCACGGCCTCGGGATCCGTCGAGTCGAGAATGAACTCCATCATCGCGGCGTCGCTACGGTTGTAGCCGTCGTCGCGGGCGTACACGCGGTACGCCATCGTGACCGTCCCCTCGGCCTCTTCGTCCACCAGACCGTTGCCGTCGTTATCGTAGCCGTCGTTCTCCGGATCCGGGATGTTGAAGGCGACCGCCGCCCAACCGTCGGTGCGGTCGGTGTCATACCCAGCAGTCAGGTTCGCCGCCGGAACCGGCAGCCACACCCGCTCGTCCGTATCCGGGTCGCTGTAGTTCGGTGAGTACTCGAAGACGACGTGGTCGATCGTCACCGCGTTGAAGGTGTGCGGGTCGCTGATCTGGGCATGCAGCGTGACGTCCACGTTCTCGTTGAAGCGATCGTGCGTGGCCGTCAGACCATCGATGGTGGGCTCCTCCGGGTCGTAGACGAAGAGGTGAGTAGGATAGAACCCCTCATTCTCTTCGGTGTCCACGACATGGACCCCCACGCCCCAGACGCCCGTCGTCGTCCCCATGAGCGTCGGCAGATCAAGCTCGGCGTACCAGAACGGCACTGCCGGCACGGCCACAGACGAGACGCCGCCATCCACGTTGCGCGGATCGTCGAACGTCCCGGCCTCGTCGCCGTACACATCGATCGTGAACGTGTACCAGGCGGTGTTGCCCACCGGCAGCATCACGTCCCCGACCTGCCAGATTCCGTCGCTCGTTTCGGTCATCGCGTACGTGTCATCCGTCGTGCCATCGCGATCTTCGTCGATGTTCAGCACGACGTTCTCGAACGCGTAATCCACGAACTCATAGTCCGTCTCGTACAGCGTGAAGGTCATGCCGACGTGGGTGTGCGTCTCCGTCACCTCCGTCAGCGCGACCGTCTGCTCTGGATTGGTGCCGCTCTGATCGGTCAGCAGCAGCTCGACCGTCGCGAGCGTCCCGCCGGACTCCTTCTCCACAAAGACCTCGGCCTCGACCCCGCTGAGCTTCCACTCCATCGTGCCCTGGCCGATCTGGTCCTGCGTGTAGAACGAGGAGTTGCCTGGCCAGAAGGTGTCATCCGGCTCAAGCGCCAGCAGGCCGCCCATGTAGAGGTTGACCTCCGGCCCGGTGGTGTTGATGTAGGGGAGCAGCCAGCCTTCCGTCATCATCGGCTCGAGCGTATAGCACGTCTCGTCGCCCGGCGTCCCAAACTGCACGAGCGCGATCACGTCGAACGCCGTGGCCGGCGCCCCGGGCTCGGTCGCATCCCACAGGCAGGTGTAGGGCTCGTTGCTGTCGGTGCCCACCTGCGTGTACGCGGCCGTGTTGTAGCTCACGAGGATCACATCGCTCGCGGCCGGAGGCGCACCGAAGGTGATGGCGTTCGAGCCCGCGTGGTACGTCCAGTCGTACATCGTCGGACTGGTCAGGGCGAGCAACGCCGCCTCGTCCTCATGGTAAGTGAAGCCGGTCGTGGAACCGTTGATGGAGATCACCACATGGTCCCCAGCCGTCACCCCGCCGCCCTCGTACACCGTCCCGGCGAGCGTGGGCGTGCGGTACGGCCAGCTCTGGCCGACCAGGCTCGTGTTGACCTCCTCCTCCACCACCCGATCCGCCACGTAGAAGAGCACCGTCGCGTCGGGATTGGCGGGCGTCAGTTCCGCCGTGAACCAGATCTCCTGGCCCTCGACGGCGGTCGTGCTGGAGGCCGCGATGATCGCCGCCTGGTTCCCGAGCACCCGCAGGGCGTAGGGATTCACCGGCGGCTCCGTCATGTTGCCGTTGCCGTCGGTGCCCATCGGGTAGAACTCGAAGGTCCCGCCCCCGACGTCCGCGATCATCTGGGCCAGATCGAGCGTAAACTTCCAGTCGTAGCCAAGATCGAGCTCCGCCCACCCGGCGGCTGTCATGCTCGACCAGTTGTTCTCCCACGGATTGAGGCTCGGATTGCAGTCTTCCTTCCAGCGCCACATCAGGTCCATCGAGACGATCTCGGTCCCGTCCTCGGCCGTGACAAAGACGTCCAGCGTCAGGTCCGTCTCGTCGTCGCCGATGATGTCGACCGGCGTACCATCCGAGACAGGCTGCCAGACATCCACGTTGTTGCCCGCGGCATCCGTGACCGTGATCACGTCAGTGATCGGCCCTTCGGTCTCTCCGATCAGGACCGTCACCGGCAGGGAAACCTCCTCGTTGCCTTCGAGGTCCCAGGCCTGCGTGCGGAACTGGACGTTCGTGTCACTCAGGAAGCTGAAGTCCGTGAAGAAGAAGAGCCACGGCTCGTCCCGGTCGCCGCGGATGTCGTCGTCATCCTCGTTGACCAGCCCGTCGCCGTCGTCATCCAGCATGTTCGAGTCCGGATCCTCTCCAAGCAGCGGCAGGAGCGCGAACCCGTCAGGGGTGTCTACTTCATCGTTGTCGCCATCGGAGAGAACGATGTCCGTCCCCAGATCGAAAACGAAGTTCCCGTTCGTGTCGCGGATGACCTCGTCCAGACCCTCGTCGAACTGGCCATTCGTCACGATGTCGGCGTAGAAGTCGTTGTCGTCGTTGATGTCCAGCGTGTTCCACGTCACGCCGCCGTCGATGCTCCACTGGTAGAGCACCGAGTCGATGTCCGTGTCGGTGGTGGTGGCCAGGAGCTCGAGCCACTTGGTCACGCCGGGCACCTCGATGAGGTCCGTGCCCGGAATCTTGGTGGTCAGCGTGCCGTTCTCCATATAACGGACGCGCGTGATCGCAAACTCAGGTGCCGTCACGTCGATCGAGTAGACGACGTACGGGATCGGGCTCGTCGAGCCGTCATCCGTGGCGCCGTACTGATCGGTCGCGACCGACCGCACCCAGTACTCACCCGTCAGCGAGGTGACATCCCAAGCCACCGTCCACAGGTCCAGCGTGTTGTTGGGCGCCGTCATCCCGTTGTCCCGGAAGATCCACTCCCCGGGATTGAACAGGTCGTTGTCGTCGGCGTCGGTGTGGTAGTAGCCCAGGGCGGCGGTCAGGCCCGCGAGCGGAACCGAGTCGTCGTCGTCGACGCCGGTCATGTCGCCGAGGATCACAGAGTCACCGTCGGCCGTGCCCCAGAACCCGTCATCGTCCTCGTCCCAGACGATCGGGTCGCGTGAGCTGTACATGCCGTCTTCATCCGCGTCCCAGTACTTCTCCTTGGCGTCGAAGACCTGATCGGGATCGGCCGACCCGGTCAGCTCATCGTAGCTCGACGTGGTGCCGCGCAGGATCAGCACGTCGCCGCGCGTCCCCCCGCTGCCACCGGCCACCCCGATGTCCGTCCAGGTCGCGCCCTCATCGTTGGAGAACTGGAACGTCACATAGTCGATCTGGACATCGTGGATGTAATTGAAGGCGTAGAGCGTCCGCGAGAGGCCGGTCCCCACCGGTTCCTCGATGTAGGCCCGCAGCCCGCCCTCGATGATCGTGATGGTCGCCATGTCGGCGGTGTCGATATTGCAGTTGCCCTCGATGTCGCAGGCGTAGACCCGGATGTCGTAGGAACCCGTGCCTAGCGTCTCCGTATCGATCGTCACTGCTACCGGCCGGGTCAGGTCGATCGAGAGCGTGTCCCCACCGACCACGACCACTTCACCAGTGTGCGTCTCCAGCATGGTCCACGCGCCGCCGGAACCGACCGGGCGGTACTCGAACACGACCCGGATGACGTCCTCCTCGTCGTAGTTCGCCCAGAGGTCGATCACCGGGCCCACCGGCACCTGGATCGGTCCGTAGACGTCCCGGTACCAGTAGGTCGAGTCGACGCACGGATCCCCCGTCGCCGAGACCGTGAGGTTCTCCTGGGTCCAGATCTTCGTGAACCACGTGCAGGGGGCGTCGCCGTCGATGACTTCGACCTCGAAGACGCACACCTCGGTCGAGTCGGTCATGTTGCCGAACTCGTCCGTGCCCCACGCGCGGAACTGGCACAGCCAGGACTGGTCGGGCGGGACGTCGCTCAGCGAGACGAGCGCATCCGCGTCGAAGTAGCAGCCGAACGGCTGCGTGACGTCGGTACACAGCGCCCCCCAGGCCGACCAGCTCAGCCCGTCGTTGTCCGAATGGCGCCACTCGATCAGGACCTCGACCGCATCGCCCTCGTTCTCGGTCGTCACCAGGTAGGTCCCGGTGTCGTAGATCTGCAGGCCCGCTTCCAAGGGCTGTACGTCCACGAAGTCCGCCGGGCCGGTGAGCGGATCGCCGTCGCTGCAGTTTGTGATCTCGATGTCATCCGGCGCCGTCAGGTCGATGGTGAAGGTCATCGGATAGGCGTAGTCTGCGTTGGCCAGCCCAGCCTGGTCGTAGGGCACGATCCGCAGCCGGTACGTGGTCTCGCCATCGGCCACCATGTCGTAGTACTGGACCAGGTACTCCCAGTCGATGTTCTCGTTGCCGTGCAGGTGGTACCAGCGCAACTCCTGGCCCTGCGCGGTCGAGTCACCCCAGGCGTACGCGGTCGCTACGTCAACGTACCCACCGTCCAGGATACCGTAGGCCCGGTCGGTGAACTCGCCCGTCGCGAAGATGTCATCGTCGCCGAGCGTCGCGTGGCGGCGGGCCCCGAGAGCCGTGGCCGCCGGCACGTAGACCGTGCCCGGCAGGTACACGCCACCTGCCATGTGGTTGGCGCTGACGACGAGCGCGCCGTCGAGCGTCACCGGCACCGCCTCGCCTGGAATCGTGGCGCTGCCGCTCATCCCGTCTTCGTTCTCGTCGGCGCTGATGTTGTACGTCTCGCCGGGCTCGTCGATGTTGTACCAGATCACGCGCTGGTAGACGTTCACACCACCGTCGTAGTACGGATCGAAGATGAAGTACGCGTCGCCGTCGTTGTCGATGCCGTCCGTGAGCGGATCGGTCAAGGCGGCCAACACCTCGACGTCCGCCGAGTCGGCCAGACCGTCGCCGTCATCGTCGATGCCGGCCAGACCCGGGTAGCCGGCCTGGTCGCCATTGGCGCCCGGCGGGTCGACACTCAGGATCTCCCAGGCCGTCGAACCGCTCCGGCTCGTCTCGACCTGGACGAGACCGTAGAGCACGTCGATGTCCGACGGGGTCGCGGCCTCGACGTGCACGAAGCGACCCAGGTTATAGACCGGGTCGGTGTCGCTGTAGATGTTGGGGAAGTCGTCGGTGCCCGGCACCGTCTGCTGCTCGGGATCGGTCGTGAATCCGCTCGGCCGCCGGATCGTGGTGATCTTGGAGACCGAGGGCTCCGCCTCATCCAGCTTGCAGAGGAAGACCGGCTCCTCGCCCGCGTTGATGCCATTGTAGACCACCGTCGTGTCCAGCATGGCGTCGCTCACCGCCAGGATGACCGGCACATCGAAGCGCGTGCCCATCTGCTGCATCCCGGTCGGGTCGGTCCGCGGGTCGCGCAGCTTGAAGCCCTTCACCACGTTGGCGGAGTCGGCCGCCGACGCGGAGAGGCTGATCTGGTAGTAGCCGTGCTCGTCCTCGTCGGCCGAGTCCAGGTTCCAGTCGTAGGTCAGGTTGGCCGGGTCGGTCGCGCCGTTGGCGGAACGGGGCGCGTCGCACAGCCCGTTGCCGTTGACGTCGATGAACTCCTCACCGGGCGTATACCAACCGTTGCCGTCCTCATCCTTGTACGGCTCGGGGAAGTCCATGACACCGTTGCTGGTGCCCAGGTTCCCGGGGAAGCCCATCGGCATGTAGTCGTCGTCCCAGTCACCGTCGTTGTCGACCTGGTCGCCGCCCAAACCGACGAATGGGATCGCGTTCACCGAATCACCCGTCGTGTAGGTGACATAGTAATCGGTGTCGGTGAAGTCGGCCGTGATGGTGAGCAGGTCGCTCAGCGCGGTGGGGGTTCCCGGTGTCCCGTCGTAGATCAGGCCCAAGATGTTAATGTAATCATCCTTGGTGTAGATCTGGTACGGCTGGAAGCGATCCGCGTTGGGGATCACCCCGTTTCCGTTGACCATCACCGTGGGACCTTCGTTGTCGACGATGATCGGGCAGGTCGAGACGCCACCCTGGTCGGAGATGGCGCCCAGCAACGTCTTCGAGCGCAGCCAGATGATGTCGCCCGGCTGCCACGGCCCCCCGGCCCAGCCGGCCGGTTCGTGGAGGGTGATGGGACCAAAGCTCCGGTCCGCGGCGTTGATCAGCCCGCGGCCGATGATGTGGTCCTCGCCCGTCAGCGTATCGTCGTCGTAGACCAGCAGCGAGTCACCGCAGGGCGCCGCGCCCGAGTCACCCGTAACCGTGAAGGCGCGCAAACCTGGCGTGAGCAGCGTCGCCGCCACATGGATCAGGTTGTCGTGGATCGCGCTGAAGTCGATCGGCGGGCAGGGCGGACCGACGATGAACGGCGTGGCAAAGACCAGCGCCGAGCCAAACGGGGCGATCGAGCCGCGCACGTTGGCCGGCACGACCATCGCCTGGATCTCGTCGCCGTCGACCAGAACCCGGCCGTCGGTGGTCGTCGTTCCCGCGCTGATGTCGACGGTGCACTTGTGGTAGTGCGTGGCCGAGTAGCTCTGCGGGTGGAAGGAGCTGATCGGCGTGGCGTTGTCAGCATAGTCATTGATGAAGCTCTGGTTGAGCGTGCCGTCCTGCGTCGTGTAGAGCAGGATCCACTCGTCGCCGTAATCAAGGCCGCCGCCGTCGCGGAAGGCCAGGTACATCTCGTCGATGCCGCTCACGTCATAGAACTTGCCGCACTCCGAGGCGATCTCGAAGGCGTTCGTGGTCGGCCAGTCGACCCGGTCCTCGACAACCGGGATCACCGGATCGTCGTAGACGGGATCGGCGCTGGCGCCGGTGCTGTTGCCCCGCACCGTCGCGCCGGCGGTCAGCTTGATCCCCATGCCGATGGGAAGCCGGCCGCCGTCGAGGTCCTCGTACTCGTCGAAGTTGTCGATCGTCAAGACGCCGTGCGGCCCCATGGTGCTCGTCGTCGAGTGCAGGTCGGCATCGGCGAAGATGCTGTTCCAGTCACTCGGCACGAACTCGAGGTCCGAGGTGGGGTCCGGCGGCGTCGCGAAGGTCTCACTGAAGACGATGACGAGATTGTCATCCGTATAGTCGGTCGGGGTGCCCTTCATGTCGTAGGACGCCCGGATGATCGCGATGCCGTTACCGATGAGCTGGGCGCCCGCCGCCGTCACAGGGGCCGTGTACTGGAAGTCACGCGGTCCGGTCGCGGTCGGGACGATGTCGTCCGTGGCGCCCCAGTTGGCGACGGCGTCGTAGGCGTTCTCGATCTTGACGACGTTGGTAAAGTCCTCGTTGAAGCCCAGGACCTGATTGGGGGTCCCCCAGGCACCACCGCCGTTGAAGCCGACCGTGTACTGCGGCCCGACGGAGGGATCGGCGTCGAGCGTGGCAGGATCGATCGGCTCGTTGAAGATCAGCCACAGGGTGTTGGCCATGTCCAACGTGGCGCCCAGCAGGACGGGCCCCGCGTTCTCGACGAAGACCCGCTGCTGGTGGCTGTTGGCGGTGGCGGCGTCGGTGGCGGTTACCGCCGCGGGCCCCAGGATGTACAGCGTCTGGCCGGGCTGCATCCAGCGGAAGTGCTCGCTGGTGGGGCCTACCGTGGCCCAGCTCACCGCCAGCGTGTTCGCGTCACCGGGCTGGGTGACGTCGATGTCCACCTCCTCGGACGCCTGGAGCATCTCGGCGGTCAGCTTGAAGAGGGTCGAGTCGACAGCCGTCAGGTCGGGTAGGTCGACGTCGCAGTCGAACTCGAGCGCCAGCGTCAGGGTCTCCAGGTCGGGCTCGGTCAGCGGGGTCGTGTACCAGTCGCTCGACAGCGTCACGCTGACCAGATGGGGGCCCGTGCGCAACGGGATCACGGTGTTGTCCGGGCTGACCACGGGGACGCCCTCGTCCGACGACACGCCACCGGTCCAATCCGCCACGGCGAAGCTTGAGTCAGGGAAGGCGGAGAGGAAATGGGCGAGCGTGCGCAGCGAGAGCGAGTCACCCGCCTGCGGCGGGTTCGCGGCCGAGAATCCCCGCAGGGCCACGACGCGCTGGTCCGCCGCGCTGGGGATGTCCAGCAGCACGATCTCAGTCGGCATCACGGCGCCGAAGTTGCCGTCATCGGCCCACTCGAACCCGTGCGCGAGGAAGTCATAGTTTTCGTTGCCGGCGCCCGCGCTCGGGTCCTCGATCGAGGCCGCGTTCAGGTCCTCGCTGAAGATGACGCGGATCTCCCCATCCCCGCCATCGCCGCTGGGGTCCCAAACGGCGCCGATGATGTACGGCCCTCCCACGTAGGTCGGAGTAGAAGTGTTCCGGCCGAAGGAGGTGTAGAACGACAGCGTGGTCTCGCTGCGCTCCTGCGCCAGCGCGTCTGTCGCTCCAACCAGGAGTCCGGTCATCACCAGAGCGAAGACCGTGACGCAGAAAAGGGAAAACCTACCGCTTGAGTACATGCCCTTTCCCTCCCTCACATGAGAGTGCCTACCGCGAAGGAACTCTATACTCGCCGCTAGCGCCCCTTTGCGGCGCCACTTCCTTCTCCTGCTCGTGTCCACCACCATCCTCCTTGGGAATTCCTCGTTCAAACCGCTTGGACTATCCACCGCCTTGCTCCCTGGGAATTCCCATCGCAGCGGGTGGAGAATCGACGAAACCTTCTGGAGAACCATCTAGGCAAAACCCCGTCCCTCCTCGTGCTCGGCGACGGCCGGAGCCGTACCGTGGGGGGATCGGAGTCGTGACCGCAGCTTCTCTTGGGGGTGAGGAATGGGAATGATGAAAGGCCGCAGGTGCGCGCTTCCTTCCTCATCCTTGAGCGACGAGCCCCGTGCCCGAGGCCCCGGCGGGTGAGCGCCCGGCTCAAGGCGGCCGGGCTGAATGATCCCTTGCGACATCCCTGTTCCGCTCATAATCCCTTCAAAATCCCTAGGGTTACCATTCGGGCGGCACTATTGCAGAGGTGCGTAATTCTGTCAACGCAAAATCCGCTCGGCCCCGCGCACCTCGCAGACCTGACCTCGGCCTCGTGCCGCGCCTCCCCTGCAACCCCAGAGTGTTGGGCCTTTGGCCCTCGCAAAAAAGCGTGCCCAACCTACCATGGCACCCGCCATCTGTCAACGCCGGGCGCGGATTGACGCGCTCCAACAGTGCAGGGTTCGACGACCCCGCCCGACATCCTTATCCTTTTCGAGGTTGCGGCCCCCAGGCTGCAAAGAGCCCTTGGCCACCCCCCCCGGTTCCGGAACCGCGGCGGCGCGAGAGCCGGTCCCGTCCTGCTTGAGCCGCCTGGGAATCGAACCCAGGACCCTCGGCTTAAAAGGCCGATGCTCTACCGACTGAGCTAGCGGCTCGAGAAGCTCCGCCTGAGCGAACCGCCGCCGCCCCGGGTCGGCAGGGTCACCGCGCCTGCGGGTCAGGGCCACACGGTCGGGAAAGCCCTGAACCATACTACCTTGGGCGGCTGGGGCGTCAAGCCCCTGTTGAGAGAACCTGCTCGCGCTCGGGACCGACCGAGACCAGCCCCACGGGCACAGCCGTCTCGGCCGCGATCCGGGCAACGTACTCACGCGCGGCCGCGGGTAGCTCCGATAGCGACCGGACGCCGCCCAGATCAGCTCGCCATCCGGCCACCTCGGCGTACACCGGCTCCCCCCGCTGGTCGCGCCCGGTCGCCAGGCGCAGCGGATCCACGCCGGTGAGCACGTCAAGCTTGGTGACCACCAAGGCGTCCACACCGTTCAAACGCGCGCTGCGCTTGACCAAGACCGCATCGAACCAGCCGCAGCGCCGCGGCCGACCGGTTGTCGCGCCGTACTCGCCGGCCCGGTCGCGAAAGTTCGTCGCCATCGCACCAGCAAACTCGGTGGGAAAGGGACCCAGGCCGACGCGGGTCGTATACGCCTTGGCGACACCGATCACGCGACCGATCCGTCGCGGGGGAATCCCCAAGCCGGTGCACACGCCGCCGATCGACGTGTTCGAGGAGGTCACATAAGGGTACGTCCCGTGATCGATGTCGAGCAGCGTGCCTTGGGCGCCCTCGCACAGAATGCGGCCGCCGGCGTCGTCGGCATCGAGCAGCAGATCGGTGACGTCCGCCAGCAGGGGGCCCAGCACGGCCGCCGCGGTGGCAAAGGATTCCACCAGCGCGCGCGAGTCCGTCACCCCGCAGAGCTCGCGCGTACGCCCGCCCGTGGCACCCTCGCAGGCCTCCCACTGCTCCCGCAGGCGTGCGGCCAGACCCTGCGGATCGGCCAGCGCTTCGCCGCGCAGGCCGCGCCGGCCCGCCTTGTCCTCATAGGCCGGCCCGATGCCGCGCCCGGTCGTGCCGATCGTGCGGTCTTGCTCGCGGGCCTTCTCGAGCGCCTTGTGCAGGGGGGTCACCAGATGCGCCCGCCGACTGATGAACAGCCGCGAGCGCCAGGCCACACCCAGCTCCTCGATCTGGCGCAGCTCATCGATCAGCGCGAGCGGGTCGAGCACGACCCCATTGCCGATGGCGCACCGCACCGCCGGCCGCAGGATCCCGCTGGGCACCTGGTGCAGGATCGCCTTGCGACCGTCCAGGTAGACCGTGTGCCCGGCATTGGCGCCGCCCTGAAAGCGGGCCACCCAATCGGCCTCCGCCGCCAGCAGATCGACAATCTTGCCCTTGCCCTCGTCGCCCCACTGACATCCAAGCACAACGGTGATTGGCATCGCTCCCAGCACTCCTTGCTCCGCCCGGGCGGTCGCTCCCGCGCCCGGGGATCTCGATCGCGCGGCCCGAGGTTGGCACGGGCCAAACCGTCAGCATACCCCGGATAGGATCACGAATCCAAGCGCAATGGCACGAAGTCGGGGTCGGGCGATTGATCGTACGTGTCTGCCACGGGGCGAGGGGTCCGGCGTGACGCGATTCCGCGGCGGCCCGAGCTCAGGCCGCCATGGGCGACGCGGGCAGATCCTTCCCCTCCGGTCGCGCCGCGGGCAGATCGGTCGACTCGCGCGAAGCCCCGGGCAGGGTTACCAGGCCGAGGGCGAGGACATCGTCGATCGTCTCGAGGGCCTCGATGGCGAGCCCCGCAAGCAACTCCGCGGGAAGCTCGGTCAGGTGCTCCTGGTTGCCCTTGGGCAGGGCGACCGTGCGGATCCCGACGCGCCGGGCCGCCACGAGCTTCTCCCCGATTCCCCCGACGGGCAGGACATGGCCCCGCAGGGTGATCTCCCCGGTCAGGGCCACGCCCACGTTGGTGGGGATCCCGGTCAAGGCCGAGGCCATCGCCAAGGCCAGGGTGACCCCGGCCGAGGGGCCATCCTTGGGCACCGCGCCCTCGGGAACGTGAACGTGGATGTCGACGTGGCGGTAGAAGCTCCGCTGCAAGCCCAGCGTCTCCCAGCGCGAGCGCAGGTAGGAAAGAGCGGCCTGGGCCGACTCCCGCATGGTCTCCCCGAGCTGCCCGGTGAGCAGCAGGGTCCCGCGCCCGGGCAAGACGCCCACCTCCACGGTGAGCACCTCGCCCCCGGCGGAGGTCCAGGCCAGCCCGGTCGCCACACCGACGCGCGAGGAACGGTCGAACTTCAGGTCCTCATGGCGCACGGGTCCCAGCAGCCCGCGAAGCTCGGGCGACCCGATCGCGAGCCCCAGCGGCGCCCGCGAGCTGGTCCCCGCGGGCCGCACGCCGAGCACCGGATCGCGGCCGCCGGCCTTGACCTTGGCGGTGCGCCGGCAGATCCGGGCGATCTCACGCTCCAGGTTGCGCACGCCCGCCTCGCGCGTGTACTCGCGGATGAGCTGGGTGAGCGTCGGCGCCGCGATCGATACGTCGCCATCGACCAGGCCGTTGGCCTTGCGCTGGCGGGGCAGCAAAAAGCGACTGGCGATCTGGACCTTCTCATTCTCCAGGTAGCCCGGGATGCGGATCACCTCCATCCGGTCGCGCAGCGGCTCAGGAATGGCGTGCAGGGTGTTGGCGGTCGTGATGAAGAGGACCCGCGACAGATCGTAGTCGACCTCCAGGTAGTGATCGCTGAAGGCCACGTTCTGTTCGGGATCGAGCACCTCGAGCAGCGCCGCGGCCGGGTCGCCCCGGTGGTCGCTGCCCATCTTGTCGACCTCGTCGAGCATGAGCACCGGGTTGATCGTCCCCGCCCTGCGCATCGCTTGTACAATGCGCCCCGGCAAGCTGCCGATATACGTGCGCCGGTGCCCGCGGATCTCCGACTCGTCGCGGATCCCGCCCAGGCTCATGCGCACGAAGCGGCGGCCGATGGCGCGCGCAATGCTCCGGCCCAAAGAGGTCTTGCCCACGCCGGGCGGCCCGGTGAGGCACAGGATCGGGCCCCGCACCTCGCGCGAGAGCTTGATCACCGAGATCTGCTCCAGGACCCGCTCCTTGACCTTGCGCAGACCGTAGTGGTCCTCGTCCAGAATGCGCTCGACGCGCTCGAGGTCGGTGCGATCGCGCGTGCGCTGGTGCCAAGGCAGATGAATCAGCCAGTCGAGGTAGGTGCGGCAGACGGTCGCCTCGGGCGAAATCACCGCCATCTTGGCGAGGCGATCCAGCTCGCGGTAGGCCCGTTCCTCGACCGCCTTGGGGCAGCGAGCCTGTTCGATGGCCGCCGCCAGCTCCTCGACCTCGTCGCTCAGGTCGCCCAGCACGCCACCCGCGGCGGTTTCCCCCCCGGGCTCCCCGAATAGCGGATCGCGCGGGCGCAGGCGCCCCCGGGCGGTCAGGCGCTCGGCCCGGTCTTGTTCGGCCAGCTCGCTCAGCTGGACCGCCAGCAGACGCTGGAGAAGCCTCAGGCGCTCGGCGGTCGTGGGCAGCTCGAGCAGGCGCTGCTTGTCGGCCACCTCGAGCTGCGTGTGCACCGGAATGCGGCAGGAGAGGACCCGGGCGTCTTCGACCGCCCGCATGGCGAGCGTGACCTCGGGCGGCACGCGCCGGTTGAGCTCGACATAGCGCTCGAAGGCGGAGCGGACGCTGGCGGTGAGGGCCGCCAGCTCGTCATCGGTCGTCACCGGTCCCTCGGCGACGGGAACCACGGTCGCCCGCGGGAAGGCCTCGCCCGACTCGAAGCCAGCGAGGCGGGCCCGGGCCAGGCCCTCGATCAGAATGCGCATCGTGCCGTCGGGCAACCGGAAGAGCTGCAGAATGCGGACGACGGTGCCCACGGAGTACAGGTCGCGCTCGAGCGGATTGGAGGTTTCGGGTCGGAGCTGGGTGACCGCGAAGAGCAGCTTCGGCCCGCCGTTCGACGCCGCCTCCAGGGCGGCCACCGACGCCGGGCGCCCCACGAAGAGCGGCAGCCGGGCGAACGGAAAGACGACCACGTCGCGCAACGGCAGCAGCGGAAGCGATGCTGGGACGTCGATCGCCTCGGCGCTGTCCCAGATCGTGATACGGAAACGGGGGCCCGTCCCCGTGCCAGCGCTAGGCTTCCTTCTTGGACTCACGGTAATGGATTTCCGGGGGCGTGCCCTTCGTGATGACATCTTCGGTGACGATGCAGGCCTCGGCCCCCTTCCACGAGGGGAGGTCGTACATAATGTTGAGCATCCTATCTTCCAGCACCGAGCGCAGGCCGCGGGCGCCCGCCTTGCGCTGCGCCGCGATGTGGGCGACCGCTGCCAGGGCGGTGCTGGTGAACTCGAGGCGCACGTCTTCCATCTCGAAGAACTTCTGATACTGGCGCGTGATGGCGTTCTTGGGCTTGGTCAGCACTTCGACCAGGGCCGCCTCGTCCAGCTCGCCCAGGGTCACGACCACCGGCAGGCGACCGACCAGCTCGGGAATGATCCCGTAGCGCAAGAGGTCGGTGTTCTCGATCCGCGCGTAGAGCTCGCTCGTCTCGAGGTTCTTCGTGCTGCGGGCCTCGGCCCCGAACCCGATGCTCTTCTTGCCGATGCGGTTGGCCACGATCCGATCGATGCCCTCGAACGCCCCGCCGCAGATGAAGAGGATGTTCTTCGAGTTGATCTCGATGTACTTCTGCTGGGGATGCTTGCGCCCGCCCTGCGGCGGGACGTTGGCGATCGTTCCCTCGAGGATCTTCAGCAGCGCCTGCTGCACGCCCTCGCCCGAGACATCCCGCGTGATCGACGGGTTCTCGCTCTTGCGCGCGATCTTGTCGATCTCGTCGACATAGATGATGCCGCGCTCGGCGGCCTGGACGTTGTAGTCGGCCGCCTGGAGCAGCCGCAGCAGGATGTTCTCGACATCCTCGCCCACGTACCCGGCCTCGGTCAGCGTGGTCGCGTCGGCGATGGCGAAAGGCACGTTGAGGAACTTCGACAGGGTGCGCGCGAGCAGTGTCTTGCCACACCCCGTCGGGCCAACCAGCAGGATGTTGCCCTTCTCGAGCTCGACCTCGTCGTGCGCCGTGGGCGGGTTGAACACGCGCTTGAAGTGGTTGTACACGGCGACCGAGAGCACCCGCTTGGCCCGGTTCTGCCCGATCACGTAGTCGTCCAGGATGGCGTGGATCTCTTGGGGCTTGGGCACCTCCGCCCGCCCGGTCAGGGGCGCGTGGGCCGCCTCGCCCTCGAGGATCTCGTTGCAGAGCTTGACGCACTCGCTGCAGATGTAGACACCGGGGCCGGAGATCAGGCGCGCCACCTCGTCCTGTCCGCGCCCGCAGAACGAGCAGCGGATGGGCTGCGGGGTCCCCGACCCTCCTCCCCCGGTTCGCTTCTTCATGCTGTCTCCTTCGCGGCGCGCAATCCCTTAGACTGCCATTCTTTACGATCCGCTTCCGTCGGTCGGGCGGCCGGCCGCGGGCGCCCGTGGCTGGCCTCATCCACCTATCGGCAGCGGCTACTTCTTCTTGATGATCACCTCGTCCACGAGGCCGTACTCCTGGGCCTCCATGGCGGACATGAAGTAGTTGCGGTCCGTGTCGCGCCGGATTTTCTCGATCTGCTGGCCGGTGTGCAGCGCCAGGATCTCGTTGAGCTTCTCGCGCAGCGTCAGAATCTCGCGGGTCAGGATCTCCATGTCGGTCGCCTGTCCCCGACTGCCCCCCATCGGCTGATGGATCATGATGCGCGAATGCGGCAGCGCGCTGCGTTTGCCCTTCTCGCCGGCCGCCAGGAGCAGCGCCCCCATGCTGGCCGCCTGTCCCATGCAGATGGTGGCGACGTCGGGCTTGATGAACTGCATCGTGTCGTACATGGCCAGCCCGGCCGAGACGATGCCACCGGGCGAGTGGATGTACAAGTGAACGTCCCGGTCGGGATCCTCCGCTTCGAGGAACAGGAGCTGGGCGATGACCAGGTTGGCGGTGATGTCGTCGATCACCGATCCGACGAAGATGATCCGATCGCGCAGCAGACGCGAGAAGATGTCATAGGCCCGCTCGCCCCGGCTCGACTGCTCCACGACGATCGGGACCAGCGAGGCCAGGGCCCGGCGCTCCTGGTCGCTCTGCGGCGCGAAGGCCCCGGCCGTCCAGATCGCCGCATCGCGCGGGACCGGCGCGCTGCCCGCCGCCGCGCAGGCCCCGGCGATGCTGCCAGGGCTCCAGCCGCCCAGGCTCCAGAATCCCTCCTGGCCCGCGGCATCGGCCGAATCCATCGGCTTCTCAGTCATCCGCTGACTCCTTTTCTCCGCTGCTGCCGGGCAGCTCACTGGCCGTCCGGCTGCGCACCGGCTCGCGACGGCACGCTCACCTCCCTGACCTTGATCTTGCGGCCCAGGGCCTCGAACACCCGCCGCTCGAACAGGAAGTCGCGGAAACGGTCCAGGTCGGCGATCTCGCCGCGCACCTCCTCGACCTTCCGCCCCTCCTGCTGCGCCATGCGGGCGATCTCGGCTTCGACCTCGTCCTCGGTGACCTTGATCCCCTCGCGCTCGGCCACCTTCACCAGCACGAGCTCGCGCCGGTGGGCCCGCTCGATGTGCGGGCGATAGATCCGCTCCAGCTCGGCCGGGTCGATCTCCTGGCCATCCTCCTGGTGGCGCTTGGCCAGTCGGCCGAGCGCCGCGTGAACCGAGGTCTGCGGCAAGTCGAAGGGATTCTCCTGGATCAGGCGATCCACGATCGCCTGCTCGAGCCGCTCGCGGGCTGCCAGGCGCTTCTCCGACTCGAGCCGCAACCGCACCTTGGCCCGCAGGCCCTCGAGGTCCAAGTCCCCTTCGAGCTTCCTGGCAAACTCATCGTCCAGCGGGGGAAGGTTCTTCTCGCGAATTTGCGTCACCGTCATCCGATAGCGCCGGGTCTGGCCCCGCAGATCCTGGTTGCCGAAGTCTGCCGGGTAGACCACCGACAGATCACGGACTTCGGCCTTCTTCACGCCCTCGACCGCCGCGCGGAACTCAGGGAGCAGATTGGGCGCCCCGACCTCGATCGTGGCCGGTTCCTTCTCGGTCCCGGGGGTCTGTTCGCCCTCGGCGCTCAGGCTCTCGAGCTCGACGTCGACCAGATCACCCGCCCTCGCCGGGCGCTCGACCGGCTGCAGATCCGCCAGACGGTCGCGCAGCCACTCCAGATACTGGCTGACCTCGGGATCAGAGATCTCCTCGACCAACCGGTCGACTTCCAGGTCATCGTAAGGCTTGAGCTCGAACTCAGGCCAGATCTCGACCTCGACGCTGAAGGAGAGCGGCTCATTGGGGCGGTAGCGCAGGCGCGAGAGCTTGCCCGGCCCGGCGGGATGGAGCTTGTGCTCCTCCAGCGCCTCCTCGATCTTGCGCGGCACCAGTTCCTGGTAGACCGCCCGCTCGATCTCGTCCTGGAAGCGGCCGAGGATGACGCTCGCGGGAGCCTTGCCCGGCCGAAACCCGGGGATGTTGTAGCGGCGGCGATAGGCATCCACCAATCCGTCGATGAACTCCCGGACCTCGGCGGCCTCCAGATTGATGTCGACCGCCCGGCTCAGGCCTTCCAGCACGCGCACTTCGGCTTTCAAATTGCCTCCCCTGGGAACCGACCGCCGCCGGCCCGCCCTCACGCGGCGGCATGGTGTCGCGGGCCCCCGTCTGCCAGGACCCGCCAGCTTGCGAGAGGGGGGACTCGAACCCCCACGATGAATCATCACTGGATCCTAAATCCAGCGCGTCTACCAATTCCGCCACTCTCGCCCATGGCGTTGTGAAGCCACAGTAGCCTAGGGGTTGCCCTCCCGGCTGTCAATTGCCCTGCCCGTCTATTGCCCGGCCGGCCGATTCGTGCCGGGCCAGGGGTGGCCCGGGATCCCAGAAGGATGACGGTTGAGGCGCATAAGGAGCGCTTGTCGGTGCGGATGGGGCTATCTATAATACCAGCCTTGTATTGGATTCTCCGTCCGCAAACCGGCGCCCCGGCGGGCGCCCCACGGTCGCCCGAGAGAGCCAGGAGGACCCAGCATGAGTACCGACCCGAGGATCGAAGAACTCCACCGGCGCCGCGAGGAAGTCCTGCGCAGCGGTGGCCTGGAGAGGCTCGAGAAGCAGCGCGCCAAGGGCCGCCTGACGGCCCGCGAGCGGATGGAGCTGCTCTTCGACCCGGGCACATTTCAGGAGACCGGGGTCTTCGTGACGCATCGCTGCGCCGACTTTGGGATGCAGGAGAAGAAGATCCCCGGCGACGGCGTGGTTGCGGGCCGCGGCAAGATCGAGGGCCGGCCGGTGTACGCCTTCGCCCAGGACTTCACCGTCTTCGGCGGTTCGCTCTCGCTGTCCAACGCGCGCAAGATCTGCCTGATCATGGACCAAGCCTTGAAGACCGGCTGCCCGATGATCGGCCTCAACGACTCGGGCGGCGCCCGCATCCAGGAGGGCGTCGACAGCCTCGGCGGCTACGCGGAGATCTTCCTGCGCAACACGCTCGCCTCGGGCGTGATTCCCCAGATCTCGGCCATCCTGGGACCGTGCGCGGGGGGCGCGGTCTACTCGCCGGCGATGACCGATTTCATCATCATGGTGCGCGAGACGAGCCACATGTTCATCACCGGCCCCGACGTCATCAAGACGGTGACCAAAGAGGCGGTCACCGCCGAGGAGCTGGGCGGCGCCTGGACCCACAGCACGAAAAGCGGCGTCGCCCACTTGGCGGCGGCCGACGACAAGCACTGCATCGAGATGATCCGGGCCCTGCTCTCCTACATCCCGCAGAACAACATGGAAGATCCCCCCTTCGCCGACACGGGCGATGACCCCGAGCGCGAGGATGCGGAGCTCGACACGCTGGTGCCGGCCGAGCCCGACAAGCCCTACGACATGCGCGACGTGATCCGCCGCGTGGTCGATCGCGAAACGTTCTTCGAGATCCACGAGCACTATGCGCCCAACATCGTGGTCGGCTTCGCGCGCCTGGGCGGCCGGTCGGTGGGGATCGTCGCCAATCAGCCGAAGTACCTGGCTGGCGTGCTCGACATCGATTGCTCCCGCAAGGGCGGGCGCTTCGTGCGCTTCTGCGATGCCTTCAACATCCCGCTCGTGACCTTCGAGGACGTGCCGGGCTTCCTGCCGGGGACGGCCCAGGAGTGGGGCGGCATCATCCTGAACGGGGCCAAACTGCTCTACGCCTTCTGCGAGGCCACGGTGCCCAAGCTGACGGTCATCACCCGCAAGGCCTACGGCGGCGCCTACGACGTCATGAGCTCGAAGCACATTCGGGGCGACGTCAACATTGCCTGGCCGGGCGCCGAGATCGCTGTCATGGGCGCCGACGGAGCGGTCAATATCATCTTCCGCAAGGAGCTGGCCGCCGCGGCCGACAAGCAGGCCGAGCACAAGCGGATCGTCGCCGAGTACCGGCGGACCTTTGCGAACCCCTACGTCGCCGCGAGCTACGGCTACATCGACGACGTCATCCCGCCGCGCAAGACGCGGCCGTACCTCGTCAAGGCGCTGGCGTTCCTGGACAACAAGCGGCTGCAGAACCCGCCGCGCAAGCACGGGAACATTCCGCTGTAGGGCCGCGCGCGGGCTAACGTCAGTCCCGCCAGGCCGGCACCCAGGCCAGCGCCAGAAGCTCGACCGCGATGTCCGACTTGCGCGGGCGCAGCTCGATGGTCTCCAGCGCCTCGGCCTGAGGATCGCCCGCGGCGGCGCGCGCGACCTCCACATCCAGTTCGTCCTGCAGGGCAGCGAGCCGGGCGCGCAACGCCTCCACATTCTGACCCGCCCGAGCGATGTCTTGATGCTCCTTCATGACGCGCCCCGCCCCGCGGGCGGTCGTCGTCGCGCGCCCGAGCGTGGAGCGATTCAGGGCTCGCCGCCCCCCGAGGGCCGCTAGCAGCGTTGCCCCCAGCGAGATCGCCGCCTGGACCTTCTGCTGCCCCGCCTGCTCCTTCTCGCGCTGGACGGCAGTCTCGGCGCGGCGCAGGCGATCCTCGAGGGTGGCGATGCGCGCGGCGTACTTCTGCCGCAGCCGCGCGACGAGTTGATCGCGCTGCTCGCGCTGCGACTGCTGCACCCGGATGCGAAAGTCGCGCTCGCCCTCGTCTGGAGACGACACCAGCCCCGTGGCCGGGCTCTTCCAGAGCGTGAGCACCTGGTTGCGGTAGAGCCAGTCCTTGAACGCCGCGGACCAGGCCGAGTAGCTGCGGGTCACGGCGGCCTCGCGCGGCAGGCCGGCAAAGAGCGCGCCCTCATGGGAAAAGCGCTCGAGCTGAGCCGGCGCGACCGCCGTCTCGCGGCCGTTGTCCCAGGCCACCGGCGTGGGCCCGGAGCTGAACGGCACGAGGCGGGTCACCTCCTTCTGCGTCGCGACCCCCACCCGCGCGTTGGCGTAGAAGAGCCGTCCCGCGGCGATGAGCATGGGCTCATAGACGAGCGTCCCCCCCGCGGGTGCGCCCTCGGGCAACGGCAGGTAGACCTGCGGGATCTGCGGCGGCAGGGTCGGAGGTCCCTGCGCATGCCCGCCCGCCGCTGCGGGCGGCGCGGCTGGCGTCGGCACGTGCTGGGGCACCGGGGGCCGCCGCGTCAAGGGTCGTGACGGCGCGACCCGCGGCGCGGCCGCGGGCGAGACTGCGGTTTGCGCTGCGCGCCGCTCCTGCATCAGGCGCTTGATCTGCTCGCGGGTCAGGGGCCCGCGCAGGTAGGACATCACCCAGCGCGTCTCGAAGATGACCGGGGCATCGTCATGGACATTGTTCATGAGGAAGATGCGCTGGCCCAGTCCCGCCAGCAGCTCGCTCATCCGCCGGCGATCAAACCTCCCCGCGGCGCCGGCCGCAACGCCCGCCAGCCCATCGAGCACGCGCTCGACGTCGCGCTCGGTCTGGAGCCGTCCGATGAACCAGGTGCCGGTGTTGGCCAGGCCCTTGTAGTCCAAGTCGACCGGGTTCTGCGTCGCCAGCACGATCCCCAGGCCGTAGGCCCGGGCTTGCTTGAGCAACGTCAGCAGCGGCGCCTTTGCGGGCGGGTTCGCCACGGGCGGGAAGAAGCCGAAGATCTCATCCATGTAGAAGAGCGCGCGCAGGCTCGCTGTCCCCGGCTGGGCTCGCATCCAGCTCACGAGCTGGGTGAGCAGCAGCGAGACGAGGAACATCCGTTCATCCTCGCTCAGGTGCGCGATCGAGACGATGGCCACCCGGGGCCGCCCCTCTGGGGTGTAGAGCAGCCGCCCCACATCCAGCGGCTCGCCCTCGAGCCAGGTGGCGAAGCCGGGTGCGGCCAGGAGGCCATTGACCTTCATCGCCAGGGCAAAGCGCTCCTTGGCCGGGAAGAACGCCTCGAGCTCGAACACCCCGATCCGGTCGACGGGGGGCGTTTGGATCATCTGGATCAGCCCCGCCAGACCAAGATCCCGCCCGGCCCGCCACTCGTGCTGCAAGATGGAGGCGAGCAGGATGTGCTCGCGGCTCTGCAGCGGGTCGGCCTCGATGCCCAGGAGCGCCAGCAGGCCGGTCGCGGTCGCGGCCGCCCGCTCGGCCAGCAGTTCGGGGTCGCTCGCCACCGCCGGTCCGGGCGCCGCGAACGAGCTCAGGATCGAGAGCGGCAGGCCGGCCGTGCTGCCGGGGGTGTAGATGGCGAAGTCGGCGGCGGCCCGCAGGCGCGCGATACGCTCCCCATCCTGGCCCCAACTGGCGAGCCCCTCCTTCCAGAGGGTCGCCTGCTTGTCCGCGTACGCCTCCGCCGTGAGCCCCTTGCGCCGCGCGTCCTCCTCGTTGATCCAGGGCAGGAAGTCCTGGCCGCGCAGCTCTGGGAAGGTAAGCAGCAGGTTCCCCAGATCCCCCTTGGGATCGACGATTAGCGCGGGGATGCCGTCGATCGCCGCCTCCTCGAGGAGCCCGAGGCACAGGCCCGTCTTGCCGCTGCCGGTCATCCCGACGCAGACCGCGTGGGTGACGAGGTCCTTGGCGTCGTAGAGCAGCAGCTCCGCGCCGGGTTGTCGGGCGGTCAGGTCGTACTCGCGCCCCAGATAGAAGACGCCGAGCTTCTCGAAGTCGGGCATGGTCATGCTCCTCGGTTGAGGTTGTCCGTCGGTCTCCGCGCGGCAGGCCACGACTTGCGCCGGGAGGCGTCCGCGGGCGGACCGAGCCCAGCGTGGCCGGCACCACTGTAGGACCCCACGGGCGCGCGGGCAATCGGGCCATCCGACATCGCCGGCGAAGATCGGGCTCTGGCGGAATCGCTGTCTGACATCGCTGTCCGACATCGGGATCTGGCGTGACCTCGGGCCCTCTGACGCGGCCGCAGATCGCTGCCGGACCGTCTCGGGCAGGTCTCGTTGACACCCCCCCACGGGGTTCCTAGAATCGCGCTGTTTCCAAAGCCTCGTAGGAGGAGCCGCTTGAGGATCACCGAGTTCATCCGCCGCCCGGAAGGGAAGATCCTCCTCTGCCTGCTCCTGGCCGCCCCTTTCCTACTCACGGCCTGGGTTCACGGCGACGGCATCGGGCACTTCGTCTTCCTGCACTCGGCGATCATCGACGGCGATCTGAACCTCGCCAACGAGTACGACTACGTGCCTGATCACATCATCAGCGACGCCGTCGGCCTGCCCGCCGCGCTGCTAAAGTACAGCTCGCACACGCCCGGCTACCACCCCGGGTACCACCGCCCGCGACCCGACCCGGTGACGGGGCGACTCCCGTCGAACTGGAGCATCGGTCCCGCGCTCATCTGGGCGCCGGCGTACGTGCTGGCCCACGGGATCTCCTTGGCCGCCCAGGCGATGGGCCTCCCCGTTCGCACCGACGGCTACGGCGGGCTCTACTATCTGGCGCTGGCCCTCACGACCTGGGTGTGCGGGGTGGCCGGGTTGCTGCTCGCCTTCCGGCTCGCCGCCCGGGCGGTCGGGGAGCGCGCAGCGTTCTGGGCCACCCTCACCATCGCGGCCGCGTCACCGCTGCTCTACTACCTGCATATGGCCCCCAGCCACAGCCACAGCATCACGGTCCTCACGGGAGCGCTCTTCCTCGGCGCCTGGTGGCGGCACCGTGACAACGCCACGGGGCGCGTGCACTTGCTGTGGGGGCTCCTGGCCGGGCTGATGTTCCTCGTGCGCTGGAACGACGCCCTGCTCCTCATCCCCGTGCTCGTCGCGGAGTCGCGGCGCCTGCTGCGCGCCCCGGCGGCGGACGACTCGCGGCGAGCCGCCGCGGGTGGGCCAGAGACCCCGACCGCGGAAGGACCGCGCGCTCCCTTGGGGAACGGCCGGCGGGCCCGGTTCTTCGCCTGGGTGCGGGCCATGGCCATCGTCTCCCTCGGGTTTGTGCTCGTGGCGTGGCCGCAGTTCGCCGTCTGGCAGTATCTCCACGGGCGACCTTGGGTCCGTCATTCGGTCGACACGTTCCAACTCACGCCCGCCGGCTTGTGGGGCACGCTCTTCTCCTGGAATCACGGGCTCTTCACCTGGACCCCGGTGGTTTTGCTGGCCGTTCTGGGGCTGCTGCCGCTCCTGCGCCGCGATCGGGGACTGGCGGGGATGGCGCTGGGCCTCTTCGCGGCTCTGTTGGTCTCCAACTGCACGGTCTATGACTGGTGGGCCGGGACGGCCTTCGGCCAGCGGCGCATGATCAGCGCGACGGTGATCTATGTGCTGGGCTTGGCGAGCTTCTTCGTCTGGGTGCGGGCCGTGTGGGAGGGGCGGCCCGCGCGCGCTCGCCGCCGCGCCGGCCTCTTGGCACCGGCAACCCTCGCGATCTTCGGGATCTGGAACGTGCTGCTGTTGGCGCAGTTCTCACTGGGGATGATCAGCCACACGAAGAGCGTGCCGTTCGCGGTCATGGCTGCCAATCAGCCCAAGGTGATCGCGCGGCTCATCGAGCTGGCCAGGCAGATCCTGCAGTGATCTTCGTCCCGGCCGTCCCCGGCCCTCCCAACTAGGGGACGACCGCCAAGGTCCGCGACGTTCTGTGTCCGCCGCACGCTAGGCTACAGAAGTAGATCCCTGGCGGTACCCGCCTCCCGTCTCTATCGCGGCCATCCCACTCGATGGTTCCTTCGGCTGTTCCTTGCACCTTACGCGCAAGTCTCCGGATCAGCCTGCCTGTTGCATCGTGGATGCCCAAGGTGACGAGTGTCGGCAGCGCCGATCCAACACCGAAGGAGAAGGTGGCGTGGTTGGCTGCGGGATTCGGGGTAATCCGGGCGAAGACCAACTCGGGAGCGTTCTGCGAAAGCACGTCAATATCCTGATAGCCGCATCCCACCGGCCACGCCCCGATCAAGTCGCATTCAGGATTGGGAGGTGAAAACGGCGCGCAGGGAGAGATCGCCTGCAGCGTGAAGTCCGAGCTCCCCGCGTCGCAGAAGAGGGGGTCCTCGCAGATATTCCCATTGACTCCGTACTGACCGGCGACAGCACCGATCCAGTCGCCGCCCGCATTGCCGTACAGATCGCAGCAGGTGAGGGTCATCTGACTCGGGCTGCTCTCCCACACCACGATCGCCTCCCCCTGCGTGGAGAAGGACACGATGGTGCGCTCCATCAACGTCGTGCTACTACCGTAGACGTAGATCCCGCCAGCCTCGATCGTGGCGCTGTTGGCATAGAAGGTGCAACCGACGATGCTGGGGTGCTCATCGTAGATGCACATCGCCCCACCCCATGGTGACGAATTGCCCTCGAAGGTACACCCTTCGACGGTGGGGTAGTCAAGTCCGTGGCAGAAGCCCATGCCGCCGGCTGCTTCCCCCGCGAAGTTGCCCCTGAAATGGCAATCGGATACGGTCGCCTCGCCCCAGAACTCGAATCCGCCGCCCCACTCGCCCGTGGTGTTTTCCTCGACCAGACAGTGACTGATCGCGGGATGCGCCGACATGTAAGAGAAGAGAGCCCCTCCGCAATCGGCAGATGTGTTGTAGCGGAAAACGCAGTCGGTGATCACGGGGGCACTCTCACGGCGGCACATGACGCCCCCACCATAGGACATCCTGGCCTCATTTGCCTTGAACGTGCACTCGTTCAGCGCGGGACTCGAGCTGTAGTTGCAATCCACTGCGCCACCGGAATAGGCAGAGTTCTCAACGAACGTGCACCGCTCGATCTCAGGATCGGCCGAACAGCACGCGATGGCGCCACCCGCAGCGGCAATCGACCGATTCCTGGAGAAGTCGCAGTCGGTGACCAGCGGACTGGACTGGTGGCACCAGACTGCGCCTCCCTCCCAACTGCTCCAGTTGTCCTCGAAGATGCAGTTCCGGATCGTCGGGGACGAGTTCTCAGTGCAACTGACTGCGCCACCTTGTTGGTTGGCAGCCGCGCCGTTCGACAAGGCAATGCCCTCGAGCACGAAGTCCCGCGGCTCACCTTGCCAGAACACGAAGGCAGGATCGGCATGCTCGCAGTCGATCCTGCACGTCTCCGGATTCCCGCTCTGGGATGCGACGACAATCGCCTTGCCATACCCTGAGATGGCGCGATTCCCCGGCCCGGTGAACACCCCGTCTAGGAGCAGAATCGTGTCCCCATGAGCCGCAGCGGTAACCGCGGCAAGAATCGTCGGGAAGTCACCGGTCCCATCAGGGGCGACATAGTATGTGGCTCCGAGGGCCAAGGACGGGAGCCAGAGCAGATACAACCAGGATACTACGACTCGCCACATCCTGAGCACCTCCTGCAGCGGGGGTAGTTCCACTAACTCCAAGGCCATCTCTCGCCTCAGAGGCACCACCCGCCCGGTACAACACCCCTCCCCTCCGCCGCCTATCTTAGCCACGGAATAGACCCGTGTGCCTCGGCATTTGGCATCACGATACGGTAGTAGTACAGCCCTGTGGCGGCTGCCCTCCCCGTGTTGGTCTCACCATCCCATGAGAAGCGCGTCATCCCTCTAGCTTGTGCGCTTCCGAAGAGGCTGCGGACTACGCGTCCCGCAACGTCATAGATGATCAGTTGAGTCACTGATGACTGAGGCTCCGAGAGGACACTGAACTCTGCAACGCGGTCGCTGACTTGCACCTTGGCCAGGACCATAAAGGGACCAGCCCGTTCATTCGGGGAACCATGCAGAGATTGGGGTCGCACCTGGCCCGTGCGGATGGCGCCGTGATTGGGTGGCATCGCTCCATCCGAGTCCGTATCAATGAAGCAGTAGATGTTACCTGCGGAGTCGCCCATGACGACTCTCCCCTTAGCAATGGCAGGGGAGGTCCACACCATGCCGGCCGTCTCGTAGCTCCACACCGTTGTCAGTTCTCGATCAAGACAGAAAACGCCGCCGCCTCCGGAATTGCCCCCGCCACCAACGTAGAGAAGGGTCTCCTGCTCTGCCACCGTGAAGCGACAGGAAGCACCAAGGGAGCCCCACGTTTCCTCGTTGCCACCCTGCCGGATCCCTGTGGAGTGGTCGGTGCCCAGCACAACTTCCAGGGAGTCGAGTAGATTGAGTCCGTAGAGCCCACGGCCGGTGGTTGCGTAGACAAGGGTGTCTATCACGACGGGCGTACCACGCACGTCACATTGGATGCCATATTGATAAAGGGGTTCGACTTTGCAATAGTGCGGCCAAGGCGGGTCGCACTCAGGATAGAGCGCGAAACAGGCGACCACTCCGCCCTGAAGAAACCAATAACCGTCGCGCCAAACGGAATTGAGCCCGACGTATACCTTGTCGCCTGCGACCGTCGGAGAGGACATGGTCCCACCTGCGTTTCCGTTGTCGTATTCATAGTACCACAGTGTATCACCGTTCGCAGCGTGCAGGCAGTAGAACCCGCTCACATCCGGTGATGTGTCGGATGAGCCAATCAGAACGAGAGTATCCACAACTGCGGGTGATGAGGTGATGTAGCTGCCAATGTGCGTACTCCAGATCTCATCACCGTCGTCCACGTCCAAGCAGTACGCATACCCATCCCGAGCACCGACATACAGGACACTGTCACCGACAACCACGGGAGAGGAATCGATCCAGGAAGTCCGACCACCCCAGGCTTCCCACTCGTCTCCTAGAGGCTCACTCTGCCACAGTTCGTCGCCATCCGCAGCATCGAGGCAATGCACCCTTCTGTCATTGTGATCTCCGAGGATGTAAACCCTGTCTTTTGATACCGCTGGTGTCGACCGAAGGTCTTCACAAATGCTCGCTGCCCACACGGAGTCACCTGTGGTGAGAGTAAGGCAGTACAGCACGCCATCGCATGCCGGAATATACACAAATGTGTCGACGATAACTGGGGAAGCGCGGACGAGCATGTCATCGGGAGTCCCGCCGTGTGTAGGAATCGTGTAGGACCAAGCGATGGTGCTTTCTTCTGCTGCGTCATGCAGGGTCTGTCCAGGGTGAATGGCCCCCTTCTGGAACATCGGCCAGTCAGCCAGGGCGACATCGGCGAGCAAGAGGAGAAACGCAACAAAGAGGCGTCTAGGGATTTGCGGCGATTCCAGAAAGGCCATGTGGGGATCCCTCCTTCCATGGACAAGTTGTCAAGATGCCGGCTATGCACCGTCAAGACAGAGCTGCGAAGTGGCTATTCAGGTAACTTCCGGTCTAGGGTGGCGCTTCCGACACTGCACTTGTCGAACGAGCGGGAGAAGCTATCCTGACTACGACTGTGATCATAGCAAACGCGGTCTCCGGGGTCAATTCCCTGCCTTTGGGAACAGGGGCCGCTGCAAGCTCTCGATACCCCTACCGAGGCCCAAAGCGAAGTCCTGCGCGCCTTCGGATGGGCGATCGAGGCCGGTGGGGTCTTACAATGCTTGGACGGATAAGCAACGCAATAGAAGTCGCTTAGCACCACCCGCTAGTTCCAGCGACGAAAGTCATGTCTGGAACGTGCTGCTGTTGGCGCAGTTCTCACTGGGGATGATCAGCCACACGAAGAGCGTGCCGTTCGCGGTCATGGCTGCCAATCAGCCGAAGGTGATCGCGCGGCTCATCGAGCTGGCCAGGCAGATCCTGCAGTGATCTTCGTGGCCGCGTGCGTCAACGAATCCGGCAGATCCTCATCACCTGGCTGCTCCCGTTCGCTTCTAGGCGGCCGAAGTAGACGCCATCGGGCAGGGCCCGGCCCTGCTCGTCCCGGCCGTCCCAGGTCGTCGCCAGGGTGCCGGCCGGGTGCTGGCCCTCGAGCAGCGTGCGCACGCGGCGCCCGAGCAGATCGCAGACGACCAGGCGCACCGCGCCGGGCTGCGCCAGATCCCAGCGCAGCGTCGTCGAGGCTGCGAAGGGGTTCGGCCACGCTCGGCCGCCGACCCAGGCGATCGGCCCCTCGCCCGTGCCCGCCGGATCGACGCAGCGTAGCACCGTATCGTGATAGCCGCAGGCCCACGGCTCGGTACCCGCCCGGAGCGCGAGGTCGCTGATCGAGGACCGCGCCCAGGGTCCCGACCATTCCAGCGTCCAGGTGGTGCCGCCGTTAACGGTGCGGTAGATGAACCCGCGCCCGTCCTCGCCCGCCCCCCCGCCGGCCGGATTGCGGGCGGCCAACCAGCCGTTCAGGAGGTCCTGCATGACGAGATCATCGATGTAGGTATGGCCCACCTGGCCGGCGATCTCCCAGCTCTGACCGCCGTCGGCGGTGCGGTGCACGCGCCCGCCCACCGCCCCCAGCCAGCCGTGCAGCTTGTCGACAAAGTGGGCGGCCTGGAAGTGATCGGCGACTGCCGGCGTCTGGGCCACCCAGTTGGTGCCGCCGTTGATGGTGTGGCGAATGAAGCCGTTCCCGCCGCCGTAGCCGCCGACCGCCCAGCCCTCCTCGGGATTGACGAAGACCGCCCTCTGGACGTACGCGCTCGTCCCGAGCGATTGCGCGCTCCAGGTCGCGCCGCCGTCCTGCGTGACGCGCAGGGCGCCGCTCGAGCCGCAGGCCCATCCGCGGGTGGGGTTGGCGAAGAAGATCCAGCCGATCCAGCTGCTCGTGCCGACGGTGCTCCGGTCCCAGCGTAGGCCCGCGTCGCTGGTTCTCCAGACCGACGACGAGTTGCCTTCCCAGAGCATCCAGCCGGTGTTGGCATCGAGGAACTGGACCTGGGCGCCTCCCGGCGCCGACGCGTCCCGCCACCAGGTTGCGCCCCCGTCATCGCTGCGCAGGCAGTAGCCGTCGGTGCCCACTTGGCTGCCGGCGGTGAGCCAGCCACTAGCCGGCCCGCTCCAGGCCAGCGATCGCCAGAGCGGGGCCCGGTACTCCCAATCCCAGCTCACCCCCTCGTCCGGGCTGCCCAGGATCTGCCCGAAGTCCGCCCCCAGCCACAGATGCGTCCCCGCGTACTGGATGGCATAGGTGTAGTTGACGATCGGTGGCGTGCAAGGCGTCCAGTTGAGCCCGCCATCGCTGGTCAGGAACACCTTCTCCTGTACGGGCGAGAGGATTTGCACCGCGGCGATCGCCACCCGCTGGTCGTCCTGGGCATCGACGCAGTAGTTGTAGTGCAGGCCGGTGTAGCCCTGGATGGTCCAGTTGAGCCCGCCGTCGAGCGTGTTCAGGATCGCGCCTGTGGGGGTCTGATACAGGCTCGAGATCGTGGCCCAGCCCACCTTGTTCGAGGCGAAGTCGATCGAGGAGACCACCGCCGTGCCGGTAACCGGCACCGTCTGGCGCGCCCAGCTCACGCCTCCGTCGTTGGAGCAGTGGACGTGCGCGTTGAGCGCGTTGTCGTAGCCGCCGATCCAGCCGTTCAGCGCGTCGGCGAAGACGATGTCCTCGCAGGAATAGCAGGTGGTGCCGAAGCTGCGATTCTCCCAGGTGGTCCCGCCATTGATCGTGCGCAGCACCAAGTAGCTGCTGCCGTCCTGCCAGCCGCCGGTGATCCAGCCCCGGTCAGCGTCGATGAAGCAGACCTTGCTCAGCCGGCGGCCGGTGCCGCTGGCCTGCTGGATCCAGGTGTCGCCTCCGTTGGTCGTCTTGTAGATGAGGCCGCTCGCGCCGACGATCCACCCGGTCGTCTCGTTCACAAAGCACACGCCGTTCAGACTGACCCCGGTCGGGTTCGGCAGCGCTAGCGGGACCCAGTGGGCGCCCCCATTCGTGGTGCGCAGCACGTAGCTCAGGAGCAGGCCGCCCGATCCCCCGCTGCCCACCGCCCAGCCGTGTGTGCCACCGGGCAAGACGCAGATGTCCTGGATCGCCATGCCCGGCGCCATGCGCACGGTTTCCCAAGTCTGGGCATGCGCGGCGACCGGGCCGAGCTGCGGCGCGACCGCCAGTGATGCAACTGCCAGAGCAAGGAGCGCGGCACAGCGGAATCCATGGGCAACGAGGTGCGAATCCATGGCCAACCTCCTGGGTGGGAATCCTGCAGCTTGCTGGAGCGATCACTTCTAGCATGCGCCCCGCTCAGGCCGGATTCAAGGGGTGCCGGCCCGGCAGGCTATCCCCGGCGGCGCCGTCCGGCAGCCTACCCCCCGGCGCGGCCCGAGGTGTATGCTTCCCTTGGCCGGGGGGCTCGTGGCCACACGGCCGCGCGCTCTCAGCGTACGTGTTCACCGGCCGCCATTCCGATCGTGACCGGCGCCCCAGCGCGCGCGACGTTCCGGCACCCGAGCCGGCGCACTGCAAGGCGGCGCCACTCTGGAAAGGGGGACCGCCATGGAATTGCGGAAGCGATCATCGTGGTGGCTGCGCCGGGCCGCGTTGCTCGGCGGCGCGGCGATGCTTTTGGTGACTGCGATGGCCCAGGCCGAAGGCCTGCTCTACTTCGCCGACATCTTCTACCCAACCTTCTCCGACGGCTACATCCGGAAGGTGAGCACGCAGGGCACCGGCCAGGAGATGATCCTCAACACCGCCGACGGCCTGCGGGGCCTGGCGTACAATCCGGACGCCGAGCACCTCTACTGGTCAGATGTCGACTTGGATCTGATCATGCGGATCCACTTGCCCACCGGCCATATCGACGTGTTGCCTATCACGGGCTTGAGCTTCCCGTACGGCCTCGCCGTGCTCCCGTCCGCTGACCTGCTCTGCTGGGGCGATGCGAGCGCGGCGATCATCGGCGCGGCCCGGCTCGATGGAACGGGTGCCCACACGCTGATCGCGACCCTGTTCCACAACGGCATCGCCTTCGACCCGCTGCATGGGAAGATCTACTGGTCCACCTCGCTCACCGCGGCCGCAGGCGAGATCCGGCGGGCGAACCTGGATGGATCCAACGTCGAAGTCGTGGTCTCGGGCTACGGCAAGCCCGCCCGGATTGCCGTCGATCCCGCGGGGGGCAAGATCTACTGGACCGACTACGTCATCGATGTGGTCGCCCGGGCCAACCTGGATGGCACCATGATGCAGAGCCTCTATGTCGTCGGCTCGAACATGAATCCCGACGGAATCGCCCTCGATGTCGCAGGTGGCAAGGTCTACTGGGGGCAGTCATACGCCAGCAACCGCGAGAAGATCATGCGGATGAACCTCAACGGCACCAATCCCGAGGACGTGATCGTCGGCAGCTTCGGGCTCATCAGCGACATCGTCTTCGCCGCCGCCCCCGCTGGCGTGGAGGTGACCGGTCTGGCGCCCGCGCCCACGCTGCTGCAGGGGGCCTGGCCCAATCCCTTCTCGGGCCAGACGGCGATCTGGCTCGATCTGCCCGCGGAGCAGGGAGTCCGCCTGACGGTGCACACCGCCGACGGCCGGCAAGTGGCAACGCTCCTGCGGGGAACGCTGCCGGCCGGTCGCCGCGAGGTTTGGTGGGATGGGCGCGATCAGGATGGGCGCCGCGTGCCCGGCGGCGCCTACTGGTGCCGGATCGAGGCCGGCGGCCTCAGCCAGGCGCGCAAGGTGCTCCTGACGCGGTAGCCGGCGCCAGCGTAGCGTCGCATCGTCGGCACCTCAGGTGGGCAGGCCCCATCAATCGGCCGTCTGAGCGTGGGGCGCCTACCGCCGGAACATCTGCTTCACGGCTCCCCAAGTGGTTTGAATGACCGGCGTGCCTCCACAGCCCACGGGCAGGGCGCCCACCAGGCCGCACTCCGGATTGTTCTCAGGCGCACAGGGCGAGGTGGCCGCCAGGGTCAGATCGCCAGCCTCGAGATCGCAGAACTCCGGATCCGCGCGGATATTGCCATTGACTCCGAACTGGTCGGCGATGCAACCGGTCCAATCCCCACCCGCATTACCAAAGACGTCACAGCACGTCAGCGTGGCCACGCCATCACCGGTGCAATAGACAGCCTCTCCATGCGTGCTGAAGGCGATGATGCAGTTGTCCAGCAGGATCCGGCCTTCATCGAGACTCCAGAGGGTCCCGTTGTCCGCGGCACCGTTGCGGGCGAAGGTGCAGTTCTCGAACGAAGGCACGGCGGCCGGACCACGCGCAAACGCGGCTGCTCCCCAGGTCGTCACCTGATTGTCGAGGAAAACGCACTCGGTCATCCATCCGCTGGCGTTGAAGCTCGAGATGGCTCCCCCGCTGCTCCCGGAATTGCCTTCGAACACGCACTGGGTGAGCCTGGGATAGCAGTCTTCCAGAGCGATCCCACCGCCGTGCCCGCCATGATTGCCGATGAAGCGTGCAACGATCCGGAAGGCAGCCGACGGGCTCCACCGCAACGAATCTCGATCGTGACGGCGAGGCCGATCGACCCAGCGCGATCGAGAGCATCACCAGGGCGGGACGCATGAAACGTCGGTGCGAACACCCTTCTCGATTGGCTAGAATCGTCGAAGGATGAGGATCGCACCGAAAACCGTGGACGCACCCTGCCCCCGACCGCGGCGTCAGAGGAGATCGCACTGGATGGGTGCTCGTACCGCAGTGGTCACTATGGTGCTGCTATTGCCATGTCTCGCAACCGCAGCAGACGATGTAGTTGCATACCTGAGCCCAGCCCAGAAGAAGGCGGCGCTCGCCCACCTTGACTCCATGCGCATCGGCAACCACCTGGACTCGGCCCTGGCCGTGGCGGATCGGCTCATCGGGCAGGCCCGCGCGGAGCCGGACTCGAGCTTCCTGGTGCGGCTCCTGGTGCAGAAGGGCCGCGTGCTGGGCCGCATGGGCTTGGAGCCGCAGAGCGAGCCGGAGCTGCGCGAGGCGATCGCCCTGGCGCAGGCGCTGGGGGATTCGGTCAGCCACTGCCGCGCGCTGCGGCAGTACGCCGCCGCGGTCGGGAATCAAGGCCGGAGCGAGGAGGCGCTGGAGCTCTTCCGGCGCCTGCGCGACGTTGCCCGGGGCTACGGCAACGGGTCCATGGAGGGCTATGCGCTCCTCGGCATCTCCCGCCAGCACTACAAGCTCGGGCGGGCCGACAGCACCCTGATCGAAGCCCAGCAAGCAGTCGAGGTCTTCACGCAGATCGGATACACGTACGGTGTCGCCCGCGCGCTGGCCATGGTCGGGACCGCGCAGAATCGGGTCGGCGCCTATCAGGATGCGCTGAGCAGCTTCCGCGAAGCCTCACGCCTGGGCCGCGAACACGACCTGCGCGTCGTGACGATTGACGCCGAGAACAGCCTAGGGGTCCTGGAGTACTACCTCGGGGATCCGAGCGCGGGGCTGGAGCACTTCCGAACTGCCTACACACTGATGACGGAATCGGGCACGATTCCGCATGTGGCACTTACAGTGGTCAGGAACATCGCCATTTGCCTGACTCAGCTCGGCCGCTTCGACGAGGCCTACCAGATGTTCGAGGAGCTGCTCGTCCTGAGTCGGCAAGGCAACTACCGCGACATGCTGGCCGGCATACCCCTGGACCAGGCCGACGTGCGACGAGCTCAGGGCCGCCTCCCCGACGCGGTGCGGCTCGTACGGGCGGCGCTCGCTCACGAGGAGTGGCTGCGGCTCAGGGATAGGATCCGGGCGCGGATCAAGCTGGCGCAATGCCTGGTCGAGCGCGACAGCACCGAGGAGGCGCTCGGAGTCCTGTACGAAGCCCTCTCGATTCTGGAGACAACCCCGGACAACGAGTTGGAGATCCTGCTCCACCAGGAACTGGGGGAAGCCCTCCAGCACGCGCAGGATCACCGGGACGCCTTGCACCACCTGTTGCACGCGGAAGAAACCGCCGGGCGGGCGGGCCAACCCATGCCGCAAATGGCCGCGCTCAGCTTCGCGGCACGCGCGGCCCGCTGCCTGGGACGGGCCGACAGCGCCCTGGCGATGCTACAAAGGGCAGCCGTGCTGTGGGACTCGGCCCGCACGGTGCCGCTGGATCCGGAGTGGCGCGAGGCGCGCGGGGCCGCCGGAAGCTCCATCTACGCCAGCCTAGCGGCCCTGCTCCTAACCCATCCCCCCGGCGCAAGTCCCGCCGCGCGGATCGCCGCGGCCTACGATGCGATCCAACCCTTCAAGGCCCGCACCCTGATGGAACGTATGCTCGGTCCCGGCCGAGGCGCCGAGTCCGTCGTCTTGCCCAAAGCGGTCACCCTGCACGAGGTGCAACAGGAGGTGCTCGAGCCCGGGGAGCTTCTACTCGATGCCTTTCTGGGCGATGAGGAAGGCTTCCTGTTTGCCGTCACGCGTGACACGTGCCGGGTCGTCTCGCTGCCGGCCTACGAGGAACTGGAGCGAAAGCTCACCCTGTACTCGCAGATCCTCTCCCGACCGCCGCAACAGGATGCGCCGCTCGACCCGGAACTGCTCCACGACGTCGGTGCCTTCCTCGGCCATCAGCTGTTGGGAGAGGCGGCCGACCTCGTCACCGCCTGCTCGCGGATCCTCGTGTCGCCGGACGGGGTGCTGAACTCGCTGCCGCTCGCGGCGCTCGGCTGGCCGCCGCGCGAGCATGCCTCGGAGGCACCGGCCCCCGAGACGACGCTGGGAGCCCTGCGAGAGATCGTGCGAGTACCATCCGCTACTTATCTGGCATGGCAGCGCCGGGCGATCGCGCCGGCTGCCGGCGCCCAGGGGGCCGGCATCCTGGCGGTGGCCGCCCCGGAGAGCCGCAAGGGAGCAACCTTACACTGGGCGCGCAGCGAGGTGCGCGCCCTGGCCGACCTCTTGCGCGACGTCGATGAGTGGACGATCGGGCAGGACAGCCTCGTCCTCGTCGAGCTCTTGCCCCGGTATCGAATCCTGCACTTCGCCGCCCACTCCGAGGTGGACGACCAGTACCCCTGGCGCTCCGCGATTCTGCTCCACCCTCCGGGCGGTCTGGAGAATCCTCGCGCGGAGGGAATCGCCGGTCTGCGGCTTCCCGCCCGCCTGGTGGTCCTCTCCTCGTGCGGGACGGCCGGCGGACGGATCCTCTCCGGCGAGGGCGTGCAGGGCCTCACGAGCGCCTTCTTGAGCGCCGGGGTACCGGCGGTGGTCGCGACGCTCTGGGATGTGGCCGACCGCTCGACATCGGTGCTGATGCAGAGCTTCTACCGCAATCTGGCCGATGGGCTGACCCCCGCGGCGGCGCTGCAGGCCGGACAAGGGCTGCTGCGCGCCGACGCAGCGACGCGCCATCCCTACTTCTGGGCCGGTTTCGTGCTGGTCGGCGACCCCGACGATCGCGTGCCCCTGACGCGGCGGTCGCTGATCGAGCGCCATACGCCTGCAACGGCCCTGCTCGCGCTGGCGGCGGCCCTGGCGGCCGCGGCCTACGTGCGCTGGCGCCGCGGCCGGTCCGGGCGAGCTTGAGGTCAAGGCACCACGACCACCTTGCGCAGCACGCTCCGCTCCCGCCCCTCCCCGCGCACCCGCAGCCGGGCCAGGTAGTGGCCCGCGGGCAGCGGCCGGTTGGCACGGTCGCATCCGTCCCACCCCACCTCGTACTCCCCCGCCGCCTGCTCCGCCTTGAGCACGGTGCGCACGCAGCGGCCCTGGACGTCGAACAGCTCCAACGCCACGGCAGCGTAATGCGGCAATGCATACCGAAACGTCCCGGGGGATTGACGGGTCTTGGGCGAGGGTGCCGCGAAGCTCAGCGCTGTCACCGGCTGCGAAGATGCGGGGACGGCACTGGGATCGAAGTACTCGGGGCAGTCCGCGCAGCCGGTGCGCTGGGCATCGTGGCCGTACATCGCCCAGGTACGGTTGGCCGTCGGCAGGACCTGGTTCAACTCCAGCACGGCCATCCGGTCGAGGGTGAGGACGACGAGCTCGGAGAGGCCGTCGCCGTCCAGATCGCCGTAGGCCGGGCTCAGGTTCACCTTCTCGCCCAGATCCTTCGGCCAGCCGGGGTTTGGCTCACCGAGGTTGCCCCACGACCAGACACGATCATCACGCGCGCCGACGATGATGTCGGGGGCGCCGGTCACCAAGCCGATGACCGGTGCACCCAAGATGTACCAGTGGCCGCTCGTCTCGACCGGATAGCCGGCCGCCTGTGTGCCGCTGGGCAAGAGCAGGTGCACCGTCCAGTCGTTGGCCGCGACCGCCACCTCGGGCTCGAACGTGCTGTAGACCTGCGCGATGGCGCCGCTGGTCAGCGCTGAAGCGGTGGACGAGACGAAGGGCCAATCGCCCGCAACGTAGTCGCCATTGCCCTCCAGAGCGTAGAGCGTCCCATCCTCGGTCGGCACGATGATCTCGACGTCGCCGTCGAGGTCGAGATCGCCAAGGGTGATGGCATCGGAGATCACGCTCGGCATCGGGCGCTCTATGACCGGGTAAGACTCGAACGGCCGCACGGCGAGTATCCGATTGTCGGCCGCCCCGACCACCTCCGGCTCCCCGTCACCGTTGATGTCCCCGATCGCGCACGGGCTGTGGAACCGGCGCCCGACCGTGGACCAGTTCTCATTGCCGGGCGGATACTGGCCCTCGATGTTGAGCAGACGGACCATGCTGCCCGAGGCGACCACCACCGTGCGCGGATAGGAATCGCCCAGGGCGCCGATGGACACGTACGCGTCCGTTCCAGATCCGGAATCGTAGGGCCAACCGGGCAGCAGGTTGCCCTGCGCATTGTAGGCGAGGACCCAGCCGTCTGCGGTGCCGACCACCACCCGCATCTCGCCCGACCAGTCCAGTGCGCCGACGGCGAGCGGACCATCGCAGGCTGGATGTCCGGTGGCGACCGGCCACCCGGTCACGATCAACCCGTCGTGATGGTAGGCGCGAATCACGCCGCCCTCGTCCGTGTAGAGGATCTCCAGGTCGCCGTCGCGGTCGAGGTCGGCCAGGGCCGGCGGGGAGTGGGGCGTGTGGTCCAAGTCCATCGGGAAGCCGTCGGCGTAGTTCGGATAGCCGGGATCGTTGCGCCACTCCGCATCGAACATGGTCTGGTCGTCGACCACGCCCCGGTGGACGCTCCAGAGCGAGGCCGCTCGGTAGTCGTGGGTGGGATCCAGGGCGATGGGACGAGGAGCAAACTGCTGTATATCGTAGTCTTCGTCGACGAAGTACTCGATCGCTGTCCACTGCGTGGGGTCGCCGGCGTTCGCCCGCTGCAGGGCAGCGTTGTGTCCCGTGGCCCCTGCGAAGAGCCACTGGCCCGTGGTCGGCACCTGCACAATGCTCGTAAGCTCTTGGAGGCCGCCCGGGACCGGAGTCTGCACCGGGAAGCTCACACCTTGATCCACGGAGTGGTACACGGCCGGGTCTCGCCAGTACCAGTAATAGCCTTCGCGCACCCCACGCTCGTGAGCGAGGACGACGTCGTCGGAATGCAAGGACGCCGTCACCTTGGGCCAATGGTCCCAATACCCGTCCGACGTGGTCGTCAGGAGTTGAGGTGGATCCCACGCGGAGATTCCGCCCGTGGCGTAGGATGATGCCCGGCGGTACCGGATGGCTGAATCGAACAGGTTCTCTTCGTGATCGTATTCCCAGGCCACATGCACGTAGCCACCGAGGCCATAGCTCACGCTCGGCAAGAGGTAGCGGTGCAGGGTCGAGTTGATTTGAGCGATCTTGTAGGGCGTCTCGAAGCTGTTCCCTTGCGTTGTGCTGCGGGTGAACCAGATGTCGTCGCCGTTGCCGTCATCGGCCGCCGCGACCAGGTAGAGATAGTAGGAGCTGAAGCTCTCGGCATCGGTGGCCAGGCTGGCCTGCCAGAAGGTGTTGTCGCCGGCGGGCATGACGACCCCCTCGGTCCAATCGCCATTGATGGATGAGAGCGGGGACCAGGCCACGATGATGCTTCCCTGGTAACCGAGGTCAGCGTACCCGAAGGCGACGAAGCAGCGATCGACGACGCCTTCGGCCACCACCAGGGACGGCTGCAGATACTGCCCCAGGCCCGGATCCTCCCAGCGACCCCACTCACGCCACGTGTCGCCACCATCCTGCGACCGGTACACCTCGATGCGGCTGGCCAACGACGTGGGAGGCCCAAGCGCCACGGCGGCGTAGATGTCGCCATTGCTGGCGATGTCGATCGAAGCCCAGCTCGGATGCTCGGTGACGACCACCGAGACATCGTCGCCGCCGATCTCGTCGAGCCGGAGTCGATCGAGCGCCCCAGCGCCGTGCGCCGGCGCGGGGTCCGCCGCCTGCACCGCACCGGTCGGGATCAGCGCCAGCGAAAAGACCAAGCCACACGCGGACAAGCTTCTGCGTACCATGATGCACCCCCTGCTCAATACACAAGGTCGACGGTGCCGGGTGGGCCATGCCGGACCCGGGCGTCCCACACTCGGAAACACACGGGGGTGAACGGAATCATGGGGAATCGGAGGCTGAAACCGGCCGGTTCGCAGTTGTCTTCGCAGTTGTCAGAGGGTGATTAAGGCAGGGCGGCACCCGCCGCAGCTGAATGGGCCATCTCACTCCCGTCGCGCAATGCGACGACCCGCCAGAGCAACCGCTGTCCAGGGGGACCCAGGGCCCTGAGGTCAGCAGGGGTGAGGCTCAGGGACGTCGCCGGGCCGACCTCGAAGTTAGCCAGTTTTTCAAGGTGCAGATCGTAAAACGTCACCTGGTAGGCCTCCGCCTCAGGAAACGTCTCCCAGGCGAGGAGCAGGCCTCCCTCAGGCTGGAGGCGCGGAGGCTGCAACACGATCGTCCGTGGCGCCTCTGGGCCATCACTCCGCAGGACCTCTGGCGGCACCGGGCCCTCGCGATCGAAGATCTGGATCGAGGTCAAGAGGACCACCGCGATCAGGGCCGCCCCCAGGGCCGGCCGCCACCAGCCCGCGGCGAACAACCCCGACCAGGCCCGTGCCCAAAACGACTCGCCTGCCGGGCGCGTGGCGCGCTCCCCAGCGTGGGCGATCCCGGCCGGTGCACCGAGAGCCCGCTCGAGCACGGCTGCCATGCGTTCTTCCGCCTCGCGAACCTCGGCGGCTGGCAGCTCGCTCTCCGGAGAGCGGAACTCCCGCAAGCTCTCCAGGAGGTTCCGGCAGCGGATACACGAACGCACGTGCTCCCGACGCGGGTCCTCCGGACCAGCTTCGAGCAGCTCGCTCAAGGTGTCGATGTCAAAGCACGGTGGGTCCATGGTCAGCGACTCCCTTGCCGATCACTAAGGCGTGACGAACGGTGCATCCTCTGCTGCCTCTCTTCGAGAGCCCGACGCAGCTTGTGCCGTGCCCGCTGAAGCACGCTGCGGGCGCCAGTCGAACCGCTGATCTTCAGGGTCCGGGTGATGGTGTCGACGGAGAGGCGCTCGAAACACCGCAAGTAGATCGCATTCTGTTCCACGGGATCCAAGTGCGTCTCGATCAGGTCCAGCACCTCGCTTTCGCCTAGCTTCTCCTCCAACTGCCGGCCGGGGTTGCCGTGTTCCGCGGGCAGCGCATCGACCGCGGCCTCATCCGCCACCAGCAGCCTTGGCCGGCGCAGTGCGTTCAGGCAGCGATTGCGCGTGATCACGAAGAGCCAAGCGTAGAAACGCGACCGGCTCTGGTAGCTGGGCAGGTGATTCCACGCACTGAGCATGATGTCCTGCGCCAGGTCGAGGGCCTCCTCATGGTGGTCGACGTACCGGCGGGCCCACCGGTAGATGCGCCCGTGGTACCGGCCAAACAGCACCGTGGCCGCCCGGCGCGCCGCGGGGTCGTCCTCGCGGCGGCTCGCGATCTGGGCGAGCTGCTCGTCGCTGAGCCGACTGAGGTCTTGCGTATTCATGAACACATCCGGGCGCACGGAATCACCGATGCACGTCAGAATCGCCGCTCTCAGGAGATGGTACTCGGATCATCAGCGCAAATCACGTCCTTTGGAGCAGTTGGGCGGATCGCAGCCGTGGGGGCCGCGAAGACTGCGGAGGGGACCTATGGATGAGGCGTCAAACCGGCTCGGTCCTGGATACGCCCGCAGGCAGCCTATCCGTGCGCGCGAAAGGTGCACGACCTGACCCAGAGCCGCAAGATGCGGCGACGCAGTGAGGCGGCATCAATCCGAGACCTTCACGCTCAGCGTCAACCCATCTCCGATCGGCAGGATCGTGCTGTAGAGGCGGGGATCGGCAAAGACGAGCTCGTTGTATCGGTGGATCGGCCGGCTGAACTTCTCCGGCACGCCCATCGGGCGGAAGAGCGTGTCGTCGGCGGCGAGGACGCCCCGGCGCCGGACGAGCGCAATGGTGCGTTCAAGCAGCTCGGGATAGAGCGCCTTCTCCGAGTCCTGCAAGATCAGGTCGAATGGGCCGCACAACCCGTTCACCGACTCACGGGCATCGCCCAGGATCCACTCGACTCGTTCGCCGTGCCCCGCGGCGGCGAGGTTTTCCCGGGCGCGCTCGAGCAGGCGCGGATCGCGCTCGATCGTGACCAACTGCCCGCCGGTTGACTGCAGCGCTGCAGCCAGCCACAGGGTCGAGTAGCCCAGGCTCGAGCCGAACTCGAGCACGCGCTGAGCGCCCGTGAGGCGCACGAGCAGCGCCAGCAGCTGTCCGACCTCGGGACCGATGTTCGGCTGCAGCCCGGCTGTTGTCCGCTCCTGCTCGAGAACCGCCTCCAAGCCGGCCGGCGCCGCTGGCAGAAAGGCTTGGATGTACTCCGTGATGTGTTCGGCGACCGGTTCCATGCCCCCTCTCCTCCGCGATCCAGTCTGGCCCACGCCATGGGCGGATCAGCACCGCCCCAGCATCCTAGGGCAACTCGAGATCCGCCGCCGCCTCTCAGACGACAGTGAAGTGCCGCCCGGCCCCTGACGGGACCGGGCGGCCCGCGAACCGCCGAGCCACCGGCGGATCACTACCTCGATCGCCACCTCGATCGCGGCCAGGATCGCTGCCTCGATCGCTATTTCGACAGGATCATCTTGCGCGTCTCGGAGACGCCGTTCGTCTCGAAGCGATAGTAATAGACGCCTGAGCCCAGGGTGCGGCCCGCGTCGTCACGACCATCCCACGAGACCAGGTGCAGGCCCGCTTCCTGCTGGCTGTCCACCAGCGTGCGCACCAGGCGGCCCACGGTATCATAGACCCGCAGGCTCACCGAAGCGCCGGCCGGAAGCTCAAAGACGATGCCCGTGCCCTTACCGAACGGGTTCGGGCGGTTCTGATCGATCGCCGGATGGAGCTTGACCGCCTGCCCTTCAACGCCCGAAGGGTCCAGTCCGTAGCCGAAGAGCTCGACGTCGTCGATGTACCAGCCTTCCTCTTGGGCCGCGCCATCCGATGTGAAGCGGAAACGGAAGCGCACCTGTCCCTCATCGTCGTTGATCTCGAAAACCGCCGGTGCCCAGGTGATGGTGCCGGAGTAGACTTCGGTCTCAGCCGGCAGCGGACCCGGCGTGCTGCCGATGCGGATCCGGTGCGTGTAGCCGCCCACCGGGAAGATCTGCTCCCACGCGCCGCCATTGATCGAGGCCTCGATGAGCCCGCCATCGTAGCAGTAGCCAGCATACGCGCCGCTGACCTCGGCATCCATCCAATGACGGAACTTGAGCCACGAGGTGGTGCGCAGTGTGCAGTCCTCCGACTCCAGGGCGCCGTCGGCCAGACTGGCGTACGTACCGCCCGCGGTCGTGGCGCCGAACTTCCAGCTATGACTCGGGCTGTACGCGCGCAACGTGGAGAGGTGCCATTCGTTGACGAATCCGGTCGTGACGACGTAGCTCAGCCAGTCGCCCTGGCCGGCCTCCATGTCGTCCCAGAAGCCGCCCACCGGCAGCCCGAAGTCGAGCTGGCCGCCCTGGCCCCAGTCGGCGTTGATCCCCAGGTGCGACAACAGCAGATCGGGATCGGGGCAATCGGACGCGACGGTGATCTCAAAAGCCGGCGCCGGCTGGCCGCTGCCCCCCGCGGGCAGCCGATCCAGCGTCGCATGGCTCTGGCCGATCGTGGCGTAACTGCTGCTGATGCTGAGCGTCACGTCTAGATTCGTGGCATCCTCACTGCCGCTATTACCCAGCGTGACCGCCACCGTCACCGTCTCACCCGGCTCGATGCGGCCGTTGCCGTTGCCGAGGTCGTCGTTGATCGTCCACTGGCTCAGAGCGATCACCGGTGCACTGACCGGCATCGAGAAGTGCTTCTCCCACGCCATCCGGTTGTCCGACTCGATCGTGACCGTGAACGCGATCAGGTGGCCGTCCGGGCAGCCCGGCGCAACCGCCAGATCGAAGTCCTCCGCGGGCGGGTTCTCAGCACCCGGCAGGATGTCGCCGTAGCTTTCGAAGTCGTCGGTGATCGTGACGTACTCGTCCGTGCTCGCCAGCGTCGCGCGCACGTTGGTCGCCGTCTCGCTGCCGACGTTCTTGAGGCAGACGAGGAACTCGAGCGTCTCGCCGGCGTCAAAGTCGCCATCGCCGTTGCCGGCGCTGTCGCCCACGAGGTCATCGTCGACGATCTTCCGGCCGACCGAGACGTAGGGGCCGCCCGGCGGGATGATTGGAACTTGCTCATCGTGCCGGAAGTAGTCCGGCTTGGTGACCGTGATGCGCAGCGTGCCCGGATCCGGCGGCGGGATGATCGGGATGTCCTGGGGCTGACCGGTGGCGGAGGCTACGCCGATGATCTCGCCGTCCACCGTCAGGGCGATCAGCGACCCGGCGTCGGCCTGGATCGTGAAGACATCGACCCCCACCAGGCAGACACCGTCGTGCTCGACGTTCAACGTCTGCGGCACGACGGTATACATCGTCAGGAACGCGTCGCCGTGGTGGTGGAAGAGATGATAGGTCATGGTCTTGTCACCTGGATTCGACGGCCAGCTGCTCGCCTGCAGAAAGTACTTGCCCGATGCCATGGCAAAGCCCGGGAAGCGAAAGGCCGTGTCGATCGGCTGCGGGCCGTAGTCCGGCAGGAAATCGTGCCACAGGCCGTCAAACATGCCCCATACCAGCGCGTCGTTCACGAATGACATGGACGACTCCGACGCCGAGATCACCCCCAGCGCGCCGTGGGCGATCCGGTGGAATTTCTCGGTGAAGCTCTCGGCCGACCCGTCGTACATGCCGCTCAAGCAGTTGATGCTATAGACGAATGGAAACTCGTCGGTCGTCAGCCCATCCAGGTGGCCGGTGGTGTAGTTCGGCTCGCCCCAGCCCGGCACGTACCCGTGGTCGCGGTGGATCGCCAGGTAGGCGCCGGCATTGAAGTCGGCGTTGATCCGGGTCGCGTTCCCGCCCCAGTCGGTCAGATGCTCAGGCGTGGCCGGGATGTACCCCAGTCCGCTCGGTCCGAAGTAGTTCACCACGATGCTGGTGTTTGAATTGGTCGACCAGACCGTGCCCGGCGTGCCGGAGCAAATCGCATATTCCCGCACGGGGTTCTTGCCCAGCACGTTGGCCTGGTGACCGAAGATGGTCTCCGCGCACAGGATGAACCAGCGATCCGTCTGCCAGCCGCCGGCGATCAGCGGATGATCGTAGAAGCCCGGGTCCGTGTACGGCTGCTGCTCGTAGGTGAGCATCTTGGTGAGCATGGTGCCCAGCTCGGTCGCATCGCGCGCGGTGATCCGCCCGTGTGCCATATCCGGCAGGTTGTCGCCGTTCACATCCGCGTAGATGTTGTCCGACACGCAGTAGCCGCTCCAGGTCGGCGACGTGATTCCCGTGTCACGGCCGTCCCCCGAGCTCGGATAGTCCCCCAGGATCAGGAACGCCGCCGGCGGGACCTCCCACGTGTTGTAAGCCGTGTTGAGCCAGCTCTCGATCTCTGCCGCCGTCGTCCCCGTCTGCGCCGTCGTGAAGACCTCGGTCGTGATCCCCTGCAGCTTGCGCCACGCCTTCAGCGAGTCTGCCCAGGCCACGAACCCCGCGTCGGTTGGCGTGATGATCACGTACTCCCAACCGTGCCGATCACGCTTCGGCCGCGCGCTGAAGTCCACCGCCGGCAGGCTCGCGTAGTTCACCAGGTGCGCCTGCAGAATCGGCTCCCAGAATCGACTCCGCAGCCGGTTCTCCCCGAAGCGGCCGTTGCCCCCCACGAAATCGACCCGCACCGCAAGCTCCGTGTAGACCACCAGCTCGCGCGTCACCGGGTTGTACTGGAACGGCGTCACCCCCACCAACACCGCGTCCACGCCGCGGATCGGCGTCGGGGCCGACACCGTCACCGGACTGCTCGGATACTGCGCGTCGCGCTCGTAGATCGCCGCGTCCTCCTCGTACACGAGGGGAGAATCGTCGTTCTCGAAGGGAATCACCGGTGCCGGCGAGACCCGCACGCCGGCCAACACTTGCGTCCGCGCCGAGACGACCTCGACCACCGCGTGCGCCCCCTGCGGCACCGCCACCCAGCGCCCCAACCCGGGCAGGTCCGGCGCACCGGCGTTGTTCGGTAGAAACACGCCCGCCAGCGAGATCTTCCGGTACTCCTGATCCCCAATCGTCAACGCGTCGAGCTCGAAGGAATCCATCCCGAAGCGCAGCTCCACCGCCGCGGGCGTCTGGGCTGTCAAGAACAACCCGGGTTGGATCGCGCCACCGGCCACCTGAACCGTCTCGGCCGTCGCTGGTGGACACCAAAGGGCTAGCGTCGCCCACGCCAGAATGATCGCGGCGACCCTGCAGGATGACGTCAGTCGCATGGATACTGTCCCTCCTACTGTCTGATAGCCTGTCGCCCGCGCCCTGTGGACGGTGCCCACTGGAAGTGCGTCACGATCGGAAAGCACACAGCGACTTCATTCCCACGGAGCCCCGGCATTTCCGGAGGACTGTCACACCTATCCAGGATACCACAGGTGGCGCGCCTCACGTAACCACGTGGGTCCCCTCATCAGCCCCGTGTGCACGATCTGGCCCCCGTCTGGTATGCTTGTCGCGGACAGGCTCCATGCTCGGAGCTGCTTGCCCGCCCAGGGTCGTCCCCGGTGCGGGTTGACGATCGGGGCGCCGTTGTCGAGCAGCCGATATCACGCGGGAGGCATCCATGCACGCACGGTCTTGGTCCTTGGCGAAGGTCATGCCCATCGTAATGGGCGTGCTGCTCAGCGCGGCATTGGCGGCGGCGCCGTCGTGGGCCGGCTGGATTCATCCCGAGGTTCAGTCAGCGATCGAAGCGGCCGGCGAGGTGGGCAGCGTCTCGATCATCATTCATCTGTCCGATCGCGTGCCGATCGACCGACTCGAGGCGGCTCAGAAGGCGCGTGAGGCATCGCGCGCCGAGCGCCATCGGGAGGTGATCGCAGCACTGCAAGCCGCGGCCGAGCGGAGTCAGGCGCCGGTGATGGCGCTGCTCGAGGAAGGGCGGACGGCCGGAGACGTGACCGGTTATACAGCCTATTGGATTTCCAACTTGATTGTCGCCCAGGTACGTTCGGGTTTCGTCGCGCGTCTGGCGGCCCGGACCGACGTGGATCTCATCGAACGCAACTTCCGCGTCGCGCCGATTCGGCCGGTGGCAGAGCGCGCCTGGTACGGGGAGCTGCGCCGGGGGCAGTCGGGGCCTGAGCGCCAGCAGCCGGTCATTCTGCAGGGCCGGGAGATCGGCGTCACGCCCGGCCTGCGCGCGATCCGAGCCGACCGCTGCTGGTACGAGCTGGGTCTGAGCGGCGCGGGCCGACTGGTCTGCAACATCGACACGGGCGTCGACGGCCAGCATCCGGCCCTGGCGACGCGCTGGCGCGGCTACGGCGGGGCCCATCCGCCCGAGGAATGCTGGTTCGACGTGCTGGCCGACTCTCTGGGCGAACCCTACGACGAGGACATCCACGGCACGCACACGATGGGCACCATGTGCGGCTTGGGGGAGTCCACCCAGGATACGATCGGAGTGGCGTGGGCCGCCCAGTGGATCGCCGCCAACGCCATCGGCCAAGCCGGCTGGAACGCCGAGTTCGACAACGACATCATCGCCTGCTTCCAGTGGGTCGCCGACCCGGACGGCGATCCCGGCACGGTGGACGATGTGCCCGACGTGTGCCAGAACTCCTGGGGCACCGACGAACAGCCGCCCGAGACGTCCTGGTACCATCGCTGCGACGATCTCTGGTGGCTGGTGATCGACAACTGCGAGGCGGCCGGGGTGGTCGTCACCTTCAGCGCCGGCAACGACGGTCCGGCGGCCATGAGCGTCGGCATTCCGGCCGACCGCAACACCTCGCCCTGGAACACCTACGCCGTGGGGGCGATCGACGCCACGAGCTACTCCTATCCCTACCCGCTCGCCGGCTTCTCGTCGCGCGGTCCCTCCTCGTGCGACGAGATCACGATCAAGCCGGAGGTTTCGGCACCCGGCGTGGATGTGGTCAGCTCGATCCCGGGCGGCACCTACGCTCCCATGAGCGGCACCTCGATGGCCGGGCCGCATGTGGCGGGCGTGGTGGCGCTCATGCGCGAGCTGGATCCGGATCTGGACGTCGATCGCATCAAGCAGATACTGATGGACACCGCCGTCGATCACGGCAATCCGGGCGAGGATCACAACTACGGCTGGGGGGTGATCGACGCCTACGCGGCCTGCCTGGCGGTGCTCAGCGGCTACGGCAACCTGAACGGCCAAGTCACCTCGGCGGCCACCGGCGAGCCTCTGGAGGCGGTGCGCTTGACCGTGAGCGACATGGGCCGCGAGGTGCTGTCGCTGGCCGACGGGACCTACGATCTGCGCCATCTCCCGGGCGGCACCTATACCGTGACCGCCGAGCTGTTCGGGTTTGAACCGACCTCCGGATCGGTGACGATCGAACCCGAGGGGCAGCATTCGCTCGACCTCGCGCTGCAGCCCTATCCGCGCGGCGTCCTGCGCGGGACGGTCACCGGCGACGGCGGGCCGCTCGCCGGCGCGGTCGTGGACGTGCTCGATGCGCCCGTGCCCAAGACGACGACCGGCGCCGACGGCCGCTTCTGGTTCGATCTGCCGGCGCGGAATTACGAGCTCTCAGCCGGGCTCTTCGGCTGGATAGCGAGGACCACCACGACCACGGTGGCGGCTGATGAGACCCTCGAGGTGGCCTTCGATCTCTATGCCGGGGCGATCGACGACTTCGAGTTCGACCAAGCGTGGACGGTGGGTGCGGTGGGCGATTCGGCCTACGAAGGACAGTGGGAACGCGCGGACCCCAACGCTACCTACTGGGGTCCTTACACCGTGCAACCTGGCGACGATGCCTCGCCCGTGGGAACCCTCTGCTACGTGACGCAGAACCAGCCCGAGGGGGCCTCACGCTTCTACGGAGACGTCGACGGGGGTGCCACCACGCTGCGATCACCCGTTTTCGATGCCAGCGGCGCCGCCAATCCGACGCTGGTCTACGAGCGTTGGTTCCACAACGCGTCAGGCTATCCGACCGACCAGCCGCTCTTCGTCGACATCTCGAACGACGGCGGCCAGAGCTGGACCAACGTCGAGACCTGCACGCATGGCAGCGGCGGCTGGGAGCGCGTGGAGGTGGCGCTGAGCGCTCTGGGGGTGGCAGCCACCGACCAGATGCAGGTCCGCTTCGTGGCGGTGGACAACGCGCATGCGACGGCGTGCGTGGAGGCGGCCATCGACGAGGTCGCGGTCACCGGCTATTTCTCGGTCGTCTCCGCGGCGACGCGACCCCTGGTGCTCGGCCTGGCGCGGCCGCATCCCAACCCCTTGGGGGCGGGCACGGTGATCACCTACACGCTGCCGCGGGCGCAGGAGCTCGATCTGGCTGTCTACGACACGGCCGGCCGGCTGGTGCGACGATTGGCCTCGGGCGAGCAACCGGCCGGCGAACAGCACCTCTTCTGGGACGGGCGGGCCACCTCGGGGCGTCCGGCCTCGGCCGGCGTCTACTTCGTCCGGCTGTCGGCCGGCGAGCGCACCTTGTCGCGCAAGCTGGTCGTGACGCGCTAGGGCGAGGGGGCGGGCGTCTCTGCGCTGTACCCGAGGCTCTTGGCCTCGGGCCATGTTGGAAGGCAGTGACCCAGGCCACACATAACAAACCCCAAGATCACGGCCAAATCCCTCATGCTCTCCTCCTACCCAACGGATCTCGGTGCCAGCCGCAACACTGGCGCGCGTGCCCTCGCCACCGCGCCGCTATCAAGCGTCAAATGAACCACTCATTGACCCACATAGTGTTGCACCTGCGCCCCGGGCACGGGGGCTCTCGCTGCTACCGCCGCGCGCGGCACACCAGCCTTGACGGGCCGCCGCCTTCCGTACATGGGCTCCTCAAACCTCCCGAGTGGAGATCCCTCGCCAAGCCAAGGAAGAGGATAGAACCCGGCCTGGCTGGGGGTGGTGGACACGGATCACCTGGAGAGGAGCAGGACCATGACGGACACGAAGATCACCCTGCCCGAGTCGGCAATCCCGATGCACTTCTACAACATCGCCCCGGACCTGCCGACGCCGCTCGCTCCCCCGCTGCATCCCGGCACGAAGCAGCCCATCAACGCCGAGGACCTGGCGCCGATCTTCCCCATGGGATTGATCAAGCAGGAGGTCTCGGCGGAGCCGATGATCGAGATCCCCGACCAGGTGCGAGATATCTATCGCCTCTATCGGCCCAGCCCGGTCTTCCGCGCGCGCGCGCTGG
>Ga0209164_1000870_pt1 | contig 50048 bp, 40 predicted proteins | sample MTBNYHSulfiMetaG_FD_187458 | JGI IMG/M metagenome (GOLD analysis project Ga0209164, IMG submission 187458) | Enrichment culture microbial communities from rom New York Harbor, USA that are MTBE-degrading - MTBE-NYH (New York Harbor Sulfidogenic)... | ecosystem: Environmental > Aquatic > Marine >... | reverse complement strand
TCAGACCGGGATGTCAGCTTGGTTGAAATGAGGCTGAACCACAGGCCCAGAAAATGTCTCGGTTTTTCATCCCCATATATGATATTCTTTCAGGAGATGTCAGTTGCACTTGGAACTTGAATCCAAGATTATATATCAGGGCTTTAATCGCCGATAATTTTCACCAGAACGTGTTTGCGCCGGTTCCCGTCAAATTCAAAATAAAAGATCTGCTCCCAGGTGCCGAAATCCATCTTTCCATTCGTGATCGCAACCACCGTCTCACGCCCCATCACGGACCGCTTTAGGTGAGCATCGGCATTGTCCTCCCCTGTTCGATTGTGCCGGTAACCGCTGACGGGTTCATGCGGCGCCAATCCCTCCAGCCAGTCGTCCATATCCTGATGCAGCCCGCTTTCATCATCGTTGATAAAAACGGATGAAGTGATATTCATCGCGTTCACCAGGCATAGTCCTTCCTTGATACCACTCTCTCTCACGCAATCCATCACTTGCGGAGTGATATTGACCAGCCCTCTGCGACCAGCCACTTCCAGCCAGATTTCTTTTCGATAATTGATCATGAGGACCTCCAAATTAGCACAATATTTACTTTCTTAATCTACCATTAGAACATTTTACTTATGTGAAAAAGCCGTTCTTATATGCTATAGTATTAATAGTACCAAAAACCTTTTTGGAGGAACAAATGGCTGAGGAAGAAAAAAAATCTTTGGGAGATATCCTGAAAAAAGCTTTAGGTGGTGATCAAACTGAAACTGCCAAGACAACCAAACCGCTGCCCGAGGTGAAAGCCACCACGGCAAAAAAACCACCTGTAAAATCCGGCTCATTGTCTGACGAGCTGGCAGGTGCTGGTGCCAAAGCCAAGGTAGATGCTTTCCTAAAGAAACGCGAAGCATTAACCGAAGCGGAACTCAAAAGGCAGAAAGAATTGTTGCACAAGAAAACCCACCAGGACTTGATCAACGCGGTATACAAAGTAGCAGAAGAACTCAAAGTAGAAGGCGGTCCATGGCCCATGCTGCGGGCTGCCGGCTGGGGTCATTTCACCGATGACCGCGGTAAGAAATACGACGGCCCAGCAATCGATGAGATCGAGGGTTTCGATCCCGCACAGAAAGCGGCTCTGAAGAAGATCCTCGGAGTATAACAAACTCAACTAGAATTGAGAACGGCAGACAAAATCTGCCGTTCTATTTTTTAACTTTATAATCGAATGCATGTCTGGAAGTGATCAATTATTCCATCCGCATATTCCGGAGGTCGATATCCATGATGATATTGGTCAGATTTTTAACCGCGCCCGCTTGGCAGCGGACGAGTCCAACTTGGATGAGGATGGACTTTATCATCGGCAGGTGATCATCGTCACACCCGGTAGGCTGTTGATCGGTAAGCAATGCCCGCTGCCCGGCGAATTTCCCGTTGGTGAATTGGATAAGCTGGTCAACCTTCTACCACCCAACCCTCCCCGCAATATTGCGGTCATCGCCTACACGTACTTAGAAGCGCTCAAGCAGGATCTGCTCAAAGCCATTCCCTTTTTTGGTTACCTGATGGGATTTGCCGCCATTGGCCATAAAGTGTGGGTCTTTGAAGGTCATCCCTCCGCTCTTTCTGCGGGCTGCCAGGATGCGGATCTTTTAATGGTGGATGGCGGCTTACTGCCGGATTTGGAGAAAAACGGAAACTGGCGGCAGATAGCTATCAACGCCATGCATGGTAGTGAGATCAAGATTGTTCCGCGCGAAATGGTCTGATCCGACTATCCTTCAACCTCCCGCCCCTCGATCAACTCAGTCTTTATCTGCGTTCCCTCTTTCATCATTTTGTATACCAGGCATAGATGGGCTGCCCGCAATAATCGCTCCCTGGTTTGTGCAGGTAGATCGCCTTTCAAGAGAATTCTCTCATTGATCAGTTCGGTGTATGCCTGGACCCCATAACGATCCTCGCATTCATCCCAGAACACACGTTGGTAGTCCAAATGAAATTACACTTCCATTAAAGAAATGTCATGATTTTACGCGAATGTACGCTGCACCAAAGTGGTGCGGAATCCCAGGCTCGCAAACATCGTACCGCAGGGTGTCAATTGGTGAATCGTCTCGATCCCCTTAAACACCCGAGGTGACTATAAAAATCAATTTGGGGAAATAAAAACTCCCCATGAATCATCACGGGGAGCTGAAGTAAGAGATGGTTGATTTAAGGATAGTTCTGATTGTCAAACAGGTTGTACCACCATTCAGAATCATCCACGCTGTATAACTTGACTGCGTAATTCACAGCGTTTTGCAGAGAACTGGGGATGGGGATATCAATGTTATATACGCCGCCATCATTTGATTCAAATCCTTTGACCTCGATCCAGCCTTTGTTGATCTTGGCGCCAGTCCCGCTGTTAATGAAGATCGCCCAGCGCTTGTGTTCGGGCAGATACTTGGTTTGGACCTCCATGTATTTCCCCTTGACTAGCTTGACCAGGTTGATGGCCGGGACACCGGGTCCTAAATTGTTATAGGTTGATCCGCCAGATGATTGGGTTCCAGTCTCATTGAAGAAATAGTTGTACCAGACCACTTTGCTGTCCTGGCTCTCAAATCGGATGGAGATCACCTCTTCTCCCTTGAGTTCTTCAGGGATCAGAAACTTGGCCAGGAACGTCCCGCCTTCATTGGTCTCCAGTTTGGATACCAGGATTCCGTTGACTCCCCGGGTATTCCTTAATCCCATGTAGACAAAAAAGGTTTCGTCATCCGGGAAGTTTTCCAGACGGATGGTTACCGATTGGTCCTTGACCACGCTCATAATGGTGGTGTCAGACAAGGGTTTTGCGCTGGCAATCGTAATCACATTCATCAGCAAAGCGATGGTCATCAAAACGGTTATGATTTTTTTCATGGTTGCCTCCTTAAATATCAGCACCTAAAAGTATAGTTGCAATAAAGATACCAATTTCTTTGTTAAATTGGGAATTGTGATGAATTCCCATGTCCAACCATCATTATAATGATTTCTCATCTTATGGCGATACATTGGCTGCCTGTAAAAAAATCCCGGTTCCAGAATGAACTGAACTGCACCCGGGATTTTTTATTTCCGATTTCGTTTATCGTTCTAAAACACCTTCGTTGACATATCTTTCCAGTTCACCCACGCTAAATCCGGCAATGCCCAATTTTTCCACTGTCCTGCCGCGCCGGGTATAATCGGTCCGATGGATGATGCAGGCCAGCCGGATGATGCTGTCCATCGCACGAACGGATATGCCGTATTGTTGGCCCAGTGAAGCGATTGGCAGCAGACTCATTGGGATATCCTCGAAGATATACCGGTGGTTTAAAGTTGCAGGTGCCTTGATGCCAAAATACCCGCTTTGGTTATGAATGGCCTCATTCAGAGTCTCCCCCTCCACATTGTAAGCTAAGGCCAGCCATTCCAATGCTGTCCGGGCGCGGATACCCAATGCCGAAGCAACTGTTACCCGTTCCCGGTCAAGCACTTCCAATACTCTCGCAACAGAGGGGGTAACTCCGTCAATATAAAACTCAAAATCGCCATGCGTGGATTCGATCCGACCTGCATTTAATATTGTCAATGCCGGATGGAAGATCGCGCCCATATTGTTCAGTCCCGTATGCAGCACATTGACGCCGTCAATGAATTGTGGATAAACGTCCTCAATTGCCTCCAGAACCAGGTGAGTTTGAGTGGCCGGCAGCGCGGCCAGCGGGACTGCCTCTTTGATACGGAAAATGCGCGCCTGTGCGGGGCCGTCCGACCGAGCGGCATAGATGAATGTTTCTGCCTCAGCCAAGATATAGTTTGCTTTGCATCCTTCCTGGCGGCAGATCATGTCAAATTCGATTGCACCGCATGTGCGGCCGGGATTGAGCAGAATGATCTGTCCATCTTTCAAGTACGGCGCCATCAGTTTCGCCAGATCTGCATGGGCGGAGGACGGCAAAACCAGCATGATCACCTGTGCGTTTTTCAGTGCATCGTCCATATTGGACGTGGTTTTATTGATTGGAGCGAACCCTCTCGGCCCGTCTGGATAGCTTTCCAGTTCAATGCCCTTGCGTTTATCAACCACTTCAATATGCGCAAATGTTCGATTGTAGAGCGTTACCTCCTTGCCCATCAATGCCAAATGGGCGGCCATGGCTTTGCCGCCATGCCCTGCCCCTACTATGGTATACCGGGTATTCTGCGCCATCGTTCCTCCTTATTGGTTATTTATAGATATTTTGCTAAACGGGTTTTTTCCGGGATCTTTTGGTTTGTATCATCTACAGTTTCACAAGCCCCGTTAATGATTTGCGTTCGGATCTCCCCTCGAGCAAATGAATTATTTTTCAAGTGCGGGGCGTCCATAATGCCCAGCCGGACGGATTCTGCCAATGTTTTCGGGTCAGTAAACGGGTCAGAACTTTTATTGCCATGGATATTGCGTATTGCTTGTAGAAGAACTTCCACCTCGCTAACAATTTCATCCCTGCGAGCGGTGATGAGAGGATCCTTGAGCATATCCGCTTGGCCAGCCAAGGCATTTTCAATCGCGCGTCTGGCCATTCTGGCGGCGTCGATAATATCCTCTGCAGTAGCCGCATGATGCGCTTCCGTGTGGCCCACGATATGTACAATGTGAGGGCAGAGTGACATCTGCGCGTAAATACTCGAGGCCAGATGCGCCCGTGCCGCGTTCTCCTCCAGGGGGTAGCTTAATAAGCCGGTGCGTGTTTGGCGCCAAATATGGAAATCGTCATCTTCAAGCGCTTTTGTGATCTTCAACGAAGCGGCCATCTTGGCAATATCCATCGCGTCCGAGGTGGCTGGCGGGCTGTTGAACATCATCTGGGCGATATAATCGCGCACTCCGAATGCTTTGGCGTTATAGGCAGCCAGAAAGGCCGAAGCGGCAAAGACCACATCCGGTGCGTCGCGCATCCCCCAATGGTGGGCTTCGTTCAACTCAACCGGAATTTCGCGCTCGCCATACCATCTCATCACTTTTTGATGCTCGCGGATGCTTCCTTCAAGATCCCAAGGCCCGCGGCCATCCATCTGATTGAACCAGAAGAGCGGTATGGCTGCCCAGGCATTATTGATCGTTTCATAATACATCTCGGCTAACCGGATAAAATCATCCGTCCCTGAATAAGTTCTCATCAGTGGAAAATTTCCGCGCCGGCTGGCCTCGAACAGGTCGCGGTAATCCTGCGGGCTGCGTACCGGTACACCACCCGCTCCAGTCCTGCGTGGATCCTGCCTTTCAGGATGGAAAAAATTCTCTTGGGCGTCTTGGTCAATTCCCAGGGAAATAATATCAAGTACTTTGGCTTCTGCGATTTTTTGAATTCCCGTAACCGTATCTTTCATCGTCGGCATTCCAAAATGATGCCTCAGGATCGGATAAGGCTGCTTCCAACGGATGCGCCCGATGGTGTCTTGGGGGTAATCGCCTTCGCTTCTTTGGGTGTAATCCTCACCTCTCAGGAAGGCCAGTACTTCTTCATATGTCTGCTCACCGTTGAAAACCGCGTGGAAAAATCCAAGTTTCTCCGCCCTTTCAGCCACGGGGGGCGTGCCGCCAAATGCAAATTTTACGCCTTGAGACCGCAGGTCATCCGCGCTTTCAGCAAACTGGGCCAAGAGGCGCTCGCCGGTTTCGGGGGTGAGCCGGTAAGATACTGCAAGCATATCCGCCTTTTCATCCTGCGCGGTTTGGATCGCTTTTTCAATCGGCACGGCTGGACCTAAGAAAACCGTGTGCCATCCGGCCTGTTCTGCCAACCGCAGAAAATTGACCACGCCGGCTACGTGAACGCATTCCCCCAAAGCGCAAGCGACAACAGTTTTTTGCTTGGGCATAATTTCCTTTCGGTCGGTTTTGTGAATCTAAGAATATCACAAATGATATTCAATCTTATAAACAAGTGGATTTGCTTAAATATTTCTTACAGGAATATCATCAACGAATATAAAGAGTATAGCAGGTTCTAAGCGGGTCGGGAAAAGGTGCAATCGATCAAATATATGCGGCAGATTTCATTTGCCGGTCAATGGAGAATTTGATGATGGACAATAAAACCAGGATAAATACCGCTAATATGCGCAAATTCGCGGATATATCCCAAAGACTGGCGGAACGAACCGCCACCTCAATGACCGGATTGAGCATATAAAAAGTGGGAAATATCCGCGCGATCCATTCCGGCGCTTGCGGTATGAAATCGATGATAGCGGGAGCGATCAATACAATACCGCCAGATTTCAAAACAGCCAGAAACACATTGAGATCTTTGAGAAGTGAACCCAGCAGAATACCCAATAGAGATGCGGTCAATGCGCTTAAAAACAAAACCAACAGCAATATCGGTGTTCGGTCAATCAACCCATTAATCAGCAGGGTGATCAATGAAGTCGCCATTCCCACTGCGATACCCATCATAGCTTTTGCCATGAATATTTCCCACATTCGTGCGGGAGTTATTGTAATGGCCAGCAGCGTTCGCTTTTGCTTTTCTTCAATAAGGGATACAGCAGGCACCATCACTCCCCCCAGGATAATGGTCATCAGGATCAAGACCGGCAGAAATTGATCTGCCAGGCTCTTCATGCCCTTCTCGCCCAGTTGGACAATTTTGACTTGGGTTTTCCTGTCAAGGCCGGCAATTTCAGCTGCAGTATTGGCAAACGCGGTATCAGCAATCAGGCGGTGTTTAAAAGGCGTTTCTCCCCATAAATACACGTTCATTGTGTACGCCTCACCCGAACGGAGGATCTCATCGAAATTCCGGGGCAGCACAAGACCAGTTTCAACCTTCCCGGTTTCAACATCCGCTTTCAATTGTTCAAGTGTAGTGTAACGCGCGACCATTAATTGCGGCTGGTCCTCAAGATTTAAGGCAAAGTTTGATGATCCAGGGTCGATCAACCCAATGCGGGGTTCATCCGCAAACAGATCGCCAAATACCAGGGTGACCATCAATGATAGGACAATCGGGAGAATGACAGCAAACACCACCAGAAAATTCGATGAACTGTGCTTGATCTCTTTTCGGAATAAGACCAGGGTTCGTCGTGTGCTCATTGAAACCTCTGTTTTAATAATAAACTGCCGCCGAAGAGCATGACCAATCCGCTGACCCCCAGGATCCCCAGGCTTAATAAAGATTCTTGCCATCCCGAACCATAATTCAGCGTCTTATTCAAAACATCCGAAAGATAAAAGGAAGGGATTGCCTTGATCCAGTTTCCGGTCATGGTAGGAAATATGATGCTTATGCCTGGCAGGCTCAATATGAGCAGAAATAGCGTGCTCCAGGAAAGCACTGAAATCAGATCTTACGCGATGGATGCGATCAGGAAAGCCACACCAGTGATCATCAGGCTGCCAGTCAAAAGCGCAGCAAACACAATGACAGGTGCTGTGGTGATTTTCCCGGTCGCGAGGATGATCAAAAACACCTCAGTGAGTGCCAATCCAATTCCCATAATCACCTTGCTGAAAAAGAATTGGTTGGTGGTAAGCGGTGTAACCAATAATGCATGCACCGTTTTTCTCTCAATCTCTTCACTGATCAGATTGGCGAGTCCCATGAGTTCAATGGAAAACGTGGTCAGAATTAATAAGGGAAGCATCCGATCCCGCAAAGAAATGGATTCCTCGATTCCCAGCAGATCCGGCCCGAGCACGGTAATATTGTCATCCACATTGATCTTGTTCATGCCGGAGTCTAGCTGGAGGTTATTAAATCCTACGGTGAAAATATCTCTCAATGCCTGCTCTAATTCCATGGAGGTGCCGGGGGCTGTGAAAATCTCCAACTCAACCGGTTGGCTCTGGCTGATGCGATCGATTGTGTCTGCCGTCAAAACCACACCTGCCTGGTGATCGCCATTCTTAACAGAGGAAAAAAGCATGTTTTCAGAAGGTAGGGGTTCGGCTTCCAGTGTATCGATGAGGAACTGTCTTGTTTCAGGATGAATATCATCTGAAAGATATACTGCAATGGCGATTGTGTCATCCGGCGCACCTGGCATAAGATAGAACACGCTTATAAAAGCGGCAATACCTAAAATGGTCACGACTGCAAAGAATTGGTTTCGGAAAAATAGTTGAATATCCTTCCGGATCAGCGCGGCGATCACCCTAACAGCCCCCGCCCGGTGATTTCGATGAAAATATCCTCCAGGGTTGCCTCTTCAGTGTGCGCTGTGAGTACCTTCTGCTGAGTGAACAATTGAGCGATTGCTTCTTCGGAATTTCCGCCATCCAGCTCAATTTGAATGGTTTCAGTTCTGCCATCCGCATATTCGATCTCAACAGCGAGGATTCGCTTCCCATATTGCCTTTTGAGAACAGACGGCTGATCCAGCGCTTCGATCTTGCCTTGATTGATAAAGGCTACCCGGTTCGACAACTTATCCGCCTCTACCATGTCATGGGTAGTTAGAAATACAGTTGTTCCCTTTGCGGCAGAATCGGTAATAATGGAGTGGATGGTCTTGGATGAAATCGGATCCAGTCCGTCAGTCGGCTCGTCTAAGAATAAGATGCGCGGCTGATTAACCAAAGCGCGGGCAAGCATCAAGCGCTGCTTCATGCCCTTGGAATAATTGCTGGCGCGTTACTTCTCCCTCCCGGACAGTCCCACCTTTTCGAGCAGGGGCATGGCTTTGAAATTCCGGATGCCGAAAAGTTGGGCAAATAGTTCCAGGTTCTCAACCGCGTTCATTTGCTCATACAGGTTGGTCGTTTCAAAGGAGAGGCCCAAATTAGCTTGAATTTCCTTCGAGGATTTGCTGATATCCTTACCCAGTACAGTTGCCTGGCCAGCATGGGGGCTGAGTTGGCCGGTGAGCAGCCTGACAACGGTGGTTTTCCCCGCCCCATTTAGCCCCAAAAACCCGAAGATTTCGCCCTCCTGGACTTCAAAATCCACGTGGTCTACAGCCACTAAATTGCCGTATCGATAGGTAAGTCATCTGCGGAAATGGTAATGTTTTTCATCTTTTGCCTATTCGAAATAATTACAATCTCGCGTATTACTCCAAATATTTTCCGATGCACAGGTTTTTTCAGCGACCTGTACAATAATGATAAGATAATGCATTCTAAAATGAGATTTGAAAATGAATGAGAAAAACATCACTCGCTCGATCGTTATCACCGGCCTTATGGCTGCAATTGCAGTAGTGTTAGGCTGGACGCACTGGGGATTCATCCCCTGGTTTGGGGGTGCGGCGCTCACCATCATGCACGTCCCGGCCATCATCGCGGCCATCTTGGTCGGCCCCTTCTCCGGCGCAGTAGTCGGTTTAATTTTCGGAATCTTCAGCATGATTCAAGCCGCAATTGCTCCGACAGGTCCCGCCGACGTTTGGTTCACCAACCCGCTGCTGTCTGTCCTTCCCCGTGTTTTCATCGGCCCGGGCGCCTGGCTTGTATATTCAGCGTTAAAGCACTGGATCGCGCCTTCCTTGTTTGCCGCCGGCGCGGTTGGCAGTTTGGTCAATACGGTGTTGGTGCTGGGCATGATCGGTGTTTTGGATTTCATTCCCTGGCCTGCGCTGGGCGGCATCGCGCTCGCCAACGGCATTCCGGAAATGATCGCGTCTTCTTTAATTACCGCTGCCGTGGTAGCGGCTTATTGGCGAATACCGCTCGGCAAACGACATGGCTCCAATCTGGATTAAACCCTAAATCGATTTAAATAATGGGGAATACGATCATTAAGGCTGCAATTCCGCTGCCCAGCAGGAATCCTGCATCCACCCATGTGAATGAAAATTCCAGGATACTAGTGCGTGCATGGCTGCTTTCATAACCGCGCGCCAGCATCGCATCCGCCAGGGTTTCAGCCTGCCGTAAACTGCTGCTGAATAATGGCACCAGCAGGGGCACGATCTGGCGGACCTTTTTCACCAGATTCATCCTGCCGCTCCCCCATTCTGCCCCGCGGGATACCTGTGCCTTCGCAATGCGCTCCGCGCTGATCGCCAGGAATGGCACAAATCGAAATACGATCTGCACGGTCATGGCAGCCGCTCCGGTGTGAATTCCGAACTTTTTCAATGGTTTCAGAAGTAGATCCAGTCCATGGATCAACTCCAAGGTAGAAATACTCGCGCTGAGGATCGAAAAAAGCGTGATCAAGCCAAGGAATTTCATCAATAAAAGGATCGCGGATAGAAAACCCTCCGGGAAAATCTCGATTCCTAAAATTCGCACAATAGGTTCTGCTCCGGTTGCATGAGGAGTGATAAAAATTTGCAGAACAGCCAGGAAAACCAGTAAAGGCAATGGTGTCAACAGGCTGCGAAGCGCGTATCTTGCGGGAATTTTGCTGAAAATTAGAAGCAGCAGAACTGCGATCAATCCAACACCAACACCGGTCAGTAAATTGGCAAAGGTTAATGAAAAAACGAGCAGGGCAGCAGCGATCAGTTTGGCTCGCGGGTCTCGTTGGTGAATGAATGATCGGATCGGCAGATACTGGCCCATCGAAAGATTATTCAGATACTCAAACTCGCTCATTCCTTGGCTCCCTTGGTCAAGTCCCTGACCTCTCCGATCAACTGCGCTTGGGTAACCACCTGCATTGAGATCGGCCAGCCTTTCTTCCGGAACTCATGGGCAGTCCGGATGGAAAGTGGAGATTTAATTCCGATCTTTTCTAAAACATCAAATTGATTAAAGATGATCCAGGGATCGCCGCTGGCAGCATTTGTACCTTTGGACAAAACATTAATCCCATCCGTGATTGCCAGCAGATCCTCGAATTGGTGCGTGGAGATCACCAGGGTTAATTCCCGTTGTTTGAGCTTTCGCAGAAGCACTGAAACCTCGCGCCTGGAGCGCGGGTCAAGCCCTGCGAGCGGTTCATCCAAGAGGAGAACCTCGGGATTTCCAGCCAGAACGGAGGCCAGCGCCACCTTTCTCTGTTCCCCTCCGCTTAATGTGGAGGTAAACCGATCCTTAAAAGTTTCGAAATCCAGGCTGACGGAATCCATGGCCATCCGAACGATATCGGATATTCTTCCTTCCACATTAAAGTTTCGCGCGGCAAAAGCAATCTCATCGCCCACATATTGTTCAAAGATCTGGTATTCGGGCTGCTGAAATACAAGCCCAACCCTTTTCCGTAATTTCTTGACGTCGAGATCCATTTCGTCGAGTTCGTCTCCCAGTACATTCACACTGCCGCTCTGCGGTCGGATCAGTGCGTTGATATGTTGCAGCAGGGTCGATTTGCCCGAGCCGGTGGAACCCATCAATCCCTGAGCTCTCCCTTGATTTACAGAGAAATCCACTCGGTCAAGGGATTGGTGGGCAAACACTGTCCCGCGCATATAGGTATGCGATAATTTATTTACCCGGATCACTTCGGAGAGATTTTTCCTATTAATGGATAAATCGGCTGGGATTTTTGTCCTGCCAATGAATTCCGGAATCGAATCGAACAGCCTCGCTTCTGACAGTTCACCCTTTGATATTTGTGGAATCAAAGAATTTAACTCTTTAGCCAATTGAGCGGTTTCTGGTAGATCCAAGCCGAGGGACGCCAATTTTTTCTGGTTGGAAAATACAGCGCCTGGACTATCATCCAAAACCAATTCCCCGTTCTGCAAAACCATCACACGGTCTGCTCTTGCGGCTTCCTCCATCAAATGGGTAATGAAGATGATCGTTAAGCCCTGCCGCTGGAGGTGCTTGGCTTGCTCCATGACCATTTCCCTTCCCATTGGATCCAGCATGGCGGTGGTTTCATCAAAGATGATGCAGCCCGGTTTCATCGCCAGCACGCCGGCTAGGGCTAGCCGTTGGGTTTCCCCCGCGGAAAGCATATAGGAAGGCCTGTCATGGTAACCTTCCAATCCGGTAATTTCCAGCGCCTCCTTCACCCGCCGTCGGATCTCGCCTGGCGCGATGCCCAGGTTTCCAGGACCGAAAGCCGCATCCTCTTCAACCGTGGTGGCCACGATCTGATCCTGGGGGCGTTGAAATACCATGCCAACTCGAGATCGTATCTCAGGCAGGAAATTGCGGTCTTTGGTATTCATCCCGGAAATGACCACATCCCCGCTATCCGGAATGACCAGCGCATTAAGCAGCTTGCCCAGTGTGCTTTTTCCAGAGCCGTTTGGGCCGATCAACGCGACAAACTCACCCTGTCTGATCACCAGGTCAATATTTGAAATTGCAGGTTGTAGATTGGTTATCCTGGAAGGATAACCAAAAGTAGCATGACGGATTTCGATAAAATTCGGCATTTAACCAATTCTATCGAAAGAATGCTTATTTGGTCTTGATCAATCGTGAGGAATTAGCCAAAATTCCTACATCTGGCAGAGATTGCGCCGCGGCAGCGAGAACAGGCGGGAGAATGCCGAAGGCGGCCAGACCCAAGCCAATCAGATTGTAGAGTGCGGTGAAAAGAATATTCATCCTCACAACCCTCATCGCCCGTTTGGAAATATCAAATAGTTCAGGCACCAGCGACCAATCTTCGCGCATTAAAGTGACATGGGCTGCTTCTATGGCGATCTGGCTGCCGGTCTCCCCCATGGCTATACCCACATCCGCGCTAGCCAGGGCAGGAGCGTCGTTAATGCCATCTCCGATCATGGCAACCACTTCACCTCTGGATTCCGCGTTGTGCAGCAGGACATGTTTATCTTCCGGAGACAATTCCGCATGATAATCAATTTCAAGTTCATTTGCCAACTTTCGAACTGCAGGTTCCCGATCGCCGCTGATCAGCACAATACGTTCTATGCCATTTTTCTTGAGTTGATCGAGAGCTTGTTTTACATCTTTACGCGGCTCATCTTCCGCAGATATGATCCCGGCGGGTTTTTCATTAACTTCAACAAAAAATAACGTTTTTCCTTCCGCGGTTAGTTCTTTGATTGTGGGTGAATCTTCTTCGGAAATACTCTTGATCTTGTTGGTGATGGCTACCTTGCGTTTGCCGATCCTGGCTTCCACGCCCACCCCCGGTTTGCTTTGAAAATCCTTGGCTTCAAGTAAATCTATGGAACGGTTCTCAGCATAAGTGACTACGGCTTTACCTAAAGGATGTTCGGAATATCTTTCTGCTGACGCAGCCAGTTGTATGAGTTCATCCTCTTTAATCTTTCCCAGAGGGATTACATCAATAATTTGAGGCTTGCCAAGAGTCAGCGTGCCGGTCTTGTCCACAAACAGTGTGTTAATTTTTTCGAGGGTTTCAATGTGTTTGCCGCCCTTAATTAATATCCCTTGGCGCGCAGCCGAACCCACGGAAGCCAGCATGGCGATGGGTGTTGCAAGCGCAAAGGAACATGAACAGGCAACCACCAGGGTGGCAGCCGCGGCCAACGGATCATTGCGGAGCAGGTAGGTCAATAGAGCGATACCGGCCACAATGGGTAGATAATACCCGGCGAACTTGTCAGCTGTCCGTTGAACGTCCGCGCGATTGGCTTCCGCTTCTTCCACCAATTGGATCACTTTGCCGAAGGTTGAATCCAAACCCACAGCTGTAACCTCAATCCTGAGCATTCCAGTGAGGAGAATCGATGCGGCAAATACGCTTGCGCCTTGTTCTACATCTACCGGCATGCTCTCACCGCTGATCGCAGATTGGTCAATCGATGCACTGCCAAAGATCACTTCACCGTCCACAGGAATGGCTTCTCCCGGCCGCACAATAACTATGTCGCCTTCTTTTACTTCCTCTATAGGAAGAATCTCTTCTTTACCTTTTTTAAGTACAGTCGCTCGTCGCGGCGCGAGTTCGGTCAGGTTTTGCACTGCGCTGCGTGCCTTGCCGGTGGTGAATCCTTCCACAAAATTACCCACACGCATGAAAAGAACGACAACGGCAGCTGTGGGCCATTCACCCACCGCAATGGCAGCGATCACCCCCAGGGTCATCAGGGAATGTGAAATGATCTGCCCCTTCACTGCCGCTCGCGCGACATTCATGAAAATCGGCCATCCCCCTGCGATGACCGCTGACAGCCAGATGTACCATGGAACAATATTGGACACCTGATCAAAAAATCCCAGCCATTCTCCGGTAACAGTCACGAAAAGAACCAACCCGATGATTAAGCCAAATGCAATCAGGAATTTATTTGCACTGATTTGACCTTTTGGTTGGCTTGCTTGAGAATCCCCCATATCATTAATAACTGCTTCGTATCCGGCAGATTTGACCGCGGTTTCAACAAGCTTCAGATCCGGCGGAGTCCAATTATAGGTGATCCTGGCTTTTTCCGCTCCCAGAAAGACGTCGACAAATTCAACGTCTGGAACGGATTGGATGGCTTTTTTCACATGAGCCGTGCAATCCGCGCAATCCATTCCTTTGATTTTGACATCAAGCGTTTTCATGGCTGCCTTTTTGATTGTTTGGATAAATCATATCGATAGGAAGAGGAGGGCAATATATGTCTTTTGTAAGAATGAAAACAATTTTATATCAGAAATAGGTGGGTGAAGGTTTGTATTAATTGTTCAATTACTTAAATTTCGTTCAACCAGGATTTGATCCTTTTTTCGATCTGTTCTCTGATTTCCCGAAATTTCGCGGTTTTTTCCTCATCACTCCCGATTAATGCCGCGGGGTCTTCAAACGGCCAATGCATCCGTTTGCCCATCCCGGGAAAATAAGGGCATTTTTTCTCCGCGTTGGAGCAAACAGTGATGAGGTAATCAAAATTCATTTTCCCCAAATAAGTTGATAATGGTTTCGAATATTGAGCGCTGGTATCAATGCCTGCTTCATTTAGTACTTTAATAGTGAATGGGTTGATCACCGAAGGTTCAAGCCCGGCGCTGTAAACTTCAAATCGATCCCCTCCGTATTTCCTAAGCATGGCTTCAGCCATTTGGCTGCGTGCGGAGTTGCTCGTGCACAAGAACAATACATTAGGTTTCTTCATACCCATATTTTATTTCATGCCAATTTAAGAAATTGCTTAGCGCTGTGTAAAATGAAAAGAGCAGGAATGAATCCAGTTCTTTGAGTTTTCATTAGTGGAATATTAAATACGCTGACCACCCAGATAGGCATCGACCACCATGGGATCTTTGATCACAATCTCCGCGTCGCCCTGCAATACGATCTTGCCTGTTTCCAACACATAAGCTCTATCGGCGATGCAAAGTGCCATCTGAGCGTTTTGTTCTACTAAAAGCACACTTGTACCATGCATATTAATATCTTGAATGATGTCAAAAATCTGTTCAACCAGAACCGGGGCTAACCCCATGGATGGTTCATCGAGTAGCAGTAATTTGGGATTAGCCATTAAACCACGCGCGATTGCCAGCATTTGTTGCTCTCCACCAGACAAAGTGCCACCCAATTGTTGGCTGCGAGCTTCTAATACCGGGAATCTCTGAAACATTGCATCCATTTTTTCTCGGATTTGTTGCTTATCCTCTACAGTATAAGCACCCATCTCAAGATTTTCCATTACGGTCATTTTGGCAAAAATTTTACGGCCTTCGGGTATCTGTACAATGCCCTTTTGCACAATTTTTTGTGGTGCGCTGTTTGTAATGTCTTCATTCTCATATTCAACTTTACCATTGGATGCAGTTAATATCCCTGAGATAGCGTTCAGTAAAGTAGATTTTCCAGCTCCGTTCGCTCCGATCAAGGTAACAATCTCACCTTCCTTTAAATCAAAACTGACACCTTTGAGAGCGTGAATGGCGCCATAGTGAACATTAAGATCTGTGACTTTAAGCATGGCTTATCCGCCTTTGTCTTTGGAATTTTTCTGTCATTGCTGCTCCACCTGGGCCTAGATAGGCTTCAATCACCCTGGGATTGGATTGAATCTCAGCTGGTGTGCCTTCAGCGATTTTAATGCCGTAATCCAGCACACTGATGCGATCAGATATATCCATAACCACTTTCATGTCATGCTCAATCAGGATGATGGAGATAGCCAACTCATCCCTCAATCGTTTGAAGAATTCAGTCATGATATGCGTTTCTTGAATGTTCATTCCAGCGGTAGGTTCATCTAGCAGCAGTAGGCGCGGATTATTAGCTAATGCCCGGCCAATTTCTAGCCTTCGTTGCATTCCATACGGAAGGTTCAAGGCCAAATAATCCCCATACCCATTTAAACCAACGAAATCAAGCAGGCGGCAGGCTTCGATAAGAGATTCCTTGTCTTCGCGCATAAACCGGGGACTGTGCAGCATCGCGTCCATCCAGTTGTTTTTCTGTTTATTATGTAACCCAATCAGAATATTCTCTAAAGCGGTGAGATTCCCAAACAGACGTATATTCTGGTATGTTCGGGAGATGCCATTGCTTGCAATCACATCGGTCGGGAAACCCTGGATAGGCTGGCCATAGAACAGAATCTCGCCTTTTTCAGGCGTGTAAAATCCCGAAATGCAGTTGAAAAGCGTCGTTTTACCCGCACCATTCGGCCCGATAATACTGTAGATGGATTTCTCGGGAATCTCTAAGTCAACTTCGTTGACTGCCGTTAGACCGCCGAATAATTTGCTAACCTTTCTGGTTTCAATGATGGTCTCAGGCATCTGACTCCTCTTCGGATAGTGCTTTATCTTTCATTATTTTCTCTTTAACCTCGTGTTCCAAGTTGGGTCGCGAAGCTGGCCATAAACCCTCGGGGCGAACCAGCATCATGACCACCAGTAGTGCGCCAAACACCAACAGGCGGTAATTTTCTATTTCACGAAGAATTTCTGGTAGCCCTTTCAGGGTAAACGCGCCCAAAAGAATACCTGGGATGCTGTTCATCCCTCCTACGATGATGAGGCTGAGAATATTGATGGAAACCATAAAGGTATGATCGTTGGGTCCGGTGAACAGGTTGCGGGCTGCGAAGATCCCGCCTGCCAGTCCAGCAAAAGCTGCGCCAATACACAAGGCTAACAAGCGGTATTTCTGGATATTGACGCCTGTGGCTTGCGCGACGATCAGATCCTCTTTGATGGCCAGCCAGGCTCGACCTGTTCTGGATTTTTCCAAACGGTAGTACAAAAAGATAGATACCGCCATGCAAATGAGGATCAGGTACATATAGGTCACATCGTTGAAAGGCTTTCCCATCAAGGTAGGTCCCTGGATATTCTGAATGCCGCGCGGACCGCCCGTAAATTTACTCAATACGTCACTCTGCAGCAGAAGCCTGACAATTTCACCAAAACCTAATGTGACAATACCCAGGTAATCGCCCCGCAGACGAGCGGTTGGCAAGCCCATTAAAATTGCAACAATCACTGCCGCCAATATGCCGATCAGCAAAGCCGGCCAAAATCCCCACATCAAACCATGCGGCTGAGGGGCATTCAGCAGCGCGACGCTATAGGCACCCATCGCAAAGAACGCAGCCAGCCCGATCATGAATTGGCCAGATAATCCCAGCATGATGTTAAGCCCGATGCCTGCGATGACATACAATCCCACCAGACCAAATACGAAATTGTAGTACGACCCCCAGCGGGAAGGTAGCATGAACAGCAGTACCAGAAGGATCAGATAAAAAAGGTATTTTCCAGTCTTCTTCACCAGATCAGGCAGCCGATCCAGGATTTGGTCTTTTGATTCTGCTAAGAAATTCCTGACAGCCTGCTTCGAATTGGCGACACCTTCTGATTGGAAAAATATTTCCAAAACACTCCCCACCACACCGGATAGGACAAACATGCCCAGGTGAACCAGGATGCCGTTTGCCCCAAAACCCTGCAAGAAGAAATTGATGTTGTCAAAGCCGAGGTTCGTAAGATAGCGGCGCATATCGGTTTGGGTTTGCAGCAGGTAAACCAGGATCAGGTCAAAGAGCGCAACCACCACTCCCATTGATAATCCAGCCACCAGACCCTGCAGCACCCTGGTGCCGGCTTTTTCAGACTTGCTGGCAGCTGACCAGCCAATCCATATGCCAAAAAAAACCAGGAAGTAGGTCAAAAAGCGCACTTCGGGTATGGCACCGCGCAATACATTGGTGCCCATCAGTTTGCTGATCATGGTGGCTGCCATGATATGGAAGTTGATCAACACTAGAAAGATCAAAACGATGCCGAATGTGATGCCTTTCTGGCTGCTCGCGCGAAAAAGTTGCCTGTTCATACTTTCTCCTCCGAAAGGACTTCACCCAAGATTCCGGATGGTCTGAATATCAGGATTACGATCAAAATAACAAAGGCGATCACGTCTTTGAGCTGATAGCTGATTCCCAGAGCGGTTGGTGCAATGGATTCTATCAAACCAAGGAACATACCCCCCAGCATAGCGCCTGGGATATTACCGATGCCCCCCAACACTGCTGCAGTAAAAGCTTTAATGCCCGGCAGAAAGCCAACATAAAAATAGGTGATTCCGTTGTGAAAACCCCACATCACCCCTGCCGCGCCAGCCAAAGCGCCACTAATAATAAAGGTTCGGCTGATGATGGCATCCACATCGATTCCCATCAACGCCGCGGTCTTTTTATCCAGAGCGACTGCCCGCATGGCCTTCCCCAGTTTTGTTTTCTGGACCAGCCAGTACAACCCGATCATTAACAAAATGGACATGCCGAAGGTCAGCGCACCTGTGTAGGAAATGGTGATATTGGCGCCAGCGATGGTGACTGGCCAGCCAATTCCGCGATTGATTACGCTCGGGTTAGCGTAGTCACGCACCTGTGGACTGAAGAGTAGCTGGGCGGCATTCTGCAGAAAGATGGAAGCGCCAATGGCACTGATCAGAGGAATCAGGCGCGGGGCCTTGCGCAGTGGCCGGTAAGCGATCTTTTCAAGAAAAAATCCGGTGGTTGAAGCAACGGTCATGCCAATCACAAAAGCCAGCAACACGGTAATGACAGGATGGGCGTTGGAAAAATTAAGGCCAGACGCCGTTTGTATGCTCTTGGTCGCTTCCAGGAAAAAATACCCCGCAAACATGCCAATCATCATCACTTCGCCATGAGCGAAATTGATCATAAATAAAATGCCATAGACCAATGTGTACCCGATGGCGACTAAGGAGTATACGCCGCCGATGATAAGACCGGCGATCAATAAACGGATCCATATATCAGGCGTGTATTGCTGTTCCACAACAAGCACAGTATACAGGCGCCAGACGACATAGGCTGCCACCAATATGCCAAAGATGGTACGAATAATATTGAAATAATTTCTTCTTTTAATACGGGGGGGTGATTCTTTTTTCGCCTGCATATAGTAATCCTCGCTTTATTCAGGTTATATTAAGCCAACTCGCAGGGAAAGGAACAGGTTGCTTCCTTTCCCTGCGCTAGTAATTAAAAGATCTGTTAATTTACTGCGACAAATTCGCCGTTTTCAACCACCCAGAACTGGGGGCCTTCAATGTTGCAGTCGCCAACCGGCGGGCAGGTGTAGGTGCCGCTGATGCCGGTCCAATTGGTCAGGTTGCGTACTGCGTCAACCAGGGCACCGCGTGGGATATAGAGTGCACCATCACCACCCAGGACCGCCACTTCTGTCACCTTCTCCATAAGAGCGGTGGTGGTGTCGTAGCTGTTCCAGGTGAAGGGGGAAAGCTCGCCAGGACCCACACCATATGCTTCCATGTATGCATCATCAAAAGCAGCTTTCTCAGGTGTATCGGGTGGGGTACGCGGGGTAGCATGGTAGGAACCCTCGCCATTAGCAGCGGTGCGGTTGAGGTAGTCGGTTCCGAACGTACCGTCACAGCCAAAGAAGACTGCATTCTCGAGACCGGTGGTTTTCATGTTATTAGTGATCACGCCTGCATCCTGGGTATAGCCGCCGAAATAAACAGCTTCAGGATCCTTGGCTGCTATGGTGGACAGCACCGGGCTGTAATCCGCTTCTTTGGACACGATACCCAGCAGCTCGACCACTTCACCGCCGAGGGCTTCAAATTCTGCAGCCGCAATTTCAGCAAGACCCTTACCGTAGTCCTGACTGTCATGCAAGAAGGCTACTTTAGTGAAACCAAGTACGTTGTACATATATTCCGCTGCTGCCTTGCCCTGCAATGCATCCGTGAAGGGAACGCGGTTGAAAACACGGAAACCCTGCTTAGTCAGATCGGGGTTGGTGGCGGAGGGGGACAGCATGGGGATGCCGACTTCTTCGTAAATTGGGGCCGCTGCGAAGGATGCACCGGAGAACAGGTGGCCGGCTACGCCAACCACGGTCGGGTCGGCAGCGAACTTGTTAGCCACTGCAGCGCCGCCCTCGGCTGTGCCGGTGTCATCCTCGGCAACCAGTTCAAACTGAAAGCCTTCGAATTCTCCAAAGTCAGCTACAGCGATCTTACCGGAATTCTCAGCATCAATACCAAAAGCAGAATCGCCACCGGTCATGGGTGAACCCATACCGATTTTGATGGTCTGTCCAGGTTCGATTTTCGCGCAACCATAATCATCTGTAGCGCAAACTGCAGGTTCACCGGCTGCTGCGGGAGCTTCGGCTGCGGGGGCTTCGGCTGCAGGCGCTTCGGCTGCGGGGGCGGCTGCCGGCGCGCACGAGGCCAGTAAGAGGGCGAACAGTACTACGAGTGAAACATATACGTGCTTTTTCATCTTCTCAACTCCTTTGACGTTGATTTTTGAATTTTGTTATGCAATGTCTCTTGCCGTTTATCTCTCAATCAATTTCGGGCATCACCTCCTTAAAAGTGATTTTTATTATTCCGTCTTTCAACAGAATCCGATAGCGTTCATTGAAATTTAGTAATACCTGCTGGAATTTTTTCTCCCAGCCAGCAATTTCGGCGTGATTTGGGGCTGATCAGGTATGCAAATATAAATGTTCTGTTAACGATTAATTGGCGGGATTATGCCATATATCCCCATTCTTGTCAACGAATGTCACATCGATTTAGGATACAAAATCGCTTATTCGAGTGTACAGCTTTTATGAGAATTTTCAACTCCTAAGTGTCACTTTATCGAAAGATAATCCTCATAAATAATATCCTCTTAAATAATGATTTTTTGAAGTAATTTGGGATTGCAGAAAACCATAAAGTTTGTGTTTAACAAATCGCGTGTCATAGCAAGAGTACAATATCAGGCGATATTCTGAGTATAAGATTTAATACTTTACCAACTTCGAGGAACTATGCTGGAAAAATATTTTCTCCGCCCGCCTTCACCTCAAGATCGTCAGCCTGTCTTTGATCTGCAGATCCGCTGTGATATCCGAGATGCTGGATTTCCGGATTCAGATATTGAGGATCTCGATTATGACTGGGACCGCATCAATTTAGCCCGGGATGCATGGCTGGCTTTTAACGCGCAAGGCGAGCTTAAGGGTTATGCAGCGGTTCTCCCCTGGTATGAACATGGCAGCCGATTGGTGATTTATGATGATCCGGGGACCGAAGATACAGACCTTTTCCTGGGCTTGCTGCTGATGTGTGAGCGCCGTGCGATTGCCTTGCTGCGCGAGCGTAATGATATCCCGAAGCCAGGAGTCTATACGCATGTCACCGATCGGGCAGTCCATCAGAAACGTCTACTGGAAGAAGCGGGGTATAAAGTGGAAAAGTTCATCTTTAATATGCATATCGATCTGGACCAGGATCTGCCGGTACCCGAACCAGGACCTGGGGTAAAGATACGCACAACTGTCACCGGCCAGGATGACCGCGCGATCCATGGCTTAGTACAGAAAGCCTTTGACTGGCGTGAGCGCACTCCGCAGCCCTTTGAGGACTGGAAAGAGTTCATGATGCGGCCGGATATCTATGATGAAACCCTCTGGTTCCTGGCTGAGAAGGACAGCGAGATCGTCGGCACTTGCCTTTGCACAAACTATTCTGACCTGGGTTGGATCCGTCAGCTTGCGGTGAAAAAAGATTACCGCAAGCAGGGCGTGGGCCGCGCCCTTCTGCAGACCGCTTTTCGCGAATTCAAATCCCGCGGTTTCCCAAAAGCTTGGCTTTCCGTTGAAAGCGAAAATCCGAATGCTTTTCATTTTTATCAGACTGCCGGCATGTATAAAGCCGTGCATTTGGACGAGTACGTAAAGCAAGTTCCCAAGTAAGAATTCAGTTCGGTATTTAACGAGTTGCTTTTAAATGAAGCAGGGATGGAAAATTTCCATCCCTGCCGCCCCCCTGCCCCTCGACCTCAATGGTTATGGAATGTATGGGTGCACATATAGGTTCAAATTTCCATTCAAATCCGTGTCATTCCCGAAGTAGCTCACATTGTTGAGCACTGGGACGCCCCAGACATCGTAGACGATCTCGATTCCATCGCCTTGATTGCCCACAAAGCTGCTGTTTTGGAATGTTACCGACGATGGGGTAGCAGCCCGTAAGTAGATGCCATCTGCGTCGTATCCCATGCCATTGCTCATGCTGTGCACATACTTGGCAGATACTGCGCCCTTGGTTTCCACATGGATGCCGTGCCAATCGTTCAACCGGGCGATCGTGTTGGTGATGGTCACAGAACCTGTGCCTGTTTCGTTGCTGAGCACCATTCCACGGCCCCGATTCTGAATGGCGAACAGATTATCTAGGCTGATGCTGCCATTCGAGTACACAGCCAAACCGGTAGCTCCATTGTCTGAGATGGTGTTAGTTCCAAGTTTGCCGCTCATGACGACACTGCCGGTTCCTTTACAAGCACCCAGCACTTCATCCCAATCACAGTTATCTACATACACCCCATTCTCAAGGTTGTTAATTGCCAGGATATTATTCAATGTCACGTTGCCGTTGGATTGGATCTCAATGCCCTTCATGATGTTATTGTTCACTTCAACTCTTGAAATATCGACAACGGGAGCGAAGTAGGATCGGTTATCAATGTAAGCACCGCTATAGCCATTGTCACGTAAATACATTCTGCCGCTATTCTTGATCACGACCGCACCTCTAGATTGGATAAACAATCCAAATTTGGTGTTATAGCTGAAGGAGCTGGTCAGGGTTTTTGAAGAAGTGTTGACCGAAACCGAGCTGATTCCGGCATAATTGGAAATATTCGCTCCATCTGCGCCGTTCTGAAGCGCGTAGACATTGGATAAACTAACCGCGCCAGCAGACTTTATGGTCAATCCGTTGTGGTTGTTATGGTAGAAATTGGGAGATGGATCCGCGGAGGTCGATTTGATCGTGATTCCCCCAACACCGTTTTGATTATCCAGATAAGCGCCTGAATATTCATACAATGTAATCCAGTTCTTGTATTCATCGTTAAGCGATAGCGTGTAGTTTCCATCCCCTGTGCCGTGCTGCCGAACTTTGATGTAATACTCGCCATCCGCGGGTAAATTGAAAGTGACTCTGGCATTTGTCCCAGTATACGAGTCATCATCCGCAGCAATAAGATTATTGTTCTTGTCAAATACCTCCAGGATCACATCAAATTCATTGCTGATCAGGATGACATCAATCTCATCATTTTCATCGCCATCGAACCACCAGACATCCGCTGGCGTGTTGGGCGCGAGATGCTCATATACCGTTTCACCCCAGGGGTCAATGGAGCCGCTGACCAGCGAGTTGAACTTTGCGCTCGCACCATACAGGTTGATCGAACCCAAGGAATACGCCACCAATCCATATCCCTGGTTGGCTTCGAAGTTTCCATCCTGGATTTTGAGAATCCTTGGTGAGCTAACGTAGCCTCCATCATTTCGGATCATCGCTCCCGTTCCATATGTCGTTTGAACGTTGATATTACGGATATAGATCATACCGTTGCTGTAAATCTCCACACCGTAAAATTTCGGGTCAAACACGCCAGCCAGATAGGAAGGCGAAGCCCATACATTTGTGAAAAAGGTGTTGGTTACGTTTTTAGAAGCTTTGAGGTTCACATTGCCGCTAGCTCCTTCATAGGCATTCTTGATATACAAACCATTCAGACCATTGGCATTTCCATGGATATCCACGAGATTAACGGTGCCGCCGGTACTGATCCAGAGTCCAAATTTCTGGTTGCTGCTGAAAGTATTCACCAGCCCATTCGCGGATGAGAGGGTGATTCCGCCGGAACCCAGGCATGTGTTGCCTGCCAAAAGGCAGTTATTTAAATAAGCGCCTGCTTCCCCATTCAACGTCGCGCTGATACTGCGGAGTGTGATTGTGCGTGCAGAAACCGCATAGATACCATAACCCGTGTTTTTATCAAATGCGACAAGTGCGAACTTATTGCTGTTATTCACAACGATAGTTCCAGTGCCGTTCGGGTTGAAGAGGTAGGCGCCCGTATTACCGTTATCCACGGCGGTCAGGTTATTGGTGATTATTTTTCCCTTGGTTCTGACCTCGATCCCGCGGTAATTATTATCATTGAATGTATTGAGTGGTGTGAAAGATGTAGGGCTGATAGTTACACTGCCTGTTCCGCTGGAGTTTTCCAGAAGAGCGCCATAGAAGTAAAAGTAAGTTGGATACTGGTTCGCTGGATCATTAATTGACAAGGTGTAATTACCTTTGTTCAAGTCGGCGGATCCAACATGAATATAGTAAGTGCCTTCTGACGGCAGGTCGATATTTATTTGCGCATCATTATCCTCATAACCGTTGTCATCCCAGGCAACCAAATTTCCAAAAGCGTCAAAAAGTTCAAGATAAGCATTGAATTCTTTGCTCTGCAGGATAATGTTCACATGCGTGCCCGGTGGGGCGGTGAACCACCAATTATCATATGTGCTGTTGGAGGTCAAACGCTCATTTACAGTTTCCCCCGTATAAACGATATCGCTTCCGGTCAATGAGTTATTCGAGCTGACCAGCCCCTTAACATTGATATTCCCCTTGGAGTATGCAAGAACTCCCGATCCCTGGTTCTCACTGGTATTGACATCCGTTATCGTGATTGTTTTTGCACTGGGTGCGTCCTTGCTGGTCAAGTGCACGCCTGCGGCAAAATTGAGCAATGCATCCGTTGTCGAGACGGAAATATTTCCAAATGAGCGGATATCGATTCCCGGGTATGTGCCCGGTTCATTTTTCCCGTTTTCTTTGAAAGCGTTGCGCACATTCTTGTTCGAAGAGAGGATGACATTGGCCGATGAACCAGTGACCTGGTTATTGACATACAGGCCGCTCAATCCATTACTGCTTCCGGTCAGGTCTTTTAATGCAACCGTCCCGCGGGTGGTGATGAAATACCCGTGACCTTTGTTGAAATTGGCTTCGCTTCCTTCAACCCTCAGCTTCCCCATAGAGGTAATCTTCAGTCCGTCGAATCCGTTATTGCGGAATACATTGGTGAAGTTGTTAACGTTGGTGTTGATGGTTACTGCACCTGTGCCATAATCATTGCGCAGGTCAACGCCTGCTCCCAAATTGTCATATGCGCCCACGTTGGTCAGTAGGATTGCACCCTTGGTTTTTACCTCCAGCCCAGTCGAACCGTTATCCAGGAAATAATTGCCGCCATACCAGCCAGCGCCCGAAGGGCTGGTGATGGTCACATTTCCAGCCCCAAGACAGGCAGCGTTGAGTTCATCATATTGGCAGTTGTCCACGAGAGCACCGCGCATGCTGTTGTGCGAAGCATCCACAGTGGAGAGGTAGATCAGGCCAAGTGAATTGATCACCAATCCATCACCCACATTATCCTGGAACATGGTATTGTATACTTTGACCAATCCTTTCCCCGAAGTATTATTCAGCAATGCGCCATTGAAATTGTATTTGGTCGTGTTTTCATTTAGCGGATCATTTACTGAAAGTGTATAACTTCCATCCAATCCAGTGGTGCTTTCCAAAATCTTGACGACAATATAATAAAGGCCGTCGGAGGACAACGTATATTCGATTTGCGAATCGGTCGTATTGCCATCCATATTGTCATTGAATGCCAGCAGCGAGTCATCACTGGCGTCTCTCAACTCCAAATACGCGTCAAAAATGCTGCTTGAGAGATAGATATCCAGGTCCTGGCCGTTGGTACCGCTGAAGTACCACCGGTCGCCGATGTATTTATTATCCTCACTTAACCGCTCTTGGACGGTCTCGCCTGACGGGTTGATCTGTCCAGTGCGGACGGATGAATGTGAACCGCGTACATAATTCATTTGGATCGTTCCGGCGGTACGGATTTCAAATCCGTTATTCCCATTGAAATACGCGAAAACATTATTTATCGATACATTAGCTGGTTTGGCTGATTCAGCAAATAATCCGTATCCATATGCTCCCGATGGGGCATAGGGTGAAGGGTTATTGTTGTCAAACAGGCTGTTGTTGATCGTCAACTGGCTGAATCCATAGATCTCGGTGCCGTTGCCGTTGTTGTGGCTGGTCGCCACGCCCTCCAGCGTAACCGGTCCATTGGTGACAATTTTTAAACCGGAATTCCATGTACCGGCAGTCCCATCATCGTTAAAGTCAAAAGAGCTGTTGGTTACCTTGACATATCCATTGGGTGAATTGCTGTTGTTGATGCGCCCGCCATCTCCTTTATTACTTCTTGATTGCACGCTGTTAAGTTCAACAGTTCCGGTGTGGTTCTCCACCACCAAACCATCACCGCTTGGATTGCTGATATAAAGGTCCTGCAGGACGAGCGCTCCTGTGTTTCCGGTTACCGCGACACCGCCATTGATTGTGAATCCCTTGAGAGTGAATCCAGAGATGGTATTGCTGATGGTAATGTTGCCGGTCATCGTGCTCATATCTGAACCCATCCCGAGAATACCTCTAAGGTTTTTCAAAACCCCATTTCCCCCTAGCCCATCGACAACCAAATTATCCTCTGCATAATTCCCGTTTTCAACGACTAACATGCCGTCCGCTGGCAGCAGATTTAATGAATCGATTTTTTCAAGTGCGGTGGAAATGGCGTTTTCTGTGACTTTCCAGCATGTGCCCGCGGCTTCGGATGTGCCCAACGGGCAGAATTGGTCGGTAAAAACTACCGCGTATTTCACTCCGCCCGAGATCCACCAGGGATCGCCCCCAACGATCGCTTCCGCGCTTTCCTGGCTCGCCATATCCATCACATTTCCCGATTGATCTACCAGGACAATCCCTTCAGATTCTTCGGCTGGCTCGCTTGCCAGATTTTCTGTATTTTCCGGTTGTGCCAGGTCTATCTCATCCCTGGTCACTTCATCGAAATCGGATGTCAATGCCCCTTCTGTTTCAAAATCAGTCGAGGATTCTGATCCGGATTCTTCGTTGCCATTAAATGTTGGCGATTCCACACTGGTATCCGGCGAAACAGGTTCTTGGGTATCGGGTAATTCGCCTTCCGCAAACGCGGCTGTGCTGATCAGCAGCACCGCCAGCACGGTCACACCCATCACCCAGCCAAATTTGTGGTTAAGTAAAGTCATTTTCTTCCTCCCTTGATTGGTTGAACACAAACGCTTCATCATCATCTTCCTTTCCTCATTTCAGGCTTTTGTATTGGTTCGGTGATGATAGAAAAAAAAGCCTGTGCAAATGCCAGGCTTTTTAAGCATTTAAATCAAAAACGATCTTCGGCGGCCTGGCGATCTAAAACCTTAGACCCATAGCTTTGCGCCCCCGGCTCACGCTGGGTTTGCCTTTATCGGATCACTTGTCCTTTAATATTATACCAATTCGGCTCTGTTTGCAACCATAGATGTGGGGGTGGTTTCTTATTCGATAGTTAGCTGTAAGGCTAATATTTAATCTCTTACCCTAAATTGTTTTTTCATTTTTCGCACTAAAATAGGAAGAGGTTGCCGGATGCAACCTCTTCCCAATTATCGAAAAGAATTTATCGCACGGACTCCACCGCTTCCATGAAGCGCTTCACAATTTCAATGTTGACCGGGCGGTCCGGATGGCCTTCATCCTTCATCCCGTAACCGACAATGGAACCATCAGCGTATTTCAGAAAATCCGCTATATTCTTGGCGGTTGTGCCGCTTCCCATGATGATCGGGCGGTCTTTGGCTAGCTCTTTGGCCAGCGCCACCTTTTCCAGATCGGGTGCATTGCCGGTCATGCGCCCGGTGATGATCAGCGCGTCTGCGCCATAGAAATTGGTCCATTCAATATGTGTCGCCAGGTCGATCCCAGGGAAGCGCACGGAGTGTTTCTTGTCTACATCACAAAATAATTTGATATTGTGAGAGTTCGTCATTTTCCGCGCCGCCTGCAGCTCGCGTGCACAGCCGTGGTCGAACTCCCCGCCATCCCAAACAGCGGCGCCGGTCAGCATGCATACTCGGATAAAGCTGGCGCCGGCCGCGATCGCCACGCCCAGGCAAGCCCGCCCGCCGTTATGCACCACGTTAATTCCTACCGGAATATCCACCGCTTTAACCACCGCCGCAGCGGCGACGGATTGAGCGCATAATTCTTCCGGGTTGACGTTCATGCCCGCGGGAAACGGGATGCTCCACATATTCTCGACGATCAATCCATCCACCCCTCCTTTTTGCAGGGTTTCGGCGTCCCGTACCGCGAAATCCACGATCTCCTGCACCGGGTAACCGGTATAACCCGGGGCTCCGGGCAGCGGCGGAAGATGCACCATCCCGATGATCGGTTTGGGTTTGGGGAATATTTCTTTCAGACTTTTCATACGATAAGCATCCATATCCTGACGCCACTCGGCTGCTTTTCCTGGCATGATAACCTCCGGAATTTTCCTCTATTCTAAAGGAAAAAGCGCAAATCGGCGGTTAAGCCCTCATGATAAAATCACGCCATATCATCAGCATAAAGAGGTAGGAAATGCCTGAATTTGTACTCGCAGCCGTGGCCTGGCCGTACGGCAACGCCGAAATCCACGCGGGTAATCTGGCCGGTGCATATCTGCCGGCGGATATTTTTGCCCGCTATCACCGCTTGATTGGCAATCACGTGCTGATGGTCTCAGGCACCGATTCACACGGTACACCCATCACCGTGCGTGCGGAAGCCGAAAAATCAACGCCGGAAGCGGTGTACCAGCGTTTCCACAGGGGTTTTCTGGAACTCTTCCAGAAACTGGGATTGAATTATGACCTGTTTACCTCCACCCATACAGAAAATCACTTCAAAGTGTCTCAGTCCATGTTCCTGGCTTTGAAACAAAATGGTTTCATGTATCCGGAAAAACAACCGCAGTGGTATTCTCCCGCGCAGGATCGCTTTCTGCCAGATCGCTATGTTGAGGGTACCTGCTACATCTGCGGCTTTACCAACGCGCGCAGCGATCAGTGCGACCAGTGCGGTAACTTGTTGGATCCCTCCCAGTTGATCAATCCGCGTTCGAAGATCGATGGTTCAACGCCTGAATTACGTGAAACCGAGCATTACTTTATGGACCTTGGCGGCTTGCAGAATGACGTCGTCGAATTTCTTAAAGCGCGCGAGTCCTATTGGCGTCCGAATGTCCTTCGACAATCCCTAGGGCAGATCCAGACCGATGGCTTGCGTGGGCGGCCCATCACGCGCGACCTGGATTGGGGCATCCCGGTGCCGGTGGAAGGCTGGGAAGGCAAATGCCTGTATGTCTGGTTTGAAGCAGTGATCGGCTATCTTTCCGCCTCAATCGAATGGAGCCATCTGCACGACCAGCCCAATGCTTGGCGCAATTGGTGGAAACAGCCGGACGCCAAGACACTCTATTTCATCGGCAAGGACAATATCCCTTTTCACGCCATCATCTGGCCGGCCGAGCTGGCTGGAGCGGATGGGGAATTTGATGAGATCTTCGGTTGTGAGCAAAAGGCTGATTTTGTCCTTCCGTATGATGTGCCGGCTAATGAATTCCTGAATCTGGAAGGCAAAAAACTTTCCGGCAGCCGCAACTGGGTGGTCAATGGCTTGGATGCCCTAACCCGTTTTGACCCGGATCCGTTGCGCTATTATCTCACCAGCGTGATGCCTGAAACACGCGACACCGATTGGGATTGGGAAGAGTTCTACCATCGTAACAACGATGAACTGGTCGCAACCTGGGGCAACCTGGCCAACCGTGTGCTCTCATTCGCTTTCAAGCATTGGGAAGGTGTCATACCGGACCCGGGTGATCTTACCGACAAGGATAAGGATTTACTCGCGCAAGTGGAAAAAGGTTTTGATACGGTTGGATCGGAGATCGAAGCGGTTCATTTGCGTTCTGCCCTTTCGGAAGCAATTCGCCTGGCATCTGAGGTGAACAAATATCTGGATGATACGGCTCCCTGGTTCACTATCAAAACCGACAAGGCCGAAGCCGGCCGCTCAATCTTCGTTGCCATGAAGGCCATCGACTCGCTCAAAATTCTCTTATCGCCCTTTCTCCCCTTTACCTGTGAGCGGTTGCACAAATTTCTGGGACACACAGATCAATTGTTCGGCGTTCAGTATACGCAGGTGATCCGAGACGCGGTGGGTGAACATACCGCCCTGCTTTATGATCCAGAGAAAGCATCTGGACGCTGGCAGCCCAGTGACCTAAAGCCGGGCGCGCGTTTTAACCAGCCTGAACCCCTGTTTAAAAAACTGGATGAAAGCATCGTGGTGCAGGAACGGGCTCGTCTGGGATAAAAATCAAAATTCGGTTCTTCTTGTAGGGGCGGATTTGAAATCCGCCCCTGCCCTCGACAATTAATAATCGAACCGATCGGGGTGCAAAAAATTAATTCGCGTACGGGAATTCCCCCTGCCCGTTGAGCGCGTCAACGCAGGGCTGAAACTCCCGGTGATACTCCAGGCAGGTATACAGGTCGTCGATACCGCCGCTTTTATCGCCGATTGCGATCTTGGCTAAACCCATCCAGTACCAGCTTTCCTCAAGTGCAGGAACATCATCCCGTACCATTTCGATGGAATTTTGCTGCGCCTTGCTGATCACATCTGAGTATCGTCCGGTGTAATAATATGCCATGAACGGACCTGTTTGATACCATAAGATGCGGTGCGGCCGGATGGAGGAATCCTGCGGCAGGGCATCATACATGGCAAAAGCCTGGTCATACGCTTTGGCTGCCCCGGCGTAATCACGCAGCTTGACCAGGTTTGTGCCGTAGTTGTACATGGCGAAGAATTGGTCAACACCTGTGGTCTGGTAAATCTCTTCTTGCGCTTTTTTCAGCGCGCGTCTGATGTTTCTCTCTTCATCCGCATCCGGGCCTAATAAATTGAGCACATCATTTTCCTGATGTTCGGGGTAAATCACTATATAGGTGTAATTAAAGGAACGCCACTCACTGACCAACTCGTCATAAGGTTGCGGGTAATCCGGTTCGATATAGGAATCCTGGGCGGTGAAATACCCTTCAGCTTCGTTGTAGCCGGTTAGGGTCTGATAGTGTCCCATCCAGGTCCACCGGTTGGTGATATCACGGAAGTGTGGTCCCTTTTCGACCACCACGGGAAAACCAGCTGCGATCAATCGCTTAATAAGGTCAAAATCACCACCGACGCGTGTCAACGCACTGAGACCTTCCTGGCTTTTGGCAAAATCGACCATTTCATAAGGCATCACATTTTTGTCTTTGGTGTGTGTGCGCACGCCCCGGGCTGCTTCATCATGGTCCCCTTCCCAGCCCCAATATGAGAGCGCCATGGCCAGGTTCGCTGGGCCGCAGTAATTCCAGCGGTTGTGCTGCGAAAAGTAGGAAATACCGTCCAGTGAATAGGCAAGCGGGACAGGCGCAAAGGAAAATATTTCCTCCTCGCTGTCCTCAATTCCTGAAGCGCCGTCTGTCAGATCGGCTATTCCGCTTACCGGCGGTAGTTCTGTGCTTCCTTCAACTACGCCGTCCCCGGAAAATGAAACCCGCGATGGCGGATTGATCCATACGCGGAAGGCTCCAACCCATTGGTTCAGACGCCAGCCCAGACTTTCCTGAAAAGTTGGGTTGAGGAGCAGGACGTAACTTGCCAGGGTCAGCATGGAAAATACGCTGATAATGATCAGCCAACGTTTCTTTGGCATAAATCGATTATAACATTTTGGACGACAATTCGGATATATTTTGTCTTAATTATTTCTTAACAGCGCGGATGACCAGATTTTCGCTGGAGTGTGGATCGAATGGTAGATCCGTCATCATTCCATACGCTTGGATGTCAACAAAGCCGGAATCTTTTAATAAGGAAAATAATTCGTCCTTGATTAATGGATAAAGCCTTACCGTTGAAATGGCTTGCTTCCACTCTCCGCCTGTTTCTCTTTTCAACCGCACAATATTGAAGGTGATCAATCCATCCGAGTCGAAATCATAGAACCGTAAAAAGAGCCAATCCGTTCCGCCCTCAGAATAGGATTGAGGTCCGATCCAGCGCTCCCGTTTCGACATCACAGCGTCAAAGTTCCGGTTCTGCAGGACTAGAAGTCCTCCCGGTCGCAGGCAGGAGCCAAAATCCCCCAATGCTTTTTTGATCTCGTCCTGGGTGGTCAAATGCGGAAGCGAGTTGCCAAAACAAGTGACGGCATCAAACGGGAAGTTTTCACTCCCTGCGAAAGCGGATTCTAATTCAGAAAAACCAGCCTGCTTAAATAAGACATTCACACCGCTGGTTTGCGCGTTCGCCCGAGCCGCCTCCACCATTCCCCGGCTGTAGTCCGCGCCTGCAGCCCGGTATCCCCTTCGAGCTAACTCAATAGCATGCATGCCGGTTCCACAGGCGGTATCCAGGACAGAAAGGGGTTGGTTATGGCTTGGTTTTATTTCACCTAATAGCTTTTCCAAAAATGGCATCTCCGCAGCCAGCCGTGATTGCCAATTCACAAATCGGTCATAGTCCTGGCTGAAATCATCGTATGTGTTTGTGTCCATATCTGGATTTTACTCTGTTAGTAGCTTCTATTATTTAAGATTTAGCCGAAAACGCTTTTGAATGATCCCTCTGGCGTCCCCGCCAGAGGAAAAAAAGCGCAGATATACCTTACCCGGGAAATAACTCGGAAAATACTTCCGGTGTCATTCGGCGGACGGTTTCTGAACTGATACCGTTTTCCTTGCAGATCGCTCCATAAAAATCTATGATCCCTCTGGCGTCCCCGCCAGAGGTGAAAAATGCAGATATGCCTTACCCGGGAAACATCTCCGAAAACACTTCCGGTGCCAGCCACCGGACGGTTTCTGAGCTGATACCGTTTTCCTTGCAGATCGCTGCATAAAGATCCGCGCTTCTCCGGCGTGTCCTTTTTTGTGTCTTCGGGTCCAGTTCCCACAGGCCAAATCTCTGCGACCAGCCCCGCTCCCATTCAAAGTTATCCACCTGGGACCAGTGAAAATATCCTTTGACCTGCCAGTTGAAATTCGCAGCCAGCCAGACTTCGCGCAGGTGCCGCAGCAGATATGCCGGGCGCATTTTGTCTTCAGCATCTTCCACGCCATTTTCGGTAACATAGATCGGCAGGCGGAATTGATGCGCCCATTTCAACGCCTGAGCCATCCCTTGCGGGACATCTGCGATGAATCCTGTCGGGCTGACGGGGGCATTCTTTGGGTATTCCCTGGACGCAAATAATTCTCCCGGCTTTAGTAAATTAAACGATACTTCATCCGAGGAATAATACTGAAGCCCAACAAAATCCTGTGTTCCGATCGCTTCTTTGACCATGGTCTTAAAAATGATGAATTTGACTTGTCCGTCTCGGATCGCGTTGGCAAACAGGTCATTGACATTCCTATTCAACATTCCAGTCACCCAATGATCGGGTGGAAACCAGCTTTTCTTGGGAAAAAATCCCCGGTAATACAGCGCGTATCCAGCCATGGCGTCTGGTTGGATTTCATGGATCGCTTGGTAGGCCAATCCATGTCCGCGGATCAAATGGGTCAAGGCAGTGAATGCGGCGCGGAAATCATTTTTACCGGGTGGAAAACAACCATCAATGTAGCTGTTGACCACCAGGCCGTTCGGTTCATTCAGCGTGACCCAGATCTTGACCTCGCTTTTGAGTGCATCAACCACTTTTCGGACAAATTGTTCAAAATATTCCGGCGTCTTTTCATTCTCCCAGCCGCCTATCTCATAGATCCATAACGGGTCGCTGAAATGGTGCAGGGTGACTACAGGCGTTAAGCCCAATTCCCACATTCCTTTCAATATGTCTCGGTAGAAATCCAGGGCGCTTTCATCCCAACGGTCCGGGGCTGGCTGGATACGGCTCCATTCCACGGAAAAACGGTGCGCGTTCTGTCCATCTTTCGCCGCGTTTCCGAGATCCTCTTTCCAGCGCCCGCCCCACCAGTCGCATGCCAAGCTGGATTTTTGATTGTCAAAGATCTTCCCGGGTGTATTTTCCCAGGCGTACCAGTTGTTGTTGGTGTTTCCGCCCTCCACCTGATGTGCGGCTGTGGCAGTTCCCCACAAAAAACCATCAGGAAATTGATAGGTAGCATCTGGCATTGATCTCTCTCCATTCTTTTTATCAATACTGAATCATTATAATAAATGAAGATCGGCTTTCATTATCTTTGTACATCCCGCTTACATCTGAGTCAATTCGCATAAGGTAAAATACAAGGGCTTTGTGTTATAATCACGCGCTTTTTCCGCAAAAGGAGTCGTAATCTTCAGATGAAAGAACTTTTCCGCAAGGAATTCCCCAATCATTTCGATCTTCCCCAACGCATCAACCGGCTGGGCGAATTAGCCTACAACCTCTGGTGGACCTGGAACCAGCCGGGGCTGCGCCTTTACCTGTCCATCGACCGCCGCCTGTGGGAGATGACCAGTCATAACCCCATCGCGTTTCTTCACCAGGTGGAAAAGGAAAAACTGGAGCATGCTGCGAAGGATACCTATTACCTGGAAGAATATGATCGCGTGATGGCTGACTTTGATCGCTATATGAACAATGAACAAACCTGGTTCGCCAGGGAATATCCGCATTTAAAGGAAAAGCAGATGTCATACTTTTCCTTTGAGTTTGCTTTGCATGAATCCATTCCCTTTTATGCCGGCGGGTTAGGCGTCTTGTCTGGCGATCACTTAAAGGAAGCCAGCGATATCGGCCTGCCAATGGTCGGAATGGGATTCATTTATAAGCAGGGGTATTTTGTACAAAAGATCACCGAAGATGGCTGGCAGGAAACCAGCCACTACCACTTCGATTTTTCAGAAATGCCGATTATTTCGATCGTCAATGAAAAAGGAAATCCTGTCACAATCTCCGTAGAATTACCCGGCCGTACGGTGACTGCGCGTGTTTGGATGTTGCAGGTCGGGCGAGTTCCCCTGTTCCTGCTGGATACCAGCAACAGCAACAATGACAAGAATGACCGCGCGTTGACCTCTCGCTTGTACAGCAGCGATCCTGAGGTCCGTATCTCCCAGGAACTGCTTCTCGGCATCGGGGGTGTCCGTGCGCTTCGCAAGCTCGGCTACGATCCCGCTCTCTGGCACATGAATGAAGGGCACTCTGCTTTTCTCACGCTGGAGCGCTTCCGCGAATATGCTTCTGAGGGTTTGCCTTATGAAGAGATCGTGAAGCAGGTTCGCAAGTCCAACGTCTTCACCACACATACCCCCGTGCCCGCGGGCAATGACCAGTTTCCCATCTGGATGATCGACAAGTATTTCCCGGTTTTTTGGGAAGGGCTCAATCTCACACGCGAGCAGTTCATCAACCTGGGAATGCAGTCTCAATCATGGGGGGATATGTTCAGCATGCCCGTCCTGGCGCTGCATCTCTCCGAACACAGCAATGGTGTGTCCGAGCTGCACGGCGAGGTCGCCCGCAAGATGTGGAATTTTCTCTGGCCTGATCGCAGCGAGGATGAGGTCCCGATTGACAGCATCACCAACGGTGTGCATACCAGTTTCTGGCTCGCCAGAAGAATGCGCCAGCTCTTTGACCGCTACTTTGGCCCTGACTGGTTTGAACGCCTGGATGACCCTGAGATCTGGTCCCGCGTCGATCAAATTCCTGATCTGGAGCTTTGGGATGTGCGCCGCCACCTCAAGCGCAAATTGATCAATTACGCCATTGAGCAGGCACGCACCCACTGGCTGAGCGGCAAACGCACGCCTGCCCAGGTGATTGTTGACGGCGTCATGCTCGATCAGTATTCGCTGACCATCGGCTTCGCTCGTCGATTTGCCACCTATAAACGCGCTTATATGCTTTTTTCCGATTACGAACGCCTGTTGAAGATCGTGACCAATCGGGATATGCCTGTTCAGGTGATCCTGGCTGGAAAAGCGCATCCTGCGGACGAACCCGGTAAGTTGATGATCCAAAGGGTGTATCGGGCGGCAAAGGACTATCAGACTTGCGGCCGTATCGTTTTTCTCGAGGATTATGACCTCAATATCGCGCGCCTTCTTGTCCAGGGTGTGGATGTTTGGATGAACACACCGCGCCGCCCAAATGAAGCATCGGGTACCTCCGGCATGAAAGCCGCGCTCAATGGCACCCTCAATTTCTCGGTGCTGGATGGCTGGTGGCGCGAAGGGTACAACGGCAGCAATGGCTGGGCGATCGGAGATGAGTCCGACTATGACGATCCCAATGAGCAGGATGAGCGGGATGCGGCAAGCTTATATGATACGCTTGAAAACCAGATCATCCCAATGTATTATCAGACTCGCTCCATGGGAGATGCCTCCTCGCAATGGCTGTCGAAAATTAAAGAGAGTATGCGTTCCCTGGGTTGGCAGTTCAGCACCCGGCGGATGCTCAAGGAATATTTACGCAAACTGTACTTGCCGGCACTTGAGGATTAATTTTTGAAAGGTGGAAATAGAAAATGAGTACTTTATTGGCTAACACTAGCCCGATCGTGTTTGCTTTGGTGATTTTTATTGTTCGGGTTCTGAATATGACCCTCGACACCGTACGCATGCTCACGGTTGTGCGCGGCATGAAAACTGTGACCTTCATCCTGGGTGTCATTCAGACAACGCTTTTCGTTATAGCCTTGGGTTCGGTTATCAACGATCTGGATAATCCGCTCAACATCATTTCATATTCCCTGGGTTTTGCTACCGGCAATGTCATCGGCATGATGATCGAAAAACGGCTGGCGTTTGGTTTCATCAACATGACCATCATCAGCTCTGTCCGCGGCCAGGAGCTGGCAGGTAAACTCCGCGAATTAGGCCATGCGGTCACCGAGATCCCGGCGCGTGGGAAAGATGGCGTGGTGGAGATCCTGGAATGCAGTGTCCAGCGCAAGCATGCCGCGGAGGTCCAAAAGTTGGCCATGCAGGTGGATCCCAAAGCATTCATCACCTCGCGCGATATCCACCCCATCTGGCGCGGCTATTGGCGCGACCAGGCATAGATTTAATTATCAAACCGCACTCTGCAATCAGGGTGCGGTTTGTTCTTAATAAATTATGACATTCGGATGAGCGAAGCCTGGATGATTTTCATTTAAGAAATTTTTTCACCAGACTCTCTGAAATCTCCCATAGCTTTTTCTGAAGTCCCTCATCCTGCGCCAGTTCAGACGGTAGTTTTTCTCTTTTTGAGCTGAAGTATTTCCCGCTGACACCTTCGACTTCTTCTGCAATAGCCAGGAAAATCGGTGTCTCCGCGCCCTCCTCCACGCTCCGACCTCCACCCCCATAACTGATCCGCAGCATGTTAGTGTCGATTGTGCCCGGGTGCAGGCTGTTGGAGATCACGCCGCTGCCCTTCAGCCGCTCAGCAAGCTCTCGTGAGAAGAGAATGTTAGCCAATTTGGAGAAGGAGTAGGCGCTGAAGCTGTTGTAGGAATTTTCTCCTTTGATGTCATCAAAGGTTGCGGCATGAGCTGAGTGATGAGATGCGGAAGCCACATTCACGATCCTGGCCGGAGCACTCTTTTTGATCAAATCCAGCAGCATTTGCGTCAGCAGGAAAGGCGCCAGGTGGTTGACCTGGAATGTCAACTCATTTCCATCCCGGGTGATAATATGCTTCGGCGAGAAAACGCCGGCATTATGGATCAAAACATCCAGTCGTTCCTGCTCGCGCTGGATCTCTTTGGCCATCTGAACGACGGATGTGAGATCAGCAAAATCAGCGATATATAAAGCCAGGTTTTCGTTGCAGGATTCATGGTTGATTTCATCCAGCACCCTGATTCCTTTTTCTTTATTCCGTCCATGGACCAGTACTTTATGCCCCATCAGAGCAAGTTGCAGCGCGATCTCCCGCCCGATGCCGTCTGTCGATCCTGTGACCAGTATGGTTTTCATATTTTTTTTATTTCTCCCTTATGGATTGTCTTGAAATGCTTCCGCATGGATGATCACGCGCTCTATAAAGCCGCCGGAAGAAAATATCTGGAGTGAAAAATCTACCGCATCGCCTGATGCTAATGTCACTTCCTTTTCCCACCGCCGCGCCCCAACCAGTCTTCCATTGGCGTCATAGGCAATCGCAGCCACTCTTAAAATGGCGGAATCACCCGGCTCTCCGTTGATCTCCACCTCCCCGCTCACTGTTGCGGTTCTACCGTCAATCTCAGTTATCTCATTGACAATGGCAGCCGGAAGGAAACTCCGTCTGGAATCTGTCAAAGGCAGCGCCGAGACCAATTCAGCAGTCGCTGTAACACCACTGGGTATTGGCGGCGCGAAATATGCCAAAACGGGAATGACTTGCCCGGGTTCGATTTTATGCAGCAGTAAGGGTACATTCATTTGTTGAAGATTTTTACCCGCCGAATCGGATAAAGAAATTGACACAACCACCACTATAGAAGGTTGTTCAAGATTATTCTCGACCTCTGCAAAGCACCAGAATCCTCCTTCAAATGTTGGAGTGCAATCCGGCGATCCCACTTTGAGTTTCAGTGGCTCTGACACCATACCGATTTGCGGTCCGCTTTCCCCCAATGGTACGATGATCTCTGTGCCAACGGTCAGCGCATTGGGATTTAAGCCTGGGTTGGCTGCCAGCACCGTGCCCATATCCAATCCGTAACGCAGCGCCACGGAAGAGATCGTCTCGCCCATTGCAAGAATGTGGACCAACGGCGTTGCGGTTGGCGCGGGTGTTGCCGACGGCTGTGGTGCAGTTGTGGCGGCCAATGTGGGTTGAATTTCGGGTGTTGAGGTCAAATATGGAGTTAATTGTGCGGCATTGGCAGCCTGTCCAGCGCCAGGTGTTGAGCATGCCGACGCAGCAAACAGACAGGCAAGCAGTGTGATCTTAAGTTTCATGATTCGGAAATTATAATGTCTCGCTTTGGGCGGGATTGTAAGCAATTCGTTTGATGATTAATGATATATTCTTAAGGTCATGGAGCATGAAAACCGGGGCAATTCAGGAAATCTTTCCGATTGGCTGGCAGAACGGCTTTACTTTGGCCGTTTTTACCAATCACAGGGATTGAACAAGTATGGAAAGTTTACAAATGACTGTGGTCCGGCGAGTCTGTCGATGGTGGTGAACATGCTCCTGTTTCAGGCCAATCCTGTTTCCAAATCGCTCGACAAGGATTCTGTCATCCACTCATCCGGTTTGTTCTTTTGGGACCGCATCCCTTCTTGGGTGCCGAAATTCGGCGGGGCGACTGCGCCTTGGGGATTGGTGAAAGCGTTCAATCGCTGGTCTCGGGAGTTCGGTTTGTATTGGCGCGCGGAACGCCGCAGCCGCGCCCGCCGGGCGCATATCATTGAAAACCTGATTAGCGGGAAACCGGTGACTGCATTAAAGATCTGGAAAACCGGAGGTGCCCACTGGGTCAATCTAGTCAAGTATTCGGGTGAAAAGGACAGAGTCTATTTCCTCGATCCGAATCCGTACCTGGAGAATCTACCGGAGGATAAACGTCTGCAATCCCAGACCTGGGCGGAATTTGAAGCGGACTGGTCGCGCCTGGTATGGTGGTCGCGGTTGCTTGGCATCCGTAATGAGATCATCACCTATTCAAAAATTCTCTAACTAAAGAGAAATGAAAGTTTCCGTATTCATCGCTGCAAGCATGGACGGGTATATCGCCCGGGAAGATGGGGGCATCGATTGGCTGGAGAACCCCAATGCGGATCCAGACCAGGACTATGGATATCAGGCCTTCATTAATGGTATCGATGCGATCCTCATGGGTAGAAACACCTTTAACGTGGTGATGAATTTGCCGGATTGGTCATACGGTGGAATTCCGCTCTTCGTCCTGACCCACCATCCATCAACGCTTCCGTTGGCTAAATTGGAAAATGTACAAGCCATACAAGGTAAACCGGAGGAGATCATCCCCGAATTGGAAAAACGCGGCTTTCATCATGTTTATATTGACGGCGGAAATACCATCTCGGAATTTTTGTCGGAATCACTGGTCGATGAATTGATCATTACACGCATCCCCATCCTCCTGGGCAGGGGCATTCCATTATTTAATCGCATGGAAAAAGAGACTAGGCTCAAACTCCTGTCCACCATCGATTTTAAGGATGGACTGGTTCAGAATAAGTACAAAGTTCTCAAATAAGGGAGGAGAAAAAGATTATTTGACCTTTTTCTCGATCTTGGGTCGGCTAATCTCGGCGTAATCGCGGTTGAAATACAAGAGCGGGGCTTTATTATCTCCGCCTTGCCCGTCTACAACCTCTCCGATGATCAGGACGGATTGCGGCAGCTTGAGAATGGAAAAGACTTCGCAATCCAGGAATGCGTTGCTTCCCCCGATCAACGGTACGCCAGTAGTAAGTGTGAAAGTTTTGACTTCAGCAAACTTATCGGCCACTCTCTTGCCAAATCCCGCAAAGAGGTTCGCGGTTTCCCGCTGTGATTCTCCCAAAACTGATAAGCCAAACACACGGCACTTCTGGAACATGTCATGCAGCGGGTTATTCTTGGCTACATTCACCAGCACCAGCGGTGGATCCAGCGAAAGGGAAGTAAATGAATTGACGGTGATTCCGCCTTTTGTGCCCTCACAGACAGTCGTGAGCACCGCCACACCTGTCGCCCAGTTGCGCATTACATACCGCAGGATCTCGCCCTTTTCATTGCCCGGATTCTTATTCATCTTATAGCTATATTATGACATATCTGAAATGGTCTTGTCTGAATTTCTGTTCATTTGCTCTCATCTCAACTCGAGTGCGATGGAAACCGTGCATCCTTTGATTGTCATTCTGAAGGGCTTTTGCCCTGAACACCCTCGCCTCGTTCGAGTGCCGTGGGAATCTTCGGAACCTCACGCAAGAGCGTGAGGTGGAGACACCCGAAATGAGGAGGCATCATGCCGACATCAGGAAGGGTGCTGTCATTCCTCCCATTTGTCATTCTGACGGGCGCAGTCCGGAAGAATCTCGGTTCGATAAAGAGAATCATATTAATCAATCCGAGATGCTTTGCTTCATCCATTACCCCTCTTCAATCCTTTCGGTTGGTATAATTTTCAAATTCATTGTTTTCTGGAGAATTTATGCGCGATGCCTTGAATTTCCAATCCATCATCATGACGCTGCAGAACTTCTGGGCGGAAAAAGGCTGCCTGATCTGGCAGCCCTACTACACCCAAGTCGGCGCAGGGACCATGAACCCCGCCACCTTCCTGCGCGTTCTCGGCCCTGAACCCTGGAATGTGGCATACGTGGAGCCCTCCATCCGCCCGGATGACGGCCGTTATGGAGACAACCCCTACCGGCTGCAGCAGCACTACCAATTCCAAGTCATCCTCAAACCCGACCCGGGCAATCCGCAGGAACTCTATCTTCAATCTCTGCAGGCATTGGGCATTGACCCGCAGGAGCACGATATCCGCTTTGTCGAAGACAACTGGGAGTCCCCCGCGCTGGGCGCTTGGGGCTTGGGTTGGGAAGTGTGGCTGGACGGGCAGGAGATCACACAGTTCACTTACTTCCAGCAGGCTGGCGGCATGAACCTGGATCCCGTTTCCGTTGAGCTCACCTACGGGCTTGAGCGCATCGCCATGGCTTTGCAGGGCAATTACAACTTCCGTAAAATTCAATGGAATAACGATCGAACATACGGCGACGTCAATTACATGGCGGAAAAAGAACACAGCCAGTATTATTTCGAAACCGCCGATATCGAACGTGTGCGCGAAATGTTTGAACTTTATGAAGATGAAGCCAATCTGGCGCTCGACAAAGGTTTGGTTCTTCCCGCCCACGATTACATCCTCAAATGTTCGCATAATTTCAACATTCTGGATACGCGCGGCGCGGTCGGCGTGACCGAACGCCAGGCGCTCTTCGGACGCATGCGCGACCTTTCCCGGCGCTCAGCAGAGGCTTATGTCGCCCAACGAGAGGCGTTGGGCTTCCCTTGGTTGGAAAAGGCTGCCGCGCAAAAATCAGCCAAAGAAGATGTGCAAATGAGCCTCCCGCAGTCGGCTGAAAGTAGCAAAGCCGCCGATTTCCTTTTGGAGATTGGCACTGAAGAGCTGCCTGCCGCTGACTTGGAAAGCTCTCTCGATCAGATCAGCCTTCTGGTGGAAGCCATGCTTGATGACCTGCGGATCACTCACGGCAAGATCCATGCCTTTGGCACGCCGCGCCGGTTAGCCGTTCTGGTCAATTCGCTGGCGCCGCGCCAGGAGGATCTATCCCAGAAGGTCAAAGGCCCGCCCGCTGACCGCGCTTTCGACAAGGACGGCAACCCGACGCCCGCCGCGGCAGGTTTTGCCCGCAGCAAGGGTATGGACGTCAAAGATCTCAAATCAGAACAAATGGACGGCGGTCTCTATCTGGTCGCAGATGTATTTGAGCAGGGTAAATCTGTCTTCGAGGTTCTCCCGGGAAAATTAGCCGATCTTGTTGCCGGAATTCGCTTTGATAAATCCATGCGCTGGAACGAGAGCGGTGCGGCTTTCTCCCGCCCGATCCGCTGGCTGGTATCACTTTTCGGCGGACAGGTGGTGCCTTTTACGTATGCCGGCCTGACCGCAGGACGCGAGACCCGCGGCCTGCGTTTCAGTGAATACGAAACCTTCAATTTGAATGATGTCAACAGCTACCTGCCCTTCCTAAAAGAACAGGGCATCCTCGCTGACCCGCTAGAACGCAAATCCGCCATCACAGACCAGGTCAGCAAATTGAAAACATCCATCAAAGCAGCTCCCGATGTGGATGCAGGCCTGCTCGATGAAGTCACTAACCTGGTCGAAGCCCCCACCGCCCTGCTTGCCAATTTTAATGATAGCCACCTTTCACTCCCGCCGGAAGTGCTGATCGGTGTGATGAAGAAACACCAGCGCTACTTCCCGGTGCAGGCAGCGGATGGCCGCCTGATGCCGCATTTCATCACTGTGCGCAATGGCGGCAGCCAGCATCTGAATGTGGTTGCCCGCGGCAACGAGGAAGTGATCGAGGCGCGCTTTGCAGATGCCTCCTTCTTCATGCGCGAGGACAGTCGCCACACCATTGACGAATTCATCCCGCGCCTGGACACCCTCATCTTCCATCCCAGGCTCGGCTCGATGCTCGATAAAACCCAGCGCATCACCGCCTTGACCAAAGAACTGGTCCAGACACTCGGACTGGATAAGCAGCAGTCTGCTGCTGCGTCGGAAGCAGCCTCTCTCTGTAAAGCCGACCTGGTGACCAAGATGGTGGTCGAGATGACCTCCCTGCAGGGCGTCATCGGCAGGTATTATGCCCTGAAGAGCGGCAAAAGCGCCGAAACCGCGCGCGCGATTGAGGAGCATTACTACCCGCGCTTCGCTGGAGACCAATCACCCGAGAGCATGGCCGGTCTGGCAGTCGGCTTGGCGGACCGGCTCGATTCGCTGATCGGCTTGTTCGCGGCCGGCATGGCGCCCAGCGGCACCAAGGATCCCTTCGGCCTGCGCCGCGCAGCCATTGGGCTGGTACAGAACCTGGTCAATCGGGGTATCGATTTTGACCTGTGCGCCGCGCTTTCCACAGCCGTGGCTAACCTGCCCATCCAAACTTCCCAGCAAACGCTGGATGCCTGTTTTGATTTCATCGCCGGGCGCTTCGAAAACCTGTTGTTGGAGGAGGGCAAGCATTATGATGTTGTCAAAGCGGTTCTGGCGCAGCAAGCGAATAATCCCAGTCTGGCAGTAAAGAACATCGATGAACTTACAAACTGGGTTGCCCGCCCGGATTGGAACGAGATTCTGCCCGCTTTCTCCCGTTGCGTCCGCATCACTCGCGAGTTGGACCAGGTAAATCCGGTTAGCCCGCAGCGCTTTCAGGAGCCGCAGGAAAAAGCGCTCTACAAAGCATGGCAGGACGCCAGCCAAGGCATTGGGGATTCGCGTTCCATCAATGTTTTCCTCAGCCATTTCGTTACGATGATCCCGGCCATCAACGAATTCTTCGACACCGTTTTGGTGATGGCGGAGGATCTGCAAATTCGTAATAACCGCCTGGGCCTTTTACAGGCCATCGCAGGCATGGCCGCCGGCAAGGCGGATTTCTCACGCCTGGAAGGTTTTTAAAAATCATTTTCAAAGAGGTAAAAATGGCATCTGTGCAATTAAAAAATTCATATGGCGACAAATCCGATTCCGAGGTGTTTGAAGCCGCCAAGCAGGCGATCGTGAATGCCGGCTACGAAGTGTGGAAGACGCGTGAATTGGCCAAACTGGTGCTGGGCACCGGCACAGAGAACGGACAGGAAGTCCGCCTGAATGTGGTGGTCAGCATGGTGGATGCCAGCGCTACCATTTCCGCTGAAAGCGACGATCTGGATGAAGCGGTTCTCAACCGCGTGACCGAAAAAGTGGACGCGGAACTGCAGAAACTGCTTGCTTAATTCAAGCCCATTCTACTTGCAATCGGCCGGGTTATCCATTAAAGTAAAACCATCCAGTAGATGGTTTTATTTTTTATCAAGTGAACCATGAACACAGTTGACGAGATCAAGAACCGGCTGGACATTGTCGATATCGTGTCCGAGAATGTGAAGCTGCGCAGGAGCGGCAAGAGCTACACCGGCTTCTGCCCCTTCCATGCCAACACGCGCACCCCGGCTTTCGTGGTCTTCCCCGACTCCGGCACCTGGCGCTGCTTCGGCGAGTGCAACGAGGGCGGCGACATTTTCCGCTACGTGATGAAGCGCGAAGGCTGGGACTTCAAGGAAGCGCTCAAATACCTGGCCGAGCGCGCCGGGGTAAAGCTGGAACCGCTCACCCCCCAGCGCCAGGAGCAGAACGAGCGTTCGGAGCATCTGCGTAAACTGCTCGATGATACGGTTACCTTCTACCGCTCCCAGCTGCTCTCCACCGATCCCGGCCGCCAGACGCTGGCCTACCTGGTAGAGAAACGCGGCATCACCGAAAAAACCGCCGAGATCTGGGGCATCGGCTACGCCCCGCACAGTTGGGATGCAACCCTGAACTATCTCCTCTCCAGTGGTTATTCGAAGCAAGACGTGCTGGATGCTGGCCTGGTGTCCGAGCGCGATGATGGCAGCGGTTTCTATGATAAATTCCGCCACCGCCTGATGTTTCCCATCCGCGATCCCAGTGGCGGCATGGCTGGTTTCGGCGGGCGCATTCTCAACCCGGACGATGTACCCAAGTTCATGAACTCCCCCCAGACCGTCTTGTTTGACAAAAGCCGCCTGCTCTACGGCCTGGACCGTGCGCGCAAAGCCATCCGCGCCGCCAATGAAGCGGTTATTGTGGAAGGTTACATGGACGTGGTGGTCGTGCACCAGCAGGGCTTTGAGAACGTAGTCTCGCCTATGGGCACTGCGCTCACCGAACCGCAGATGTGCGCCCTCAAGCGATACACTCGCCGCTACGTGCTGGCGCTCGATCCGGACGCCGCCGGCGTAAAAGCTACCCTGCGCGGCCTTGAGGTCGCGCGCGAATCGCTCGACCGCACTGATGATCCCGTGTTCGATGCTCGCGGACTTCTTCACAATGAAGCCCGTTTGCAAGCCGACCTGCGCGTGAGCGCGCTGCCCGACGAACTCGATCCTGACGAAATCGTTCTGCGTGACCCGGCGGAATGGCAGCGCATCATCGCACAGGCCAAACCCATCATCTTCCACGTGCTGGAATCACTCATCCAGGGCCAGGAAATCAGCGACCCCAAGGTCAAGAGCGACATCGCCGCTCGTATCCTGCCGCTCATCAAGGACGTGCCCAACCCGGTCGAGCGCGACGCCTACCGCCAGCAGGTGGCGCGCGTGCTGCAGGTGGACGAGAGCGCCCTTATGCTGCTCACCAGCCCGAGCGCCCGTCCCGCCCAACGACGCCGGCGCGCGCCCGTCCAGGAGCGCATACAGCCAGTCACCCCGAACCTGTTGGAAACCGGCGCCCGCGAAAAGATCAGATCCATGGAGCAGGAAGTGCTCACCTATCTCGCACGCCATCCCGAACAGCAGCACCGCGTCAGCCGTTATCTGGTTAAGGAAGAGCTGGCGCCGTTCACCGCCCGCGATTTTTCCCTCACCGAGCACCAGCAGGCTTTTGAAGTCATCTTCACAGCGGTGCGCCAGGACGGGTTGGAGCCGGAGCAATACATTCTTGAGAACCTGCCCGAGGAGCTGGAATTCATCCTGGAATCCGCGGGGCTGGAAGCATCGCAGGAAAACGGAAAGGTTGCGGAGAAATCCAAAGCCGAAGCCGCCCAACGCGAACTAGAGGAGACCATCCGCCTGGTGATGCAGCTGCGCCAGCTCGCGGTTAACGCCCAGATCAGCCAGCTGCGTTTCCTGCAGGCCGGCGCTGAGGATCCGCTGGAAGCCAAAGACCTGTCCGCCCTGCTCTCCAATCTCAACCAGCTCATCCGGCTGCGCGGCCAGTTGGACAAAGCTCTTTCCAAAACCATCCTGCTGGGCTGAAAAACCCCTCATGTATAATAATTTTCATGGGAAGAAAATCATCAGGAAAACCGCCTGAACAGGAAGACCCCGAAGAATTCACGCAGGGAAATGACAGCGGTTCATTGGATAACGAACCTTTTTCTACTGCCGGCCTGCATTTAGAAGAGCCCCGCGACCTGGAGTTGGAGAGCGGTCACGAGGACTTCACGCCCGAAGTGGACGACCTGGTGATCGTCGAGGAGGCGCAGGAATTGGAGGAGGAACTCTCAGAGGACGCTGAAGACCTGCTGCATACGCCGGTATATGTGCCGGAGCTTTCCGATGATCCCGTGCGGCTCTACCTGAAGGAGATAGGCCAAATCGATCTGCTCAACGCGGAGAGCGAATTCCGGCTGGCCACCCGCAACGAAGCCAAGAAACGCCTCGACTGGCTGCAGGAGCGCGAGAAATCCTCCAAAAAGAAAACCGAGCAGACCCACAATATCTTCAAACAGGTCATTGACGATCTGCTTCAGACCCATGCCAACCTGCAGGCCTTTTGCGAGAACAGCCAGTTAATGGACCTGCCTGATTTCACCTTGGTGCTGGCCGAAGCGCAGGCTCTGCGCGACGCTTGGAAGATCGATGAGCCTTCCTACACGCGCGCTTACCTGGACACGTTCTGGCAGGAGAACCAGAAAACCGGTGACAAGATCCGCCTGAAGGTGCTGGAAGGCTTGGTCCAGGAAGTGTATGCATTCTTCCTTGCGGGCTACCTCCTGCCGCGCGAGACCGGCATGTACCTGCTCGAGTATCACCAGAAGAAAAACGTCTTCCCCAGCGAGTCCACCTGTGTCAAGCACCTGCCCTCGCATAACGATCTCAAGAAGACCATCGAGGACATCAAAATGCTCTCCGAGCAGGCCACCACCGCGCTGGTCCGCGCCAACCTGCGCCTGGTGGTCAGCGTGGCCAAACGCTACCTGGGGCGAGGCATTAATTTTCTCGACCTGATCCAGGAAGGCAACCTGGGGCTGCTGCGCGCGGTCAACAAATTTGACCCGGCGCGCGGCTTTAAGTTCAGCACCTATGCCACCTGGTGGATCCGCCAATCCATCAGCCGCCACATCGCCGAGCAGGCGCGCACCATCCGCATTCCCGTGCACCTGTTTGAGTCCATCTCCAAGCTGCTGCGCATCCAGCGCAACCTGGTGCAGCGCCTGGGCCGCGACCCGAATTACAATGATATCGCGCTCGAATCCGACTACCTCCTGCCAGATGACCGCCAGGCCATCTGGCACGCCCTTAAGGACAGCGAACCAGTACCGCACGAACTCCAGCTGCGTTGGGACCTGGCCACGGCCAAGGTGCAGAATATCCTCAAGTCGGCCGAGGATCCGATCTCGCTCGAGCGCCCAGTGGGCGATGAGGACAGCAGCCAGTTGGGCGACTTCATCGAGGACGACGAGGCCGTGGAGCCCATGGACGCCGCCGCCCGTGAGCTTCTGCGTGAGCAGGTACAGAACGTGCTGGGCGCTTTGACCGAACGCGAGCGCCAGGTGCTGGAGCTGCGCTTCGGCTTGATCGACGGCAAGGACCACACCCTGGAAGAGGTCAGCAACTACTTCAACGTGACCCGCGAGCGCATCCGCCAGATCGAGGCCAAAGCGCTGCGCAAGCTGCGCCACCCCACCCGCAGCCGCCAGCTGCGCGATTATTTGGGGTAAATTTAAAATTGTCATTCCGAGGCACGCCCTTTGTGCCGCAGCAATTCCCTCACTTCGTTCGAGTACAATGGGAATCTCCCACCGCTCCCGGTTGTCATTTTGAGCCCGCAGGGCGAAGAATCTTGGTAAATCTCAAAGTACCATTGGATCTCAATCCGAGATTACTACTTATTTATACTAGGATGACACGCAAAGATTTGACATTACGGGAAGCGACTGGGAACCGTCCCTGAAGGGGAATGCGAAGCCTCCTCGAAGGGGACGAAGCAATTTTGATCTAATTAGTTGCAGATTGCCACGCTTCGCTCGCAATGACATTTTTATATAAAGGTCACATTTCAAAGTGATATTAAGCAAAGGATCGGAATGAGATGTTCTAATTGTGCATATCCCGAGCGAATTCCGCGAGGGCCCGGTTCTGCTCGTGGATATTCTCGCCTGGCGTCCGATCCGGCACCTCGCAGCCTGCCGCGCTGAACGACCGGTTCCCGCCCGCCCTCAGGCAATCCTGCGCCGCGCGATAGACGTCTTCCGGGCTGCCCTGCAGCATAACCGCGACCGGATCGAAGTTCCCGCAGAATGATATTTGATCCCCGAATTCCCTAGCGGTTTTCTCCATATCCACCATCCAATCAAGGTCAACGATCTGCGCGCCGCTGGCGGCCATCTCTGCGACGATCTTGCTGGTGTTGCCGCAGATGTGCAGCCGCCCGATCCTGCCCCTCTGAGCTGTTTCATTGAAAACCCGCTGTTCAAAGGGCAGCGCGAACTTCCTATACATGGCGGGCGAGATGAGGGATGCGACCGCATCGCCCAACCCGATGATGTCCGCCCCGGCTTCGATCTGCGCGACGGCGAACCTGACCGACGTCTCCGCGCAGACTTCCAGCAATTCCAGTACCCACTCCGGCCGGTCCACCAGGTCGCCCATCAACTGCGCCACTCCCCGCAGGTCAGCCGCTTCAGCCAGCGCGCCCTCCACCCAGCCCATGATGGGGATCTCCCCTCCGGCTTTCTCGCGGAACAGGCGCACCGCTTCCAGCCGGTCAAGCATGCGCGGGCTGCTATAGGGATCGGGGAGCTTCAGCTTGCGCAGATCGGAGGGGTTTTCGATCAGCGGTTTTCGGGGAACGGGCAGCCCGTCATGCGGAAAATCCACTTCCAAGCCGAATCCTGTTGCTTCGCGGTAGGGGTCCGAGATGGCTTGCAGGATATCCACCTGGAAATCCCCCACCATGGCAAGGTTCGCATCCACCAGCACGCGGTGATCCAGGTAATACTTCGAGAGCGGCTGGTCGATGTGATGGGCGGCAAAGGTCATGAAGATGTCGAAATTCGGCGGCCGGTCCACCGGCCTGCCCTTCAAACGCCGCTGCATACGCTCAAATGAATTCACGATCGTTCCTGGAAATATCGATTTCTGAAATTATATAAAAGAACTTGATAATATTGATCCCCTCACCTCATTCACCGACTCGTTTCGTTCGAGTGCCATGGGAATCTCAACTCGAGTTTCATTGATCACTGGCCGAGATCCTTCACTTCGTTCAGGATGACATAATTGTTAATATCAACGACCTAAAGTGAGCTTGCTAAGGGAATACTGCGGTTTTCTCTTAGATAGTCATGACCACCCGCATAGCGGGTGGCATGACCTGACCCTATAAGGGTCTTTTGCTTGCTGCACCTCAAGGTGCTGCTTTCTCTTCGTTCAAGCCTGGTGCACCGATTACCTAGCTACCCCTAAAG
>Ga0209164_1000869_pt1 | contig 50127 bp, 52 predicted proteins | sample MTBNYHSulfiMetaG_FD_187458 | JGI IMG/M metagenome (GOLD analysis project Ga0209164, IMG submission 187458) | Enrichment culture microbial communities from rom New York Harbor, USA that are MTBE-degrading - MTBE-NYH (New York Harbor Sulfidogenic)... | ecosystem: Environmental > Aquatic > Marine >... | reverse complement strand
GGGTCGATGCCCTACGCCCAGCATCACTACCCCTTCGAGGAGCCCGAGGCGTTCTCCCGCCGCTTCCCGGCGGACTACATCGCCGAAGGGCTCGACCAGACCCGCGGCTGGTTCTACACCCTCCTGGTGCTGTCCACCGCCCTGTTCGACCGGGCCCCCTTCCGCAACTGCGTGGTCAACGGCCTGATCCTGGCCGAGGACGGGCGGAAGATGTCCAAGAGCCTCAAGAACTACCCCGATCCCCTGACGCTCATGGAGAGCACCGGGGCCGACGCCCTGCGCGCCTACCTAATCAACTCCCCGGTGGTGCGCGCCGAACCGCTCCGCTTCTCCGAGGAGGGGGTGCGCGAGGTGGTGCGCACCGTGATGCTCCCCTTGTGGAACGCCTTCTCCTTCTTCACCACCTACGCCGCCGCCGACGGCCTCGGGGCCGCCGACCTGGCGGCGGCGCCGCCGCCCGCCGCCCGCCCCGAGATCGACCGCTGGATCCTCTCGGTGCTCCAGAGCCTGATCGCCCGGGTCAACCACGAGATGGAGGGCTACTACCTCTACGACGTGGTCCCCCCGCTGATCGCGTTCGTGGACGACCTGACCAACTGGTACATCCGCCGCTCCCGGCGCCGCTTCTGGCGGCAGAAGGACGCCGGCAGCGCCGCCACTGCAGCCGACACCCTGGCTGCCTTCGCCACCCTGTACGAGGTGCTGGTGGCCTTCGCCAAGATCATGGCCCCGGTGCTGCCCTTCATCACCGAGACCCTCTACCAGGAACTGGTTGTCGGGCAGGCCGGACCCGGGCAAGCGGTGCCGCGCAGCGTCCACCACTGCGATTACCCGGAGGCCGACCCCACCCTCATCGACCCGGCGCTCGAGGCCGACATGGCGGTGGTGCGCTCGGTGGTCGGCCTGGGACGGGGCCTCCGCCGGGCACACGCCGTGCGAGTGCGCCAGCCTCTCCCCGGGCTGACGGTGGTGAGCCACGACCCTGCTGTGCGCTCCGCCGTGGACGGCCACGCCGAACTGATCGCCGAGGAGCTCAACGTCAAGGTGGTGGCCACCAGCGAGGACGAACGCGCCCACGCCCACCTGAGCGCCAAACCCAACTATCGCCGCCTGGGCCCCCGCCTGGGGGCGCGCATGAAGGAGATCGCCGCGGCCATCGAGGCCCTCGACGAGGCCGCCGTGGCCGCCCTACTGGATGGGAACCCCGCCGCTGCGGCCGGAGAAGAGATCACCCTGCCCGACGTCGTCGTTGCTCGCACCCCGCGCCCCGGGGTGGTTGTCGCTGCCGCCGAGCGCCTGGCGGTAGCCCTCGACACCACCGTGACCCCCGCGCTGGCTCGCGAGGGCCTGGCCCGGGAGGTGGTGAAGGCGGTGCAGGCTCGCCGCCGGGCTGCCGGGCTGGACGTGTCCGACCGCATCGTGCTCACCTGGGCCTCGGACTCCCCCGAGGTGGCCGCCGCCCTGGCGGAGCACGGGGACTGGGTGGCCGGGGAGGTGCTGGCCGTGACCGTGGCACTCGACGCCCCCGGCAAGGGAGAGCTCGTGGACATCGAGGGCCATCCCGTCTGGGTGGAGGTGGCCCGGGCCTGACGCGCCGAAGGCGTCAGCAGAGGAACTGGGCGAGCAGGTTCAGACCCAAGATGAGCACCAGAGGAGAGAGGTCGACCGCCACCGAGCCCAGCCGCACCGGTGGGATCAGAGCGCGCAACGGCCCCAGCAACGGCTGGGTCACCAGACGCAGCAGCAACCGGGCCCGGCCGACGGGGTGCTCGTCGCCCACCGGGATCCACTCCAGCACCACCCGGGCGAACACCACCAGCGTGTAGGCCCGGAGGACCAGGCAGACGATGTCCACCGGCTCAGCTGCCCTCAGGGGATTGGTAGTACCCGAGGCTTTGCAGCCGGCGGCGCTCGTCGCGGCCGATGTTGACGTTGGCCGGGGTGACCAGGATGACTCCCTGGCCGATCTTGCGCATGGAGCCTCCCAGGGCATAGGTCAGCCCGCTGGCGAAGTCCACCAAGCGCCGCACCATCGCCGGCTCCACCTTGCGCAGGTCGAGCACCACCGGGGAGTTGGCCCGGATGTGGTCGGCCAGCAGCTGGGCGTCGGCGTAGCTCCGAGCGGTGATCACCTGGGTCTCGAGGTCCTGCTCGGTGACGGTGCGCACTCCGGTGTAGTCGGTCGGCTCCCCGATCACCCCGGCTTCGGCTAGGGCACCCTCGGGGCTCGGCCGGCGTCGCGGGGCCATGGGCGGCTCCACCCGACGGCCGGCGGGAGTGGGCCGCACCGCCGGCGGTTCCACCCGCCGCGCTCCGGTGACCACCCGGGCCGCCGCAGGTTCGGGCGCGATCGCCGGCCCCGGGGCCGGGGTTTCGGGACGATACCCCCTGGTGCCCCCCGGGGTCGGTGGGACGCCCGTCTCGTACCCGGGCTCCTCTTCGTCCACGAGCCCCAGGTAGAAGAGGGCCTTCTGCCATACCTTGGCCATCCGCCTACCCCCGCTTTCCGCTTTCAGGGAACGGGCCAAAGATAGCCCGTCCGACCCGCAACAGGGTCGCTCCTTCCTCCACCGCCACCTCGAAGTCGTCGGTCATGCCCATCGACAGTTCGGTGAGCTGCGGCCAGCGCCTGCGCAGATCGTCCCGCAGGGCCGCCAGCTTCCGGAACCAGGGGCGCGCCTCCTCGGGGCAGGCCACAACCGGGGCGATGGTCATGAGCCCCTGCACCGTGATGCCCAGGCCGGCCGCCGCCTCCACCAAGCCCTCGGCCTCGGTGACCGAAACCCCCGCCTTCTGGGGCTCCCCCGAAACGTTCACCTGGACGAGAACGGGCGGGGGCCGCCCCGGGCCTTTCGCCCAGTACCCCGCCAGGTCGGCCCGGTCCAGGGAGTGCAGCAGGCAAGCCCCCGGCCGCACCAGGCGCACCTTGTTCCCCTGCAGGCGGCCGATGAAGTGCCAGCGGACATCACCGGGCAGCTGCCCCCAGCGGGCCGCGAAATCGGCGGCGCGGTTCTCGCCGAAGTCCCGCTGCCCGGCGGCATAGGCTTCCGCCAGCAGGTTGCCGGCCACGCCCTTGCTCACCGCCACCAGGGTGATCTCCTCCGGGGAGCGCCCTGCCCGGCGAGCCGCGGCCGCTACCCGGTCCCCGACCTCCTGGAGCCTCAGGCCAGCCATGCCACCGCCACTTGTCGCAGCCGGGTGCCATCCCGGCGAAACGAACGGTAACCGTTGCCGCAGCACGTGCAGGTATCCGCCCGCCACACCTCCAGCCCCTCCAGGGCAGCAACGGCGGCGGCGGCCAGGTCGACCGCCTCCGCGCCCCGGCGGGTGAAGGCCCGGTAGTCCCCCAACTCGGCCAGCACCTCGGCCCCCACCTGGTAGCAGCAGGGGCCGATGCCCGGGCCTACTGCGGCCCGCTCCGGCGCCGCCCCGGCAGCCTCCATTGCGGCGCGCAGCACGCCCACTACTCCGGCGGCAGCCCCGCGCCAGCCCATGTGCGCCAGGCCGATCGCTCCCAGGCCCTCCAGGGCTACGGGGTAGCAGTCGGCGGTGCCGATGGCCAGCGGAAGGCCGGGGCAGGTGGTGAACAGGGCGTCCCCGTCGCCCTGCAGTCCCGGCTCTGCCGCCCGACGCACCCGGCTGCCGTGCACCTGGCGGAGGTAAGCCCAGTCGGGCGGGATGCCGAGGGTCGCGGAGATCCGCCGTCGCGCTTCGGAGTCGAGTCGGCCGTCGCCGTCGGCGGCAGAACCAAAGGCCACGCCGCGCAGCCCCGGGGGGCGGATCATCCCTTCAGGAAGTCCGGGATGTCGATGTCGTCTCCGCCGGCTTCCTCTTCGCCCTCGCGCTCCTCCGGTTCGCGCGGCACCGCCGGCCGCGTGCCGCGAGACGACGGCGAGGCTCCCGGCCGCAGCGCGGGCCGGCTGTGATCCAGGTCGAACCCGGCGGCGATCACGGTGATCCGCATCTCGTCTCCCAGGGAATCGTCGATGATCGCCCCGAAGATCACATTGGCGTCCGGGTCGCAATGCTCGGACACGGCGATGGCCGCGGTGTTGACCTCATGCAGGCTCAGGTTCGAGGGCCCGGCTATGGAAAGCAGCACCCCCCGCGCCCCCTCCATGGAGGTCTCCAGCATCGGGCTGGCCATGGCCTTGCGGGATGCCTGCTGGGCCCGGTTCTCCCCGGTGGCGCGGCCGATGCCCATGACCGCCGACCCGGCGTCCTTCATGATCGCCCGCACGTCGGCGAAGTCGACGTTGATGAGGCCGGGAGTGGTGATGAGGTCGGTGATGCCGCCGACCCCGTGCAAGAGCACCTCGTCGGCCATGCGGAACGCCTCGACCATGGGAAGCTCGGCGTCGGCATACTCCAGCAGGCGCTGGTTGGGGATGATGATCAGTGTGTCCACTGCGGAACGCAACGATTGGATACCCTGCTCCGCCTGCACCGAGCGCCGCCGGCCCTCGAAGCCGAACGGCCGGGTGACCACCGCCACGGTCAGCGCCCCCACACTGCGGGCTACCTCGGCCACGACGGGGGCCGCCCCCGTGCCGGTGCCGCCTCCCTCACCGGCGGTGACGAAGACCATATCGGCCCCGCGCACCGCCTCCTCGATCTCGCCCCGGTGCTCTTCGGCGGCCCCGCGGCCTACTTCGGGGTCGGCTCCCGCCCCGAGGCCGCGCGTCAGATTCCGGCCGATATCCAGCTTGATGTCGGCATCCGACATCAGCAGTGCCTGGGCATCGGTGTTGACGGCGACGAACTCCACGCCGCGCAGCCCGGCCTCGATCATCCGGTTGATGGCGTTGACCCCGCCCCCGCCTACCCCGACCACCTTGATGACTGCAAGGTAGGCCTGCAGCCCGTGGGGATCTGGTGTCATCATGCCCGCGCTCTCGTCCCGTCTCGATGGTGGCCGACGCTGCATTACGCCACCTCCCTGAACCTTCCGTGAAAGGTTAGTGCCCGACGCCGCGATCGCGTCATCCTCCGTCCTCACCCTCCACCACAGGTTCACCTTCCCCTTCACCTTCCCCGGAATCCGGCGCCCCCGGCACCGACACCGCCGGCCTGGTAGGGGCTACCAGATCAATCAGGGCGCCCTCGGGCAGGCCCGCGACAAGCAGGCCCTCGAAGGCGCGGCCCTTGTCGGCCAGGTCTACCGCCGGCCCGAGGCGGGCGCGGTGGCCGCCCGCTTCGATCCACAACTCGCCCCCTTCCGAGGTCACCCACGCCTCTCCTGCCAGCGCCGGGCTCAGGGCCAGACCGAGGCCGGCCAACTCCTTCCACTCCGCCCCGGCGAGCGCTCGCCCCACGGCCGCCTGCTCCCAGGGCACGCGGGCGCGGAGCATTCCTTCCCCGGGAGCGTCGGCGGCAACGAGCACGGCACCCGTCTGGGAGACCAGCACCCAGCCCTGGCGGCCGCCGGCCCACACCGCCGGGGTGTGCTCCAGCACTTCCACCACTACCCGGTCGGGGAAGAGGCGCTCCACCCGGACGTCGAGCACCCACGGGTCGCGTCGCACCACCGCTTCGATCTCCCCGGGGCCCAGCCAGATCATGTAGGCCCCCGGCCCGATGCCGGCGGAGGCCAGCCGCTCGCTCACCTCGGCCCGCTCGGCCCCGAGGACCTCGAGGTGATGCAGTTGCAGCCACGGCGAATGCAGGGCCACCGCCGTCGCCCCGGCCAGAAGCAGGCACGTCAGTCCCAGAGTCCAGCCCCAGTGCATGCGCCGCCGCGCCGGAGCTTCGACCACGGGCGAGCCCATCATCACCCCTGCTCTTCGAAAGGCCCCACGAACCGCACCTCCGGCTCGAGGTCGATGCCGGTGCGCTCCCGGACGCGACGCCGCACCTCGGTTACCAGGTCGAAGAGGTCCTGGGCCGAGGCACCCGCTTCGGCGACGAAGAAGTTGGCATGCTTCTCGGAGACGGCCACTCCTCCCACCCTGAGGCCCTTGAGGCCCGCCTGGTCGATGATCCTTCCGGCGGCGTCGCCGGGCGGGTTCTTGAACACGCTGCCGGCGTTCAGGGTGCCCCCCGGCTGGTTCTGCTTCCGCCACCGGACGATCTCGCGCATGATGGCTTCCCCTTCCCGGCGCGGGCGGGCCAGGGTGTGGAAGGTCGCCGCCACTACGAGGTCGGTATCGGCAAGGTCGCTGTGGCGATACGCCAGGCCCAGGGAGCCCACCGGGCGCTCGGTCACCACCAGGCGCAACAGATCGACGACCCGCGCCGAAACCAGCCAGGAGGCCGTGTCGCTGCCGTGGCCGCCGGCATTCATGCGCACCGCCCCGCCTACGGAACCCGGGATCCCCACCATGAACTCCAGCCCGCCGCGACCGGCGGCGGCGCATCGTCGGGCCACGGCGGGTTGGGAGGCGGCGGCCCCGGCGGCTACCAAGCCGTCGCCGCGCACCGCCACTCCGGCCATCCCCTGAGCCGGCCGGATTACCAGGCCAGGAAAACCCTGAGAAGACACCACCAGATCGCTTCCTCGGCCCAGCACCAGCACCGGCACGGGCTCTGCCGCCAGCGCCGCGCCCACTTGAAGGATCTCCTCCTCATGGTGGGCTTCCAGGTAGTACCTCGCCGGCCCTCCAAAGCGGTAGGTAGTCAGCGGGGCGAGCACCACCTCCCGGGAAAGCACGCCGGCCGCGGCCAGATCGGCGAGAGTCGTCATCGCCCGGACCCCAGCATCCCGCCGAGCTCTTCAGCGACCAGCGTGATGTCGCCGGCCCCCATCAGCAGCACCAGGTCTCCCGCCTGCGCCTCCCGGGCCACCACCTCGGCCAGGTCGCTGCGCCGCGGGACGTAGGTGACGGCCACCCCGGCCTCCGCGGCGGCGTCGGCCACCAAGCGCCCGGTTACCCCGGGCACGGGGGCTTCACCCGCGGCGTAGACATCGGTGAGCACCACCCGGTCGGCTCCGGCCAGCGCCGCCCCAAAACGCGTCGCGTGCTCGGCAGTGCGCGTGAAGCGGTGCGGCTGGAAGACCGCCACCACGCGGCGGGGCGCTCCCATGCGGGCGGCGGCGATGGTGGCGGCCACCTCGGTGGGATGGTGGGCGTAGTCGTCCACCACGGTGATGCCCCGGATCCGGGCCCGTACCTCGAAGCGCCGGCGTACTCCTCCGAAGGCGGCCAGCCCGGCAGCGGCCCCCGCCACGTCGAAGCCCAACTCGCCCAGCACGGCCAGAGCGCCGGCGGCATTGCGGGCCACGTGGAGGCCGGGACGGGGCACGCTCACCGCCACCGCGGCGCGTCCATGCTGCAGGCTGAAGGAGATTGCGGCGGGCTCGGCGACGACCTCGGTGATGCGCCATGAGGCCTCCGGGTCGCAGCCGAATCCCACCACGCCCCGAACGCGCTCCGCCAGGCGCCGCGCCCCCGGATCGTCCAGGCAGGCCACCACCGGGCCGCGGCAGCGGGCGGCTACCGCGGCGAACGCCTCTTCCACCGCCTCGGCGGTCCCGTAGTGGTCGAGGTGATCGGCTTCCACGTTGGTGACCGCCAACGCCGCCAGGGACACCTCCAGGAACGTGCCGAAGGCTTCATCGGCCTCCAGTACGAAGAGGTCGGGCTCTCCCCGGTGGGCGTTGGTGTTGAGGTTCACTAATTCTCCACCCACCATGAATGAGGGGTCGCGCCCGAGGGCGCGCAGGGCCGCCACCACCAAAGCCGTGCCGGTGGTCTTGCCGTGCGTCCCCGCCACCCCGATGGCCGGCGTGCGCCGGGTCATCGCTTCGAGCAGCCGCGGCCGGAGCCACACCTCCACCCCGGCCGCGCGGGCGGCGGCCAGCTCGGGGTCGCGCTCGGGGACCGCCGAGGAGGCCACGACCAGGTCCCAGTCGCCGGCACGCGAAGGACGGTGCCCGACCCAGGTCTCCACCCCGAGGCCCGCCAACGTGCTGAGGGCGCGGCTCGGCTTCAGGTCGGACCCGCTGACCGCGTGCCCCGCCTGGGCCAGCAGCTTGGCCAGGCCCGACATCCCGATGCCACCGACGCCCACCAAGTGAATGCGGTGGAAGCCGGCCAGATCAGGCACGGGTGCCCTCCAACAGCCGGTCGGCGATGTCGCCCGCCGCATCCGGGCTCCCCATCTGGCCGGCGCGTCGGGCCATGTCCTCCCGGGCGGCGGGGTCCGCCAGCAGGTCGCCCACCACGTCGGGGAGCCGGGTCACCTGGGACTGTGGAACTACCCGCGCCCCGCCGGCAGCCATCAGGGCGCTCGCGTTGTGCTGCTGGCCCACGCGATCGAGGGGCACCAACACCGCCGGGGTGCGAGTTGCCGCCAATTCGGCGATCGTCATGGCCCCAGCACGGCACAGCACCAGATCGGCGGCGGCGTAGAAGTACTCCATCTGGTCCTCGAAGGGCAGGCAGCGCCACGGTAGTGGGGCCGCGGCGGCTTGCGAGGCGAGCGCGGCCGCCTCCGCTCCGGCAAGGTGCACCACCGCCAGCGCGCCCACCCGGCGAGCGGCGATGACGGCCGCCACCGCCTGGTTGAGGACCCGCGCCCCCTGGCTCCCTCCGAGCACCCCGAGAACCGTGGCGCCGTCGGGAATCCCGTAGCGCTGCCGCGCTTGGGCGGCTAGAGCCGTCCGGTCGAACGCGGCCAGGCGGGGACGAAGCGGGTTACCGGTCAGCACCGACCGGGGCAGCCGCTGCGCCGGGCCGGGAAGCCCCAGGAATACCTCGCGGGCCCCGCGGGCGGCCAGGCGCACCGCCAGCCCGGGTACCGCGTTCTGCTCTTGAAGGAACAACGGGACCTCGCAGCGGCGCGCGGCCCACGCCGCGGGGACGGTGACGTAGCCACCCATAGCCAGCACCACGCCGGCCCCGTGGCCCTCCAGAGCCGCCGCCATGGCCCGGGCGCTGCGCCGCAGGACGAAGGGGATGCGCAAGTTGCGCGGCGAGGCGCTGCGCTCGAGAGCCACCAGCTCGAAGCGGGCGAAGGGGAAGCCGGCTTCGGGCACGACGCGGGCTTCCAGCCGGTCTCCGCCCAGGAACAACACATCCCCCGGCGCGAGGCCGCGGGCTACCAGAGCCTGGGCGACGGCCAGCGCCGGGAAGACATGGCCGCCCGTGCCCGCGGCGGCGATGGTCACTCTCATGCCGGCTCCGGCGGCGGGCCCTGCCGGGCAATGCCGACCAGGATGCCGACACCGATCAACTCGGTCAGCAGGGCACTGCCCCCGTAGGAGACGAAGGGCAGGGGCACCCCGGTGATCGGCAAGACCCCGACGACCCCCCCGATGTTGACCAGGGCCTGCGCCGCCAGCCAGGTGGTGATGCCTATGGCCACCAGCCTCCCGAAGCGATCGCGACAGCGCAGGGCAACCAGGGTCCCCGCCGTCGTCAAGGCGATGAACAGCAGCACCACGGCGAGCGACCCGGCCAGGCCGGTCTCCTCGCCCACGATGGAGAAGATGAAGTCGGTGTGGGCGTTGGGCAGGAACGACCAGCGCGCCCGACTGGCACCCAGGCCGACTCCGAAGAGGCCTCCCGTGCCGAGCGCCACCAGCGACTGCATCGCCTGGTACCCCGTGTCCAGCGGATCCGCCCCGAGATTGAGGAACGAGGTGACCCGCTCCCAGCGGTAGGGGGAGACCATCGCCGCGGCCACCGCCACCGCGGCCCCGATCGCCCCGCCCCCGAGCACGAAGGCCAGCGGCGCCGCCGAAGCGACCAGTACGGCAAAGGCGCCGGCGGCAATCAGGAGCGTCGTCCCCAAGTCGGGCTGGGAGACCACCAGCGCCCCTACCACTCCTACCGAGAGGGCCACCGGCCACAGGAAGTCGCGGAAGCGGTGCATGGAGTCTTCCTTGCGGCTCACCAAGGTCGCCAGGAAGAGGACCGTGGCCGGCTTGGCGAACTCCGAAGGCTGCAGCAGCATCGGGCCCACCGAGAGCCAGCGCTCGGCGCCCCCGCGCCGCAGCCCGGCCACTTGGACCGCTACCAGCAGCACCACCGTCCCCACGAACAAGGGGAAGGCCAGCCGGCGCCACCAACGGAGGGGGGTGAACGCCGCCGCTACCAGGGCGGCCACCCCTCCCGCCAACCACACCAATTGGCGGCGGAAGTAGTAGAGCGAGTCCAAGTCGTTCTGCAGGGCCGGCACCGACGACGACGAGAGGATGGCCCCCAGCCCCACCACCGCCAGCAGGCCCACGGGGATCAGCAGCGCCACGACGAGCCGCCAAGAGCGCCGCGCCGCTTCCTCGGCGCGGCGCCAGGCCGCCCGGTCGGCTCCCCACGGCAGCACCCGCGCCGCCATCACCCCTCCTTCAGCCGGCGCACCGCGACGGCGAACACCTCACCGCGGTGGGCATAGGAGTCGAACATGTCGAAGGAGGCGCACCCGGGAGCGAGGAGCACGGTATCGCCCGGCCGCGCCACCCGGTTGGCCAATGCCACCGCCTCGTCCATGGTCCCCACCAGCGTGCCCGCCCGCGCCGCAGCCACCATCTCGGGCCCTGCCTCACCGATCCCGATCACATGACGGAGGGACGGCTCGGCGCTGATGGCCGCCACCTCGAGGCCTTTGTTGCGGCCTCCGGCGATCAACACCACGGGGCCGCAGGCGCGGATGGCCGCCACCGCGGCATGGGGGTTGGTCGCCTTCGAATCGTCCACCCAGGTGACCCCGTCCCATACGCCCACGACCTCGCGACGATGCTGCGGCGGCCGGAAGCCGGCCAGCGCCGCGGTGATCCCTGCCGGGGTGGCTCCCACAGCGAGCACCGCCCCGGCCGCGGCGGCGGCGTCGACCATGAAGATGGCATCTCCGGCCGGGGCCGCGGGGACCTCCATGCGGTCGTCCCCCACCCAGAGCCCCCCTTCCTCCGGGCCCGCGCCGCCCTCCGGGCGCCGGTGGCCGCTGACGGGCAAGAGCCGAGCCTGCGACCCGGAGATCGCTCGCCTCGCACCGGCATCGTCGGCGTCGTATACCAGGACATCGTCGGGGCCCTGGTTGCGGTGGATGGCGGCTTTGGCCGCCAGGTAGGAATCGAAGTCGCCGTGCCAGTCGAGGTGGTCGGGGGCCACATTCAGCAGCACGGCAGCTTGCGGGTGGAAGCCGCTGGTGAAGCGCAGCTGGAAGCTCGAGGCCTCTACTACCAGCACGTCCCAGTCGGCCCCCACCGCGTCGGTCATTGGGACCCCGATGTTGCCCACCGCCGCGGCACGCCGGCCCGAGGCTTGGAGCATGGCCAATGCCATCTGCGTCACGGTGGTCTTGCCGTTGGTGCCCGTCACCGCGAGCAGCGGAACGGTCAGGTGCCGGGAGGCGAGTTCCAGCTCCCCCCAAATCGTCAGGCCGGCCTCCAGTGCGGCGCGCAGCGGCGCGGCATGCTGAGGCACCCCGGGGCTGGTCACCACGAGGTCTACGCCTTGGAGCCAGGCGGGGTCGAAGGAGCCGCCGTGAACCCGGCGCCCCTCCTCCAGGCCTTCCAGCGCGCCGGGATCGGCGTCGTAGACGACCACCTGCTCCCCTTGGCTCTCCAGCAGGCGCACCGCGGCCCGGCCGCTGACCGCCGCCCCAACCACCAGGACGTTCATCCCACCCCTCCCGACGTGATGAAGTCCCCGTAGAAGATGCCCAGGGCCAGGGCCACGCCCAGTCCGGCGAGGATCCAGAAGCGCACGATGACCGTGGGCTCCGGCCAGCCCATCAGCTCGAAGTGGTGATGGAGAGGGGCCATCTTGAACACCCGGCGCCCGAAGGCGTGAAAGGCGAAGATCTGCATGACTACCGAAGCGGCTTCGATGACGAAGAGCCCACCCAGGATGATGAACAGCAGGTCGGTGTTGGTCAGGAGGGCCAGAGCGGCCATGGCTCCGCCCAGAGCCTGAGACCCGGTGTCGCCCATGAAGATGCGCGCCGGTGCGGTGTTCCACCACAGGAACCCCAGCGTCGCCGCGGTGAGAGCGGCGGTGAGCATCGCCAGGTCGAGCGCCCCGGCCACGCCGTAGAAGCCGGGGTGGCGGAACTGCCAGAAGCAGATGATGGTGAAGGCGCCGAAGACCAGAGCCGACGAGCCCGACACCAGGCCGTCGAGACCGTCGGTGAAGTTCACCGCGTTGGAAACGGCGGTGATCATCAGCAGTACCCAGAGAACGTAGAACCAGCCCAGGTCGGCGCCGAAAGGCCGGGTGAACCCAACCCGGGTCGTCACCTCCCAGCTGAGGGCCCCCCAGGCGAAGAGACCGGCGATCACTCCCTGGCCCAGGAACTTCCAGGTTTTGCGCAGGCCCAGGTTGCGGGCCCGTCGCACCTTGGAGTAGTCGTCCAGGAAGCCGATGACCCCCATGCCGACGAAAGCCAGCACCACCAGCAGCCCGCGGCGATCGAAGGGCTTGAATCCCAACTGCCAGGCCCCCGAGGTGTCCCGCACATCGAGGTGAGCGACGAACCAACCCGCCACCACAGCCAGCAAGATCACCAGGCCGCCCATGGTGGGCGTCCCCTTCTTGTGCGAATGGCCCTCGACTTCCTCCCGGATGTGCTGGCCGATCCTCCGGGCGTGGAAGAAGCGCACCGCTACGGGCGTCAGCAACACGGTGATGCCGAAGGCGATGACGGCCGCGGCGAGCATGGCGATCACGACTGCGCCTCCTCGCGAGCCACCTCGCGGTCGTCGAAGGGCACGATGCGGCCGGCAAACTCCTGGCCGGTCTCGTGCCCCTTGCCGAGGATGAGTACCACATCGCCCCGCCCGGCAGCCTGCAGCGCCCGGCGGATGGCGCGGCGCCGGTCCACTTCGACCCGCACCTCGGCCGGCCCGGCGGCCGCCCCGACCAGCACCTCGCCGATGATGGCCTCGGGGTCTTCGGAGCGCGGGTTGTCCGAGGTGATGAACGCCAGGTCGGCCGCCGCGGCAGCCCTGCCCATGAGGGGCCGCTTCGCCCGATCACGGTCGCCCCCCGCTCCCACCACGGCAATCACCCGGCCTTCCCCCACCAGGCCTCGCGTCGTAGCGATCACGGCGGCCACCCCATCGGGAGTGTGGGCGTAGTCCACCACCACGGTGCAATCCCTCTCGGTAGCCACGACCTCGAAGCGGCCCGGGACCCTGGCCACCGCCCCGATACCGGCCGAGATGCTATCGGCACCGATTCCTAGGGCGGCGGCAATCCCCGCCGCCACCAGGGCGTTGGCCACGTTGAAGGCCCCCGGCAGGCGGAGGCGCACCATCACCGCAGGCCCCGCCCCCACCAAGCGGAAGGAAGACCCGTCGAGGCCCAGTTCGACGTCGGTCGCGGTGATGTCGGCCGGAGCGGCCAGAGCCACCCGCGTCAGGGGAAGCGGCGTCATTCCCGCCAGGCGCTCCCCGTACGGATCGTCCACCCAGATCACCGCCCGCCGAACGAGGCCCGGCACAAAGAGGGAGGCCTTGGCCTCGAAATAGGACTCCATGTCCGGATGGAAGTCGAGGTGGTCTTGGGTCAGATTCGTGAAGGCGGCCACGGCAAACCGGGAGCCGGCCACTCGTCCCAGGGCCAAGGCGTGCGAGGAGACTTCCACCGCAGCCACCTGTACCCCCGCCGCCACCATGCGGGCCAGGAGCCGCTGGAAGTCGGCGGCCTCCGGGGTGGTGCGGTTCACCGGTACGTCCTGCCCGGCGAGGCGGGCCCCCACCGTCCCCACCACCGCCGGCACCAGGCCGGCGGCGGCCGCGATCGATTCCACCAGATGGCAGGTGGTCGTCTTCCCGTTCGTCCCGGTGACCCCAACCAAATCCAGACCGTGCGACGGGTCGCCGTGCACCCGAGCCGCCAGGGGCCCCATGGCGGCCCGAGTGTCGGGAACCACCAGAGTCGGTCCCCCGTCGGCGGGGTCCGTCTCCACGCATACCGCGGCGGCCCCGGCGGCCCGCGCCGCGGCGACGAACCGATGCCCGTCCACGGCGAACCCCCGGACGGCCACGAACAGCACCCCGGGCCCGGCAACCCGCGAATCGTGGGTCACCTCCTGCACGGCCACGGCCGGATCGCCCACCAGCCGCGCCCCGACTTGCGCCGCCAGCTGACCCAGGGTCACCGGCTCAGGGGGCATCGGGGGGCACTCCCAGTTGGTGCAGCGCCGCCAAGGCCACGGCGGAGAACACCGGGGCCGCCCCCTTTCCCCCGCTCGCATCTTCGCGGGGCCCGTCCAGCACCACCGCCACCACCACCCGGGGGTGGTCGATGGGGGCCATGCCGATGAACGACGCCACTACATCCTCGTCGCTGTACTCACCCGACTCGCTCAGGTACTTCTTGGTCGTCCCGGTCTTGCCCCCTACCCGGTACCCGGGGATTGCCGCCAGGGAACCGGTGCCGCGCTCCACCACTGCGGCCAGCATCTCCCGCACCTGTCGGGCCGTCTCCGCCGACACCACCTGCTGCTGCTGCGGTTCCACCGGCACTCGGCTCCCGCGTCCATCGACGATCTCGGCGACCAAGTGAGGCCGTACCCGTACCCCGTCGTTGGCGATGGTGGCATAGGCCGACGCCATCTGCAGCGCGGTCACCGACACGTGATAACCGATCGAGGTGCCGGCAACACAGGTGGTGGGGCACCACTCCTCGGGGGGGTGCAGCACGCCGGCAGCCTCACCGGGGAAGTCGATTCCCGTTTCCCTCCCCTGACCGAAGCCCACCATGAACTCGTGCAGGCGACGCGCCCCCAGCATCTCTCCCAACAGAATCGTGCCGAGGTTGGAGGACTGGGCCACGATCTCGGTCACGCTGAGCCGGTCGGGGTGCTGGGTGAAGTCCTGGAATACGGTGTCGAGGATCTCGATACGCTCGGGGATCTCCAGTGTGGTGCCCGGCACCACCAGTCCGGTCTCGAGGGCCGCCGACACCGTAACCAGTTTCTGCGTGGATCCGGGCTCGAAAAGGTCGGTGACGGCCCGGTTGCGCACCTGCTCCGGAAGGAGGTTCACGCGGTTGTCGGGATCGAACCCGGGGAGGTTCACCATCGCCAGGACTCCGCCCGTCGCCGGGTCGAGGACCACCACCGAGCCCGCCCGAGCGCCGGTGCGCTGGAGGGCGTCCCGTAGGGCCTGGGTGGCGGCGTACTGGATGGGAGTGCGCAGGGTGAGGACGAGATCGCTGCCCGGTTCGGCGGGAATGACCGAGTACTCCCCCTGCGGGATGGTGCGGCCTGCCGGGTCCCGCTCGACGCGCAGCTGCCCCGGAGTGCCCGCCAGTTCCGTCTCATACTCGTACTCGAGCCCTTCGAGACCCACGTTGCTGTCGGGCTGGACGAAACCCACGATCTGGGCGGTTAGGGGCCCGGCGGGATAGACCCGCTTGGGCTCGTGGAGGAAGTAGATGCCGGGGAGCTCGGCGGCCCGCACCCGGTCGGCGTCGGCGGGGTCGAGTTGCCGGGCCACGTACACGAAGGTGCCGTTCCCGGCGAGCAGTTCCTCCACCTGTTGGGGGTCCTGGCCGGTGAGCGATGCCAGATAGCGGGCCTCCACCGCGGGCTCGGTGACTTCCCGCGGGTTGGCGTAGACCGTGACCGAGTCCACCGTCAGCGCCAGCTCCCGCCCCTCGGCATCGAAGATCGTGCCCCGGTCGGCAGCCAGGGTCTCGGTGTGTAGGCGCTGGCCCAGTCCCCGGGCCGCGTACTCCTCGGCGCGGGTGCCCTGCACGACCACCAGGCGATAGCCCACCCCCAGCCAAGCCAGGGTCAGGGCCACCCCGACCATCACCAGCCGGGAATTCAGGCCGCGCGACCGGCGAGGAGGGGCAGCGGGAGGCAGGGACACGTCACCCTCCCTCCCGTGCCGGCAGGATCATGGCTGCGCACCCAGCAGCGCCTTCAGGTCGGCCCAACGCTCCTCGGTCCCGGTCCCGGCCGAGCCCATGCCGGGCACTTCGACCACCTGCACGCTCTCGGGGTACACGAATCCCATCTCCTGGGCACGTTCCAGGATGCGCTCGGGGGCCTGTAGCTCCGCCGCTTCCAGGCGTAGCTGCCAGTACCGCGCCTCTTCCACCGCGGTCTGGCGGTTGACTTCCTGAAGAACGAAGGCCGAACGGTCGAGGGCGATCCGGGAGTAGATCAGAAGGAAGAAGGCGACCAGTAGCACCGCCGTCAGCAGCAGCCACGACCCCACCCGGGGGCGGCGCCGGGCCCGGGCCCCGATCACTACCCGGAGGCCGGGGGCGGCGGGAGCGCGCAGCGGATGGGCCGGGGCGGTCACCAGGTCACCTTCTCGGCAGCCCGCAGCCGGGCGCTGCGCGCCCGGGGGTTGGCCGCTATCTCGGCCTCACCGGGCACCACCGCACGCCGGGTGAGCAAGCGCAACTCCGCCGTCCGCCCGCACCCGCACACCGGCAGGTCCGGCGGGCACACGCAACCGGTGGCGCCGGCGGCGAAGCGGCGTTTCACGATGCGATCCTCCAACGAGTGATAGGAGATCACGGCTATCCGGCCTCCCGGCTGCAGCAAGGACAGGGCGGATTCGAGGCCTTCGCGGAGTGCTCCGAGCTCGTCGTTGACGGCGATGCGGATCGCCTGGAAGGTGCGCCGCGCCGGATGAGCCCCGCGCCGCGAGCGCGCCGGGACGGCGCCGGCGACGACGCGGGCCAGTTCGGCGGCATCGCGCAGAGGGCGGGCCCGGACGATGGCCGCGGCGATGCGGCGGGCGTGGGGGTCTTCCCCGTAGCGGCGGATGGCGGCGGCGAGACTCGCCTCGTCCCACTCGTTGACCACGACTTCTGCAGTGAGCGCGCCATCCGCTCCCAGGCGCATGTCGAGAACCCCGGGGCGGTGGTAGGAAAGCCCTCGGTCCCCCATGTCGAGCTGATGCGACGAGACTCCCAGGTCGAAGACGGCAGCAACGATCTCATCGACGCCCACTCCTCTCACCAGTTCGGTCAGCTCTCGGAAGTTCCCGCAAATGAAGGTCACCGCTTCCCCCAGCGCCGCCGCCGGCGCCGCGGCGTCCGGGTCGCGGTCGATGCCTATCACCCGGATCCCCGGAGCCGCAGCCAGGAGGGCGCGGCTGTGGCCTCCTCCCCCGAAGGTCGCGTCCAGCACCACCCCCGCGGTGGGGGGCGCGAGGAGGGCGACCACCTCGGCCGCCAATGCCGGCACGTGATAGGGGCGAGCGTCTCGGCCCATCATCAGCCCCCCGGAGCGCTGGCGCCAAGTAGGAAGCGGGCGGAGCAAGGGGCATTCCACATGGCATCCGGGAGGCTGATGATGGGTCGCAGACGACCCCGGAGGCGAGGTGAGTCATTCAGGCTTCCTCCTCCTCCGGCTCGTCCTGGTACTGGCGGAGCGCCGCCTGTGCCCGAGCCTCCTCCTCGGGCCAGCGGCGGGCGTCCCACACTTCCATGTACGGGCCGACGCCGACGATGACGACGTCGCGCTCGATCCCGACCGCGGCGCGCATGCCGGGAGGGAGCATGATGCGGCCCGCCGAATCGAGCTCCTGGTCCTCGGCGAGGCCCATCAGCCCGCGCGACTGGAGCCGGAAGCTCAGGTTCCGCTGCGAGCCGCTGACGAGTTCGGCGTGCTGGGCCTCGAAGCCCTCCGCCGTGTAGACGTGGAGGCAGCGGTCGGGGCTGTGGGTGATCACCACCCCGCCGGCGAGGCGCCCGCGGTACTTAGCCGGCATGACCAGCCGGCCCTTGGCGTCCACGGTGTGACGGTGTGTGCCGAGGAAGCCGTTGTACACCTTCGCCTCTCCGTCGCTCCTCCGTCGCCTCCACAGAGGCGGCCTTTCGGGCCGAATCGCTTGGATTCAGCCCGGCAGTTCTCCCACTGCGACCCATTCTGACCCATATCGCCACAAAATGCAACACTCGATGTTCCCCGCCTCCCCCAGGACGGGCATCCGGCCCACCGCCGCCCCGCCCGCTCCCCCTCCTCGGCGCCTCGCCGCCGGTTAGCCTGCGTCCCATGCTCGACGGCCGGCGCATCCTGGTGACCGGAGCCTCCTCGGGAATCGGCCGTGCCCTGGGCCTCGCCTACGCCGCCCATCGGGCGACGGTATTCGCCGTAGCCCGCACCGAGGAACCGCTGCGCCTGGCCGCCGCCGCCGCCCCGGCGGGGCGGATCACCCCCGTCCCCGCCGACCTGGCTTCCGAGGCGGGACGGCGCGCCGCGGCCACGGCCGTAGCTCACGCCGGGGGCGTGCTCGATGTGGTAGTACACGCCGCCGGGGCGCTGGGCCCGGTGGGCCGGGCAGGCCGTCTGCGGGACTATCCGGCCGCCGAGTGGTACCGCGTGCTCGAGGTCAACCTCTCCGCCGTCCACTTCCTCCACCAGCAACTGACCTCCTACCTCGACCGCGGCCACCGGCCCGCGGTGATCGGGGTCTCCAGCACCGTGGGGCGCCGCGGCCGAGCGGGCTGGGGCATGTACGCCGTCTCCAAGCACGCTCTGGAAGGCTGGATGCAGGTGCTGGCCGACGAATGGGGCTCCGGCGGGCGCGTCTACTCGGTCAACCCGGGAGCCACCCGGACCCCCATGCGGGCAGCGGCGATGCCCGCTGAGGACCCGGCCGCTCTGCCTGCTCCGGAGGACATCACCCCGCTCTTCCTGCGCCTGGCCCACCCCGCCGCCCCCGAGCCATCGGGCTCTCTCTTGGAGGCGCGCGACTGGATCGGCCGGGATCCCTGGGAGGGCCTGAGCGCCTGAGCGAAGAACACCGGCGCTGCGCCCGACACCGGCCCCAGATCCCCTTCTAGAGTGACGGCCACACGCACGAGGAGGCAACGTGACCGGCCCGGCAGAGACGACGGGTCCCGTTCAAGAAAAGAAGATGCCCAACCTGTGGGCGGGCCCCCTGCTCACCCTGCTGGTGCTGCTCGCCCCCACGCTGATCCTGATCTTCTCCAACACCGAATCTCAGGAGCTCGAGTTCCTCGGCTGGGCCTGGAGCGCTCCCCTGTGGCTCATCCTGCTGGCGACTTTCGTGGCCGGCATCGTGCTGAGCCGCTTGTTCGGGTGGATGTGGCGTGCCTTCCGCAAGCGCCGCTCTCGTCTGCGCTCCGACATGGCGGCCACGGACCGCATGGCTTCCTGAGGCTGCGCCCTAGACCGCGTCGGCGAGGTATGCCTCCCAGGAAGGAGGCGGCGGGGCAGACAGGCCGATGAGCAGCCAACCCATGCGGCGCGGGGCGCGGGGCGCCGCCAGCAGCCGCAACCCGGCCTCTTCGGGGGTGCGATCCCCCTTGCGGGCATTGCAGAGGCGGCAGGCGGCAACCACGTTCTCCCAGGTATGCGCCCCACCGCGCGCCCGCGGCAGCACGTGGTCCAAGTTCTCCGCCGGAGCGGCGCAGTACTGGCAAGCATGCCCGTCCCGGGCGAACACCGCCCGCCGGCTCAGGGGCACCCGCCGCTCGTACGGCACCTTGACGTAGTGCAGCAGCCGGATGACCGAAGGCACCGGGATGCTGGTGCGGGCGGAGGCCCAGCGCCGGCCGTCGGTGTGTACCAACTCGGCTTTCTCCCGCACCAACAAGACCACGGCTCGCCGCGTCGGGACGACCGACAGCGGCTCGTAGGTGGCGTTGAGCACCAGGGCCTGGGCCATCGCCCGCGCATCGTACCAGCGCCTCCGCCGCCCCCATCTCGCGACACTCTCCGCAGCCACTTGACACTCTCCGTCGCCGGAGCGAGACTGCTCACGGAGGAGGGCCATGCGCGTCGTCGCCTATGTGCGCGAGGCGGCCGACCCCGCCGGGGATCGGCCGGCTTTCGCGCAGCAGGAGGAGATCCGGCGCTTCGCCGCGGCCCACAGCCTGCAGGTGGTGGCCCTGTGCCAGGACGTGCGCAGTCCGGGGCGGGCTCTGGGCCGGGAGGGCTACCTGAGCCTGCTGGGGGTACTGGCTTCGGGGAACGCCGAGGCGGTGCTGGTCCCCGGCTTGGACACTCTCTCCTCCGACCTGGTAGTGCAAGAGATCATGCTCTGGGACCTGCGGGCACGGGGAGCCGCGGTGCTCTCCACCGAACCGGCCGACGTTGATGCCCTGGCTGCCGCCCCGTCGGACCCCACACGCCAGTTCGTCCGCCACGTCCTGGCCCGCGTCGCCGAGCACGGTGCCCTGGCCGCAGCCACTCCGGCCGGCGTCGGCGCGCCCTCCCGGCCCGCCGACGACGGCGTGGTGGTCAGCTTGCTGTCCCCTGCGGAGCCCCCCCCGGCAGCAGAGACCGGCTGAGCCCGCGGCCGGCACAGATCGTCGCGCTCTACCTCAGTCGGCGAGCGCCGCCCAGGCTGCCCGGGCGATGGCGTAAGCGGGCGAGGCCCGCACCAGGCCGGCACCGGCGCCCCGGGCCCCTTCGGGCGCCTCGAGCACCACGGTGACCACCCGCGAGCCGTTCGCCGTGGCCCAATCCACGGCGATCACCCGCGGTGGCCCACCCACGAGCAGCTCCCCTACCGCGTCGATCACCGCCGCGGCCAATTCGTCTTCGCCGACCGCCCCGCGTCGGGCGGCCTGCCGCCCGTCGGTGGCGATCACCGTAACCTCGAGTGTGCTCGCCGTCTCCTCCAGACGCACCGTCGCCAGACCAGAAGCTCGGCGCGCCTCCACCGGCGCCGGAGGCGGCGCCTCCTCTTCGGGAGGAGCCACGGGTGGCAGCGGCGGGAGCGGCGGCAACGGCGGAGGGGCCGCCGGGCTGCCGTCCACCCGAGAGCGCATGCCGTGGGCCGCCAGCACGCGCTGGACCTCCAGGCCCACTTCGTCGGGATCTGCGTCGGGCGCCAGCCGGATCCGCACCCCGGAAGGCGCGCCGCTCTCCCCGTCGAGCTCCACCTCGGCAACCCCGGGGAGGCCCAACAGTTCGTCTCGCAGGCTCGGTGCGGCCACAGCACCCACTCCCTTCATCCCGCTCGCTGCCTCTTCCGCCACCGCAGGTAGCGCACCAGGTCCTCCGCCGTGATGCAGGCCTCCGGGTCCCCGTAGGCGGTGAGCTTCCGCCAGCGCAAGTACTCCGACTCCGGCACCCATAGTAGCCGGTTCGGCCACTCCTTGCATCGGAAATCGCGGGCGGCGCGCACGGCTTCCGGCCACAGCCCCGGCCGGGCGAGCACCGCCAGGAAGGTCTCGAGGCGCACCCCGTCATCATAAGGGCCGTTCCCCAGAACCCCCCGACCGCCCGCGCCGTTGCACCACTGCCCGCGCTTAACACCCTCAAAACACCCCCGCTGATAACCTCCGCTCCACCAGACCGCCCTTCCCCGGAGGCCCGCACCGTGACCGAGGCACCCGTCGGCCAGCAGGAACTCTCCTGGTTCTTCGATCGCTTCGAGGCGATCGCCGCCAACATCGAACGGGTCATCCAGGGCAAACGGCCCGTGGTGGACCTAGTAGTCCTGGGTCTCCTCTCCGAGGGGCACCTCCTCATCGAGGACGTCCCCGGCGTGGGCAAGACCCTTCTGGCCAAGTCGCTGGCTCGCAGCATCCATTGCGGCTTCCAGCGGGTGCAGTTCACCCCCGACCTGCTCCCCTCCGACGTCACCGGGGTCTCGGTATGGGACCGGGAGCGCAGCGCCTTCGTCTTCCGCCCCGGGCCCGTCTTCTCCAACATCGTGCTCGGCGATGAGATCAACCGGGCCAGCCCCAAGACCCAGGCGGCCTTGCTCGAGGCCATGGAGGAGCGCCAGGTAACGGTGGACGGAGTGACGCGCCGACTGCCCCCGCCCTTCATGGTCATCGCCACCCAGAACCCCATCGAGCACGAAGGCACCTATCCCCTGCCTGAGGCCCAACTCGATCGCTTCATGATGCGGCTGGTCATGGGCTACCCCTCGCGGGAGAAGGAGCTCGAGATCCTCGAGACCCACGGGGTCCGCTCCACCTACGACGACCTCGAACCGGTAGTCACCGCCGAGGACGTCACCGGCATGATCGACATCGCCCAGCGCGTCTACGTCTCCGAGCCGGTCAAGGCCTACCTGGTGGACACCGTGGAAGCCACTCGTCGCGACCCCGATCTCCTGCTGGGCGCCTCGCCGCGGGCCACTCTCTTCCTGCAGCGCAGCGCCCGCACCCGGGCGGCCATAGCAGGCCGCCACTACGCCACTCCCGACGACGTCAAGGCCATGCTCCACCCCGTGCTGACCCACCGCATGATCCTGCGACCCGAAGCGCAGATGCGCGGGGCTTCGGTAGAGGAGATCATCGAGGGCATCGCCCACGGAGTCCCGGTCCCCGGCACCCGGTCGAGGGCCTGATGCCCACCAACCGGGGGTGGGCGGCCGCCGGCGTGGCCGGGGCGCTCCTGCTGCTGTGGGCCGCATTCGGGGAGATCGAACTCCTGGCCACGGCCCTCTTCCTCCTGCTGGCGGTAGGCGGTGGAGTGGCTTTCGTGCGCCTCGGCGCCCCGCGCCTCGAGGCCACCCGGCACCTCTACCCCGCCCAGGCTCATGAGGGCGACACGGTGACCGTCGAGGTCGACCTCGCCGCCGCCACCACCTCCCGCCATCTCTCCGTCGAGGACACGGTCCATGGATTGGGGGTGGCCCGCTTCGCCGCCGCCGCCGCCGCCGAAGGCCAGCGCCTGGTAGCTCGCTACGAGGTCTACTGCCGTGCCCGGGGCATCTACCCCGTCGGGCCCGCCGAGGTCGCGGTGACCGATCCCTTGGCCCTCACCGAGCGTCGCGCCGTGCTCGGCAGCGCGGATCGGCTCACCGTCTACCCCGCCGTCGAGTCCCTCTCCGGGTTCCCGGCGGTACGCGGCCTGGACCCGGCGGTGCAATCGACTCATCCCACCTTCGCCCCTCAGGGTGGCGAGGACTTCTTCACCCTGCGCGAGTACCAGATCGGCGACGACCTGCGCAAGGTGCACTGGCCTTCCTCGGCCAAGCGCGACGAGCTGATGATCAAACAGCTCGAGGTGCCCTGGCAAGCCCGGGCCCTGGTGCTGCTCGACCAGCGCGCCGAGCGCTACCCCTCGGCCGAAGCCTTCGAGCACGCCGTACGCGGCGCGGCCTCGGTGGTCACGCACCTGTACCAGGGGGGCTTCAGCCCGGAGCTGTGGACCGGGGAGCGAGCCCCCGGCCTGCGCTCGGATTCCCGCTTCACCCAGGCCATGGAGGTGCTGGCATCGGTGCAGCCGCTGCCCCATCTCGACCTCCGCCAGACCGTCACCCGCCTGCGCCGCCAAGGAGTCGGCGGCGGGGCACTGGTGCTGGTTACGGGCGTGCCCGATGAAGGCGCCCTGGCCGCCTACCGCGTCCTAGCACAAGACTTCGCCCGTACCGTGGTGCTCGCCGCTGCCGAGCGCCCGGGCGAGGCCCTGTTCTCCTTCCAGCGGGCCGGGGCGGTGACCGTCTCCGCCGCACCCGGGAGCCTCTGGGCCCCGGCCTGGCGTACTGCTATGGAGCTGTCGTGGTCTACCGCTTCACTTGGCTAGCAGGAATCGCCGGGATCCTGGTCGCCCTGGTGCGGCTGGAGCGCCTGCTCCGCTCGTCGGTGGAGGGCCTCCCCTGGGAACTCGTCCTGGCAGCGGCAGCACTCCTGGGCGGGGCCCTCACCTGGGCCGGGCTCGCCTACCGGCTGCCGGCGCCGGCGCTCGCCGGGGTGAACCTGGCCGCCATGCTGCTCACCGTGGTACGGATCGCCGTGCCCGGCACGACCTGGTTCATCTTCCCCACCTTCTCCTCGTTTCCCGCCTTGGGCACCGAGCTCTCCTACGCCCTCGACGTGGCCCGCACCGGGGTGGCCCCGGTCCTCCCCCTCGCCGGGATCATCGCCATGCTGGCGGTCCTGTTCTGGATTCTGGGGGCGCTGCTCGCCTGGGGGCTCCGCCGTGATCACCCTTACGTCGCGGTCCTCGCCCCACTGGTTGCCTACCTCCAGTTCGCCACCATGGATCGCCGGCGCAGCGGCGCCTGGGCGGTGGGTTTCGTGCTGCTCCTCGGCCTGGCCCTGCTCGCCGTGGCCGTCGATCGGAGACGGCGCGGCACCGGATTGCTCACCACCGGCCCCGGCCGTGCCGCCGTGGGCCGCACCCGCCCCGCCCTGGCCGGCGGCGGCCTGGCGCTGTTGGTAGCCCTCACCCTGGGGGCAACCACTGCTCTGGCGGAAACCCTGCCCCGCACCGGCTTGCTCGACTGGCGGGTGCCCTCGGCGCTCACCGGCGGCTTCTACGGCAGCATCTCCTTCAACCCCTTCGTGGGAATTCGCCAGCAACTGATCAGCCCCACCGACACCCCTCTCCTCATCGCCGAGGTCTCCGGCGAGGTGCCCTGGGATCAGCTGTACTTCCGACTGCTCACCCTGGAGTCCTTCGACGGGGTGCAGTGGTACTCGGACCGGCCCCGCGTTCCCCGGCCGGAGGAGATCGACGGCTTCGAAGACGGCGACTCCGCCTTCCGCGGCCCTACCGCTCGCGCCGCCCAAGTGGTGACCATCCTCGCTCTGCAACAGGCTTGGCTTCCCGCCGCCTACTCCCCCGTTGGGTTCTCCGCCGACAACCGGGCGGTGGCGGCCGGGTACCGCATCAAGGTGGACGACGGCTCGCTCTATTTCGACGCCCTGACCTATCGCGGCATGACCTACACCGTCGAGTCTGCGGTGCCCCGGCCCGACCTCAACGTACTCGCCCTCGACGAAACCGGCCGGATCTCTCCCGTCTTCGCCGAGGCCTCCGCCGCCGAAGCCGGGTACGAGGCCGTCCCGCCCCTGTCGGTGCCGCCGGCAGACGACCTGCCCAACCGCGACCGCTACCTGGACTTGCCGTCGGGAATCAGCCCGGCGATCACCCGCCTCGCCGAGAACCGGGTGCGGGGACTGACCACCGACTTCGAGAAGGCCCTGGCCCTCGAGGCCTACTTCCGCGACTCGGGCGAGTTCCGCTACTCCATCCAAGTCGATCCCGGCCACGCCGCCACCGACCTGGCCGAGTGGCTCCTCGACCCGCTGAGCCCCAACTACCACACCGGCTACTGCGAGCAGTTCGCCACCGCCATGGCCGTCATGGCCCGTCTCGTCGAACTCCCCAGCCGGGTGGTGCTGGGCTTCACCCCGGGGTGGCTCTACGAGGACGGCCGGGTCGTCGTCAGCGACCGCAACGCCCATGCCTGGGTGGAGCTTTGGATGCCCACACAAGGCTGGGTGCGCTTCGATCCCACCCCGCGCGGCGACGGGGTGAATCCCGCGACCTCAGACGGCTTCCCCTTCGATCTGACCGGCTACCTCGACATCGAAGTCACGACTTCCACCTTCCCCGAGGGGAGCAACCCGTCGATCACCCGGCCCATCGACGACGACGAGATCACCATCCCCACCGGCGCTCCTCCCGGCACCGGCGGCTGGGAGATGCCCGATCTGCCGGGCTGGCTGCTCCCCACTGCCGCCGCCCTGGCCGTGGCCTTCGGACTGCTCCCCGCCATCAAGTGGGCCCGACGCCGCCGTCGGCTGCGCGCCCTCTCCGTCGGCGACGTGTCCGGCGCCTGGCGGGAGATCGTCGATCGGCTCTCCGACCTGGGCAACGAGCCCTCGCCGGCGGCCACCCCGGCCGAGGTAGCGGCGGCCACCGATCCCGCCATGCTGCCCCTGGCCCGGGTGTACGGCGAGAGCATCTACAGCCGGCCGCCGGGCCGGGCCTTCGACCTGGGCCACGTGGTGACCGCTACCCGGTCGCTCGAGGAGACCGAAGGCCGCCTCACCGGCCGCTACTCCCGGGCCCGCCGCCTGGTGGCGTGGTACCGGCTGCGTTCGCTCGATCCCCGGCGCTGGCGGCGATACCGAAACGGCTGAAGGGCACCCCGGGTCGGAGAGAGCCCTCGGGCAGTTGGCGGCAGGGGCCGGCGGCGTGGCGAGGCCCGGGCTCAGCCGCCCGAAGCCTCGATGGAAACGTCGTCTTCGACGCGTCGCAGCATCTCGAGGAACTGGTCTCGATCGAGCTCGAAGCGGGTCACATCTTCGGCCACCTCGCGGGTGATCTCGCCGATGGCCACGAAGAAGGCCAGCTGCCCCTCGCGCAGGGCGTCGACCACTTCATCGTCGTTGGAGGCAACCCTGAAGATGCTATGACCATCGGTGATGAGGCGGACTTCGGCCAGGTGACGCTCCATGTCGGCGGTGCGCCGCAGGTAGTCCCAAGCACGGCGGACCCGCTGCAGCGACATGCCGTTGTCGAGCAGGCTCTTCACCACGCGCAGGGCGACGAGATCACGGAAGGCGTAGAGGCGCCGGCGGCCGGGCCGGCCTCCGGTGCGTTGCAGGGTGGGGCGTACCAGATTGACGCGGTCCCAGTAGCGCAACTGATGCGCGGTGCAGCCGGTGAGCCGACACGCCTGCTGTGCCGTGAAACCGTCCAAAACCGTTCCTCCCCAAGGTCCCCGCCGGAGCACTGCGAGCAGAGCCCCAGCTCCTTCTCCCCCGAACTGACCGCTACCCGCCGCCCCCCGGATGCCGGCGCAGGCGGTCTCTCCAGCCGCGATCCGAGACTAGCCCGGCCCGCCGACGCGCGATGGCGATGAGCCAGGCGACGGAAAGCACCATGATCACGAACCCGGCCAGCGCCACCAGGGTGAGCCTGGTAAAGAACACCAGCATCAGGGCGGCCCCGGCCACCAGGCCCAGCAGAGCCCACTTGAGGCGGCCGCCCGAAGCGGTGGCCATGCCCGCCGTTCTCACGGCTTCCGCCAGCTGCGGGTCGTCCTCATAGAACTGCCGCTCGATCTCTTCGAGAATGCGCTGCTCTCTGTCGTCGAGGGGCATGAGGGCTCCGCAGTTGGCCGGCATGCCGAGTATACCGAAGGCCGGCCCCCAGTCACCCGGCGCCTCCTGCCTTATTCTGCCATGGGGCCTTTCGGCTCCCGGCCCCTCCCCGACAGGCGGGCGCGACTCACCGCGCCGCGTCCGAAGCGAGCCCGTGCCCGCCCCACGGCCGCCTCGACGGAGCCCCAGCGGTGGCCCTCCAGCCCCAGCTGCCGGGGCGCCTCGGCCCCCTCCAGGCCCTCCCCGGCGAGCCCCAGCAGCCGCACCGGGCGCGGCCCCACCGCGGCGCGCTCCAGGAGGGCCCGCGCCGCCCGATAGAGGTCGTGAGCGGTCTCCACCGCCTCGGGCAAGGTGTGACTCCGGCTGATGGTGGTGAAGTCGGCGAAACGCACCTTGAGCGACACGGTGTGGGCTGCCACTCCCGCCGCCCGCAGGCGCTCCGCCAGCCGATCCGCCAGGCGCAGCAGCTCCTCCTCGAGCGCCGCCCGGCCGGCCAGGTCGGCGGCGAACGTCTCCTCGACCGAGAGCGAGCGCGCCGGGCCGCCGGCCTCCACCGGACGTTCGTCGCGCCCCTGCGCCAGGTCGCTCAAGTGCCCCCCGAGGGCCCGCCCCAGGCGCCTCTCCAGAAGATCCCGCGGCAACGCGGCAAGGTCCCCCACGGTGCGCACCCCCAACTCCTCCAGGCGGGCGTGGGTGGCCTCGCCCACCCCCCACAGCGCCCGGGCCGGCAGGGGATGCAGGAAGGCGACCTCCTCTCCCTTCGGGACCAGCCGCAGCCCGTCGGGCTTGGCCGCCCGGCTGGCCAGTTTGGCCAGCAGCTTGTTGGCCGCCAGCCCTACCGATGCCGGCAGCCCGGTCCGCTCCCGCAAGACGGCCCGCAGCTGCCGCCCCACCTCCTCGGGTGAGGGGTAGCGCAGGCGAAGCCCGGCGATGTCGAGGAAGGCCTCGTCCACCGAGACCGGTTCCACGCAGGGCGTGAAGTCGCCGAACACCGCGAACACCTCGGAGGAGGCGGCGGCATAGGCTCGATGATCCGGGGGGAGGTAGTGGGCGCGGGGGCACAGGCGGCGGGCATGAACCGTCGGCATGCCGGAGGCCACGCCGAGGCGGCGGGCCTCGTAGGAAGCCGAGGTCACCACCCCCCGGCCCCCCAGGCCGGCGACCACCACCGCGGCTCCCTTCAGCTCGGGGCGACGGCGGCGCTCCACCTCGACGAAGAAGGCATCCATGTCGACGTGGGCGATGTGCTCGGCGAAGCGCTCCACGATGCTTACCGTAACCGCTCCCTACACTCCCGGCCGTGCTCGGCCGCCTGCACCTCGTGCGCCATGGGGAGGTGCACAATCCGCGCCACGTCTGCTACGGCGACCTTCCCGGGTTTGGGCTCAGCCCCACGGGGCGCCGCCAGGCGGCGGCTGCGGCCCGCCATCTGGCGGCGGGCGGGGCCGACCTCCTCCTCACCTCTCCCCTGCAGCGCGCCCTGGAGACCGGCGCCATCATCGGCCGTCGCCTCGGGTTGGCGGCCTCGCCGGAGCCCCGACTAACCGAGTGGCACCTGGCGATGCGTTGGAACGGGGTGATCTGGGAAGACCTGCCCACCGCCTTCCCGGGCGAATTGGAGGCCTACCTCGAGCACCCCGCCGACCTGGCCTTTGCCCCCGAGAGCATCGCCGATGCGGCCGGTCGCGTCCTCGACCTGGTGAAAGAACTGGGCCGCCGGCATCCCGGCGCCACGGCGGTGCTGGTTTCCCACCAGGACCCGGTGCAGGCGGCTCGGATCGCCCTCACCGGGGGAACCCTCGCATCTCTGCATCACGACAAGCCGGGGCATGCCGCCGTGCTCACCTTCGTCCCGGGAAGCCCCTGGCGCGAAGTCTCCCGCTGGGAACCGGCCGCGACCGGAGCCAGATTCCCGCCCGTGTGAGCATGCTTCGGCGGCGTCGGGCCTAGACTGCCGCCACCACAAGAGGAGGGTCTCCGACGGTGCGCCGCGGCTTCGGCATGATCATCGCTCTCGCCCTGGTTCTCGCCGCTTGCAGCAGCGGGCCATCCGATGATGCCCTCCGGCGCAACGAGCCGCCGCCGACTACGACGACCACCACCCAGCCGCCCGAAGGAGTGGTGATCGTCACCATCAAGAACGGCAAGTTCAGCCCGGCCCTTCTCGAGATCGACCTCGAGAAGGAGTGGATCGTCCGCTGGGTCAACGAGGATCCGCCCCGGGAGTACGTCCTGACCTCCCGCGGGACCTTCGAGAGCGAGACCATCGTGCCCGGCGAATCCTGGGAGTTCGACTTCAGCGGCCTGGAGCCGGACATCTACCGCTACTACACCTTCATCGGCAACCAGCGGGTCCCCGGGATGGTGGACACCCGGCCCGAGCGCTGACCCGGCGGGCAAGCCGCCCCGCTCCCGGGCCCCGCGGTCTCTTGGGCCCGCTTCACTCAGTCGGCGGCGGGTCGCGCCTCCTCCTCCGGGGCCGCCCGGCTCTCTCTCGCAACCGCGCCAGCAGCGTCGCATCGGTGGGGAAGGCCAGCTCGGGGAGGTCGTCCAAGGCAAAGTAGCCCGCGGCGTCGGCATCGTCCCCGGCGAGCAGGGTGCCCCCGACCACCTCGGCGGCGAACCACACCCCGACGGTGGGCTTGGCGGGATCGTGAAAGTTGGAGGCCACCTGCAGCACCTCGCCGATCTGGGCCGCCAGGCCGGTCTCCTCCTCCAGCTCGCGGCGCGCCGCCGCCCGGACCTCCTCTCCCGCGTCCACGAAGCCGGCCGGCACCGACCACCGCCCGGCCTGGGTGGCCCCCTCCGCCCGCCGCACCAGCAGCACCCGGCCGGCCTCATCTTGCACCACCGCCGCCGCCCCCACCCCGGGGTTCTGCCAGTGGATGAAGCCGCAGGCCGGGCAGGCGCGGCGCGGCCGCCCTCCCAGATCGCGCCATTCCAAAGGAGAGGCGCACATCGGGCAGAAGGCGTACACCGGTAGGCCGGGATGGTGGGGACCGCTCATCTCGAGCGCACGCTAACCGCCCGGCAGCCGCCGGCGGAGCCCGCCGGGACCATCCGCCCCGGCCCTAGCCCGGGGAGGTGATCACGAGTGCCACGTTGTGGCCCCCGAAGCCGAAGGAGTTGCTCATCGCCGCCCGCACCGGGAGACGGCGGGCCTCGTTGGGAACGTAGTCGAGGTCGCACTCCGGGTCGGGGGCGGCGTAGTTGACCGTCGGCGGCACCACCCCGTCCCGGATGGCCAGCACGCACACCAGGGCTTCCAACGCCCCGGCGCCCCCCAGCAGATGGCCCGTCATCGACTTGGTGGAAGACACCGGCACGCGGTACGCCTGTTCGCCGAAGACCGCTTTGATCGCCGACGTCTCGGCGGCGTCGTTGGCCGGGGTAGAGGTGCCGTGGGCGTTGATGTAGTCGATCTCCCCGGGCCGGAGGCAGGCCGAGCGCAGAGCCGCCGCCATGGCCCGCGCCGCCCCTACGCCGCCGGGGCGCGGCAGGGTGATGTGGTAGCCGTCGGAGGACATGCCGTAGCCGGCGAGCACCCCGTAGATCGTCGCCCCGCGGGCCCGGGCGTGCCCCTCGTCCTCCAGGACGAGGGCCGCCGCCCCCTCCCCCATGACGAAGCCGTCGCGACCGGCGTCGAAGGGACGCGAGGCCCCCGCCGGGTCCTCGTTGCGGGTGCTGAGAGCGCGGGCCTGGGAGAAGGCCGCGACGGCGAACTCGGTGACCGCCGCCTCGCCGCCTCCGGCCAGCATCACGTCGGCGTCGCCGCGCCGGATCACCTCGGCGGCGTCGCCCAGGGCGTTGGCCGAGGCCGCGCAGGCGGTGACGGCGCACAGGCTCGGCCCGTACAGGTGATGTTCGATGGACGCTTGACCGGCCGCCATGTTGCAGATGATCTGGGGGATGGCGTAGGGGCTCACCCGCTCGTAGCCGCGCCGGCGCATGGCATCCATGCCCTCCTGGAAGGTCAGGATGCCGCCGATGCCCGAGCCCACCGCCACCCCGGCGCGCTCGGCCGCCGGGTCGTCCTCGGCGTAAGCCAGGCCGGCGTCGGCCAGGGCCTGGCCCGCCGCCACCAGGAAGAGTTGGCCGTAGCGGTCCGTACGCCGCGCCAGGCGCCGCTCGAGGTGATCCTCGGGATGGAAGCCGCGCACCTCGGCGGCGATGCGGGTGCGCAGGGGGGCGGCATCGAAGGAACGAATCTCCCCCACGCCGGAGCGGCCGGCGAGGCACGCCTCCCAGAAGGAAGCCACTTCGAGGCCGAGGGGGTTCACCGTCCCCAGCCCGGTGATCACCACCCGCCGGCGTGCCGCCATCAGGCCCCGAGCTTCTCCGCGATCAGGCCGATCGCGTCGCCCACGGTGACGATCTTCTCGGCTTCTTCGTCGGGGATGCTGACCCCGAAAGCGTCCTCGAGCGCCATGAGCAACTCCACCACCCCCAGGGAATCGACCTCGAGGTCCTTCTCGAAGGACGCCTCGAGGCTGATTCTCTCGGGCGCCAGCCCCAGTTCCGCCACGAGGAGTTCGATGAGCTTCGCCTGGATCTCAGAGCGTTCCATGCCGCCTCCTTAGGGAGCCATTCCTCCGTCTACGACGATCACCTGGCCGGTGATGTAGGCGGCCGGGTCCGAGGCAAGATAGCCGACGGCCGCCGCCACCTCCTGCGGCGTGCCGAAGCGCCCCAGGGGGATGGCCCGCCGGGCCGCCTCCCGGGCCTCCTCCCCCAGCGCCGCCGTCATCTCGGTCTCGACGAACCCCGGCGCCACCACGTTGGCGGTGATGCCCCGCGAGCCCACCTCACGCGCCACCGCCTTGGTGAAGCCCACCAGTCCGGCTTTCGCGGCGGCGTAGTTGGCCTGGCCGGCGTTTCCCACCAGCCCGGCTACCGAACCGATGGAGACGATCCGGCCCCAACGCGCCCGCAGCATGGCGCGTAGGGCCGCCCGGGTGCAGAGATAGGCGGAGCGCAGGTCGGCGGCGAGCACCGCATCCCAGTCCTCGGCCGACATACGCAGCAACAGGCCATCGCGGGTGATGCCGGCGTTGTTGACCAAGATCTCGACGGGGCCCAGACGCTCTTGCACCGCGGCGAAGAGCGCCCCCACGGCAGCCTCGTCGGACACATCGGCGCCCACCGCCACCGCCTCCCCCCCGGCCTCCTCGATGCTCGCCGCCACCATCTCGGCTTCCGCCGCCGAGGCCCGGTAGTTCACCGCCACCCGGTGGCCCAGCCCGGCGAGGTGCTCGGCGACCGCCCGGCCGATGCCGCGGCCCGCCCCGGTGACCAGCGCCGTCCTTACCATGTCAGACCCCCTTCCCGTAGAGCCGCACGTTGGGCTCCAGCAGCTCGCGCCCGCTCCGGCTCACCGGGGCCAGGGAGGCCGCCGAGGCGGCGAGCGGGGTCACTCGCGGCCCCCAACGGTAGGCCGCCGCCGCCCAGGTGAGACCGCCCCCGAAGGCGGCGAAGACCAGCAGCGCCCCCGGCTTCACCCTTCCCTCCTCCAGCGCCTCGGCGAGCGCAATGGGAATGGAGGCGGCCGAAGTGTTGCCGTAGGCCGCCAGGTTCACCATCACCTTGGACCCGTCGAGGCCGAGCCGACGGGCGGTGGCTTCGATGATCCGCAGGTTGGCTTGGTGCGGAATCAGCAGGTCGACGTCCCCCAGTGAAACCCCGGCCTTCTCCAGCACCCGCAACGAAGCATCGCCCATGGCCTCCACCGCGCGGCGGAAGACGGCGGGCCCCTCCATCTGCACCCGGGAACGCCGCTCGGGGCCCGGGTCGCCCTCGGTGCCGCTTCCCGGGACGCACAGGATCTCGGCGGCCGTCCCGTCGGCGCCCAGCTCGAAGGCCAGCAGGCCGCCTTCTCCTTCCACGGCCTCGACCACTACGGCCCCCGCTCCGTCCCCAAACAGCACGCTGGTGGCCCGGTCGGTGAAGTCCAGGAAGAAGTGCAGCTTCTCGGCGCCGATCACCAGCGCCCGCCGCACCGACCCGGCGTGGATCATCTGGTCGGCCACCGCCAGCCCGTAGAGGAAGCCCGAGCAGGCGGCGTTCAGGTCCATTGCCGCCGCCCGGGCGGCGCCGATCTTCTGCTGCACCAGAGCGGCAGCGGCGGGCACCAGGCGGTCGGGGGTACAGGTCGCCACCAGCAGCAGGTCGATCTCCTCCGCTCCCCGGCCGGCGGCGGCGAGAGCGTGGCGGGCGGCCACCGCCGCCAGGTCGGAGGTCTCGACGTGGCTGATACGCCGCTCTTTGATGCCGCTGCGGCTGGTGATCCACTCGTCGCTGGTGTCGGTGAGGCTCTCCAAGTCGGCGTTGGAGAGCACCGCCGGCGGCAGGCATTTGCCCCAACCGGTGATGAGGGAAGCCGGCACCGTTCCTCCTGCCTCGACGGGTCACGCAACGGCGTTGAGCGCCGCCGCGGCGGCGTCCACCTCGTCGAGGCGGGACACCACCAGGGTCTCTGCACCCTCTACCGACCTCCGGGCGAGGCCCACGGTTACGTCCCCGGGGCCGACGTGCACGAAACGGCGGATGCCGGCGGCGGCCATGGCGGCCAGTGAGGCGGCGAAGCGCACCGGTGTCGTCAGCTGCCGGAGCAGCAGACTGCCGGGGTCTCCCTCATGGGGGGCGGCGGTGGCGTTGGCCCAGACCGGGAACCGCGCTGTGCCGAAAGCGGTGGCGGCCACCGCCGCCTGCAGCCGGGCGGACGCCGGGGCCATGAGGGGGGAATGGAAGGCGCCGGCCACCTTGAGCGGGATCACCCGGCGGACTCCGTGTTCCCGGGCGTGGGCCTCGGCCCAGGCCAGGTCGTCCCGGGCGCCGGCCACCACCACCTGGCCGGGGGCATTCACGTTGGCCACCCACAGCCGGCCTCCCGCGGCCCGGCAGGCCGCGGCCAGGTGCTCCGCCTCCGTCGCGTCGGCGCCCACCAGCGCGGCCATGCCGGAGGCCACGACGCCCGCGGCGGCGGCCATCGCCTCACCGCGGGCCGCCACCAGGCGCAGACCTTCCTCGAATCCCAGGGCTCCGGCGGCGCTCAGCGCGGTGTACTCCCCCAGGGAGTGCCCCGCCGCCCCGGCCGGAAGCTCTCCCAGCCGCTCGGCCAGGGCCTCCCACAAGGCGAAGGCCACGGTGTACAGAGCCGGTTGGGCCCGCTCGGTACGGGTCAGTTCCTCCTCGGGCCCCTCCCGGCAAACCCGCTCCAGATCCCAGCCGAGCACCCGCCGTGCCGTCGCCGCCAAATCGGGGCGGGCGCCGAAGACGTCATCGCCCATTCCCACCGTCTGGCTGCCCTGCCCGGGGAAGAGCACGGCGAAGCTCACTGCCGATCCCCGCATAGCGCTGCCCGGCTCACGGGCCCAGGGCCCCGGCGACGGCGGCGACCCGGGCAACATCGGAGGCATCGACGTCGCGATGGGTCACGAAGCGCAGCACTCCGGGGCGGATGTAGCCCACCCGTACTCCGGCGCCGGCGAGGGCGGTGCGAAAAGCCTCCGACCCGCCGGGAAGCCGCTCCCCGGCCACCTGCACCATGTTGGTCTCCGGCGGCGCCATCACCGCCCCCGGCAAGCGCGCCTCGAGGGCCGCGGCGAGGTTCGCAGCGAGGGCGTGGTCCTCGGCCAGGCGCTCCCAGTCGCGCAGGGCTACCCGAGCAGCCGCCGCCAGCACGCCGGCCTGGCGCATGGTGCCCCCGAAGCGGCGCCGGATCTCACGAGCGGCGGCGATGAGGTCGCCGGAGCCGCACAGCACCGATCCCACCGGCGCCCCCAGCGCCTTGGAGAAGCAGAACATCACCGTGTCGGCACCGGCGGCCAAGGCGGCGGCGGGCCTCCCGGAGGCACTTGCAGCGTTGAAGAGCCGGGCCCCGTCGAGATGCACCGCCAGCCCTCCCTCCCGGGCTACTCGGGTGGCCGCCGCGGTGATGTCGGAGGGCAGGACCGTGCCGCCGGCGGCGTTGTGGGTGTTCTCCCACACGATCAGCGCCACCCGGGGCAGCCGCGTGCCGGACCACTCGAGGGCCGCCGTCACTTCCTCGGGGGTTATGACCCCGCCCGGACCGGGAACGGTGCGGAAGGCCGCTCCCGACAGGGCGCCGGCGGCGCCCCTTTCGTAGTTGCGCAGGTGGGCCCATTCGGTGCAGAGCACCTCGTCGCCCGGACGGGTCTGCAGGTTGACCGCCAGCTGGTTCCCCATGGTGCCGCTGGGGACGAACACCGCCGCCTCCTTGCCCACGGCGCCGGCCGCTTCCTCCTGGAGGGCGTTGACGGTGGGATCCTCCCCGTAGGAATCGTCCCCCACCTCGGCCTCGGCCATGGCCCGGCGCATCTCGGGGGTGGGCCGGGTGACGGTGTCAGAGCGGAAGTCGGCAACGCCGTCGGGGAAGGCCATGGAAACCCATGATATTGAGGCCGGTGTCGATTCGGATGGGGTCTCCCCGCCCGGTAGGCTGAGGGGCCTTCGCATCCAGGATCCATGGACACGCGCCCCTCGCCCCTTCCCGCCATCCCGGTAGCCCCCGGCACCAAGGTGCCCCTCCCCAAGGCCTACGAGCGCCTCTGGGACCTCGCCTACAACATGTGGTGGGTGTGGCACCGCCCGGCGCGCGAGTTGTGGCAGCGGGTCAGCCTGACGCATTGGCAACAGACCCTCAACCCGCTCAGCATGCTCCAGTTGGTGCCCGGCGAGGTCTGGGAGACGTTGGAGAACAACGACTCCTTCGCCGACCTGTACCACGAGGTGGTCTCCACCTTCGACGCCTACCTGGCCGCCGAGGACACCTGGTACCTGCGCCACCATCCCGACGCCCTGCCCCACGGCCTCGCCTACCTCTGCACCGAATTCGGGGTGCACCACACCCTCCCCTTCTACGCGGGAGGCCTAGGGGTGCTCGCCGGGGACCACGCCAAGGCGGCCTCGGACCTAGGCCTGCCCATGGTCGCCATCGGGCTCTTCTACCGCTACGGCTACTTCCACCAGGAAGTAGACCCCGAGGGCACCCAGCAGCACCATTACCGTCCGGTGGAGGCCGCCCGCCGCGCCCTGCGACGAGTGCTCGACCGCACCGGCCACCCCCTCATCGTGCAGGTGGAACTGCCCGGCCGCATGGTCGACGTAGGGGTCTGGTGCATCGACATCGGCCGGGTGCCGCTGCTCTTGCTCGACACCGACCTTCCCTCCAACGACCCCGCCGACCGGCCCATCACCCATTTCCTCTACGTGCGGGGGCGCGAGATGCGGCTCTGCCAGGAGATCGTGCTCGGGGTAGGCGGAGCCCGGGTGATCGACGCTCTGGGATGGAAGCCCTCCACCTGGCACATCAACGAAGGGCACGCCGCTTTCGCCCTGCTGCAGCGCGTCTCCCGGGCGATGGGCGCCGGCTCCACCCTGGAGGACGCCGTATCCCAGGTGCGCGAGCACACGGTGTTCACCCTGCACACTCCGCTGCCCGCCGGTAACGAGACTTTCGACCTCGGCCTGGTGCAGAGCTATCTCACCGATCGCCTCCACGGCATCGACGACGCCGTCCTGGCGTCCCTCGGGGACAACGGCCACGGCGGGACCTTTGACATGGGGGCCTTGGCCATCCGACTCTCCGCGGTGACCAACGGCGTGTCGCAACGTCACGGCGAGGTGGTGACCCGCGACTGGCAGCACCTCATCGGTGGCCCAAGCCAGGCGGTCACCAACGGGGTGCACCTCCCCACCTGGGTGGGCGGGGTGATCGAGCGCCGCTTCGCCAGGGCGGTGGGACCCGATTGGGCCCAGCGCACCCTTGAGCCCGAGGCCTGGGAGGGCTTGCGCGCCATCCCGGACAAGGAGCTTTGGGAAGCCCACCAGGCGCAGAAGCAGCGCCTGCTGCGGCAGGTGCGCAACCGCCTGCGCGAGCAGGAGGCCCGCCATGGAGAGGCCCCGGAGGAACTGCGCCGGGTCGGCCAGATCGGTGACGTCGACCGCCTCACCCTGGTGTTCGCCCGCCGCTTCGCCGCCTACAAGCGGGTCGGCCTGCTGCTCACCGACATCGACCGCCTCCAGGCCCTGCTCTCCGATCCCCAGCGCCCCATCCAGATCGTCTTCGGGGGCAAGGCCCACCCTGCCGATCGCGAGGGGCAGGACCTCATCCGCCGGGTGGTGCAGATGGCCAAGGACCCCCGTTTCGAGGGCCACGTCGCCTACGTCGAGGACTACGACATGGAGCTGGCCCGCTACCTGCTGGCCGGGGCCGACGTCTGGGTCAACATGCCCCGCCCGCCCATGGAGGCCAGCGGCACCTCGGGGATGAAGGCCGCGATCAACGGCGTCCCCAACCTGTCGGTGCTCGACGGCTGGTGGCTGGAGGGCTACCAGGGGAACAACGGGTGGGGATTCGGCGAGACCACCCGGGGCGACGAGGCCGACGCCGCCGAGCTCTACGACCTGCTCGAGCACCAGGTGGCCCCTCTCTATTACGACCGCGACGAAGAGGGAGTGCCCCGGGGGTGGGTGGCGATGATGAAAGAGGCCATGATCGCCGCAGTCCCCTTCGCCGCCACCCGCATGGTGGCCGAGTACCTGGAGCGCCTGTACCTCCGGGCCAACGGCAACGGAGGCACACCCAAGGCCTAACCCGGCTGCGGCCGGCGTGCGGGGGGCTTCAGCCCTCGCCCCGGGACGACATCCACCGCGGCTTGTGCTTCACCTCGACACCGCCGATGATCACCAGCACGTGCACGTCGAGGCGGGGGCTGTGGGGGCCGATGCCTCGCCGGGATACCGTGTCGTCCCAAGCCCCGGCGATGGGCAGCCCCCTAACCTTCACCGCCCAGCCCTCGGGGACGATCACGTCGATGTGCCCGAACACCGAAGCCGCCGACAGGCGGGCGCCGGCCGCGTGAAGGCGGGCCCCGGTCAGATCGAGGCGCAGCTTGCCGAAGACCGCGGTCAGCCCCACCCGGCGCAGCGCGGTGGCCCGGCTGGCCAGCTTCACCGAGTTGAATACCGAGAGGCGGGAGAAATCGGGGTCGGGGCCCGGGGCGCGGTGCGCCCGTCCCCATCCCGAAACCAGCCAGGCCCCGGCCAGGGTCAACAGGATGGGCCAGGTCACCGCCCAGGCCCTGGCCCCGAGGACCCCGTTGGTCACCGCCAACAGCAGCCCCCCGCCCAGCACCAGCACCAGGCTCACGCCGCCGACCCGGCGCTCCGACAGCGCCTGCACCAGCCCCAGGGCGATGAAGAGCCCCGGCCACCACCGGCCTACTACCCCGCCGGCTTCCAGCACCCCGGCGGCATCGAGGAGATAGACGGCTCCCAAGGCCATGAGCGCCCCGCCGACGAGGCTGCGGCCGGCGCTCATCCCTTGCCCCCAGCCGCCAGGGCGGCCCCCACCAGGCCGGCCCCGGTGCCCCAGCGCGCCGCCACCACGGGGGTGGTGGGGCGGCTTCTCCCCCCCTCGACCGTCTCGGCCAGCAGGGCCCGGGCAGGCCCGAGCAAGGCCTCCCCGGCACCCGCCGCCGCTCCACCGACGACGATCACGTCCGGGTCGAGGACGGCCACCAAGTTGGCCAGGCCCCGCCCCAACCGGGCTCCGGCCGCGGCTAGTTCCGCCAGCGCGGCCGGGTCACCCGCGGCGGCGGCCGCCGCCAGGTGCTCCCCCCGGGGCGTCGCCCCGCCTGCCGCCCGAGCCACTCCGCCCGCCGGATCACGCCGCGCCAACTCCACGGCGGCCCGCCCCAGGGTGGTGCCCGACACCAGAGCCTCCCAGCACCCGTGGTGCCCGCACGCACACCGCGGCCCCGACGGGTCGACCACCATGTGCCCCACCTCGCCCAGGAAACCCCGGCCCCGCTCGATACGCCCCTCCACCACCAGGCCCCCGCCGATCCCCGTCCCCACGCCGACGAAGAGCACCATGCGGTACCCGGTCCCCGCGCCGACCAGAGCCTCGGCCAGAGCGGCCAGATTGGCGTCGTTGTCCACCGCCACGGGCCGCCCGACGGCCGCCGCGATCTCGGGGCCCACCGCTACCCTTTCCCCTGCGGCGTGCGGGCTCCACACCAACATGCCCCGCTCGTGATCCACCAGCCCAGCAATGCCGATCCCCACCGCCTCCACCGAAGCATCGAGCAGAGGGGTGACGGCCTCCACAATGGCCCCCGGGATGGCATCGGCCCGCGCCGGAGCCGGCCGCCGGCCCACCGGCTCGCCCACTCCGTCGGGCCGGTAACGCCCGAAGGTCAGGTTCGTGCCGCCGCAATCGACGGCGATCACCGCCATCGGCCGCCCTCCTCCTCTTCGTTGCGCGCCTGCAGCCACCATGTTGCCATGAGCGCCGAGTCCCGGCTCGGACCAGACCGCTCCTCCACCCCCAACTCGAAAGACCCGCCTGGCAGGAGGGATCCCAGCCTTCGCGCTACAGGGAATATGAGTTGATATGTAGCAGGTTTGTGAGTATGCTAGGGCACAGATAGCACACACCGAGGAGGTTGGGAACATGGATCTGGTCCGTTTCGACCCCTTCTCGCTGCTCAGCGAGATGGATCGCTTCTTCGAGCGCGGCGTCGCCGCCACCCCGACGTGGGCCCCCCGCATCGACGCTTTCGACCGGGAGACGGAGCTCGTCATCCGCGTCGAACTGCCTGGGGTCAAACCCGAGGACGTCGACATCACCTTCGAGGATCGCACGCTCACCATCAGCGGCAAGCGCGAGTTCGAGGATACGGTGGAGCAGGGCGGCTACCACCGCCGCGAGATCTTCACCGGCGAGTTCAAGCGCACCCTGGTGCTCCCCGAGGGCCTCAACCCCGAGGAGATCACTGCCAAGGCGGAGACCGGCATGCTCAGCGTGATCATCCCGCGGCGCCCCGAGGTGCTCCCCCGCAAGGTCAAGGTGGACGTCGCCTCCTGACCCTCCCTCCCTCAGCGCGACCCACCTGCGGAGGCCCGCTCCCCCAAGCGGGCCTCCGCCGCGTGCGGGGCCCTGCCCCGCCGCCCGCTAACCGAGCTCCCTCCTCGGCCCTCCTCCGGCCTTGCGCCCCTCAATCCCCCGGTACCACAACCGGTAGTGGAGGATCTCGTTGGGATCCGGGTGCTCCTCCCGGAAGCGGGCCAGGCCCCTCTCCAATTCGCCGGGGGGCAGCAGCTGCAGGGTGCTGACGAAGCCGGCTCGCACCGCCGCCTCCCACTCGCCGGCCCGCCGCGACACCGTCTCGGTCTCCGCCACCTGGTGCACCTCCTTCAGCCCCAGGGCCCACAAGCGGGCTTCGACCAGATCGGGATGGGGGAACCGCCCTTCATCGAGCGGCGCGATCGAGGGGAACCAGCGCGCCAACAGGCTGCGACGGAAGTGATCGGCGGCGAAAGTCCAGGCGGCCACCAGGCCCCCGGGCCTCACCACCCGGGCCGCCTCCCCCAGCATCTCCTCCCAGCCGCCGTAGTGCAGGGAGACGTGGAAGTAGACCAGATCGGAGGCTCCATCACGCAGGGGCAGCGCCCGCCCGTCGCCCACTACGGCGAGCACCCCCCGAGCCACGGCCGCGCCGGCCATTGCCGGAGATCGGTCGACCACCACCGCTCGGGCCGCCATACCGGTGAAGACCGCGGCGTGATCACCGCGACCCCCGCCGACGTCGACGGCCACCGCTCCTGCCCCCAGCCCGGCCCGCTCCCCGGTGAGCGCCGCCCGGCGCCGGGTGGCCTCGCTCACCCGGCGGTGGGCGTAACCGGCGGCGAGGCGCTCCAGGTCGATCTCAGCCATGGCGCACCGCCCGCCCCGTGAGGCGGAAGTAGCCCAGGTTGCGGCACTGCGTCTCCCCCACCCGCCAGGAGACGGCTTGCGGCTGGTGCACGTCCCCGAAATAGTGCCGGGCGGGTCGATGCGAGAGCAGGTGATCGCGTACCGCAACGGACCCTTTGCCCCGTCCTCCGATGACGTCGTAGCACAACGGCCCTACGGCGGGAGCGGCGTGGGTGCAGAGAACGTCTACCGGACCGAGCGCCTGCAGTTTCGCCGCCAGGTCCTCTTCGGACACCTCGCCCGGCACTCCCAACCTTGCCACGCCGCCGCCCACGATCCCGACGCGCCGGCCCTCGACGGCGATGGTCTCACCGTCCACGAAGCGCACCCCGGGAGGAAGTGCCGCACGCAACAGATCGGGCAGGTCGGCGTTGCCGTAGGTCACGTAGGCCTCGACGCCTTCGAGCGCCGCCGCCACCGGGACGTAGGCCGCCGCCACCAGGGCGCGGTAGCGCTGCACCATCTCGGCCTCCCGGCCGGCGAGGAAGGACTGCCAGCGCCCCGCGGCGGTACCGGGCTCCCCTTGTCGTCGCCGTAGCAGCACCTCCTCCACCAGGTCTCGGCCCAGCAGGTCGGTGAGCAAACCCTCCCCGGTGCGGTAGTCGATCAGGTTCAGCAGGTCGCCGAGCACCAGCAGCGGCTCTCCCCGCCGAGCCACCCGCGCCAGGGCATCGGCGGCCCCGTGGACGTCGGCGACCAGCAGCATCAGGGCACGCTACCCCGCCGCTGCCCGCCCCCGGCGGCAGCTCCGGTCAGGGCGGAATGGACCTCCTCGAGCACCCCCGGGTCGGATTCCCGGGAGGCCGCCGCCGCCAGCGCGTCGCGCCCCGCCGCCCCTCCCAGTTCGCCCAGCGCCCAGGCGGCGTGCGCCCGCAGCAGGGGATCCGGATCGGCCAGGTAACGAACCACGAGGGGCACCGCCCCCTCTCCCCCGGTGTTGCCCAGGGCCACCAGGGCGTTGCGCCGCAGGTAGCGCGCTTCCCTCCCGGGCAGGTAGAAGTGACCGAACTGCTCCAGCAGAGCTCCATCTCCGGCTTCGAGGATCTCGACCAGGGCGACCCGGCCCTCCCCGCGCTCCCCGGCCGCAGCCAGGGCGCGCCGCCCGGGAGGGCACGCCTCCAGGCAATCGTCGCAGCCGTAGAGACGATCGCCCATAGCCCGGCGGAACTCGCGCGGGATGGCTCCGGGTGCCTGCGCCAGGGCCGCCAGGCAGCGCCGGGCGTCGAGCACCCCCGGCGCCACCAGCGCCCCGGTGGGGCAAGCCGGCAGGCAGGCGACGCAAGTGCCGCAGTCCCGGGCCATCGGCCCGTCGCCGGGCAGGGAGGCATCGGTGACCACGCTCCCCAAGAGCAGCCAGGGCCCGTGCCCAGGAGCGAGCACCATGGTGCTCTTCCCCCACCACCCCACTCCGGCGCGCACCGCGGCCGCCCGGTCGACCAGCCGCGAATCGTCGCAGAGCACATCGGCCCGAAGGCCGGCGCCCCGCAGCACCCCGGCGAGCCCGTGGAGGGCGACCCGCAGCGGCCGGTAGTAGTCCCGGGTGGCGAAGCGGGCCACCCGGCCCGTGCCGGGTGTCGCGGGCCCGGGATTACCCGCCACCGCGGCATACGACCAGGCGCCCACCACCAGGGTCCGCGCCCAGGGGAAGGAAGAGCGCGGGTCGCTGCTGCGCTCCGGGGAGGAGAACGTGAAGCGCATTCCCCCATGGAACCCGGCCGCCACCCGCTCCTCGACGGAGCAGCGCACCTCGGGAAAGCCCGCGGCGGAGGCGAACCCCAACGCGGCCAACCCGGCCTGGGCGGCTGCGGCCCGCAGGGCGGCGCTCAGATCCACCCCGCCAGCGTAGGAGACCTCAGCCGGCAGCCGCCCGGGGCACGAGGCGCAACTGCGGCACCAGGCCGCAGTCGGCCAGAGCCTCGAGCGCCCGAGCCTGCTCCGGGTCGATGTCGACGAGGCCAGAGAGGTCGGAGAGCAGGTGGGTCACCACGCAGTCCCGGCAGGCACTGGTGTGCTGGGCGGCGCACTGGTTGCAGTCGATGAGCATGTCACCTCCTCCGCTCCTTGCGGCCGCAGCGTGATGGGCGCGGCCTCCAGGTGCGAAACATACGGAGAGCCTGTGACATTTTTCGCGCCTTCGGCCTGCCCCACCGGGCGGACGGCCTACCTGCGGCGGAACCAGTCGCGCAGCGCCTCCGACCACAGGGCCACCACCCCGGCGGCTTCGGACGCCTCCCGGACGGCGCGGTCGCTGCTCACCACCACCCGGGCTCCGGGCAGGGCCCGCGCCAGGGCAGCGATCTCGGCGTCGGCCCCGCCCTCTTCCGCGGTGAAACGAACCTCCACCGGCCCGGGGGCCGGCACCTCGGCCGCCGGGCCCAGCCGGGAGTCGAAGACCGCCACCACCCGCATCGGGCCCCGGGCCACCGCCTGCAGCCGATCGAGGGCCATGAGCACCCGGGGGCGCGCCACCGCCGGATCGCGCGATGGGGTCAGCTTGAAAGCGGCGTTGTAGCCGTCCACGACCACGGTGGTGCTCTCGCCTCGCTGCACGAGCCACTCGACGGCGGCCTTCTGGTCGGGGCGGATGCCTTCGGGCAGGCGCAGGACCGGCCCCGGCAGGTCCACCTCGGGCTCCCCGGGGCTCCCGGGGAGGCGCGCCACACCGGCGGTCCAATCGAGGTGGAGGGCCATGGACAGCGGGTCATCGGCCCAGGGAGCCGTTCCTCCTCCGGCAGATGAAAGGGCGGCTTCGGCGATGGCTCTCCGGCGTTTCTCCTCGGCCAGGGCCTCGCGGCCGCGCCGTGCTTCCTCGCGGGCGGCATCGCGCTCCCGGCCCGCCTCCTCCCAGGCGGCTCGGAAGCGGGCCGCCTCGGCTTCCAGCGCCGAATCGGCCCGGGCGGTGGCGGCCAGCACCGCCTTGCGGGCGGCTCGCTCCTCCGCCAGCACCGACTCGGCCTCATGAAGGGCCTTCCGGGCTGCCTCCTTCTCCGCTCGCGCTCGCCGCTTCCACTCCTCCGTCTCCGCCTCTGCGGTCGCCAGGCGCCGGGCGAGGTCGTCCCCCAAGCCGCGGGCCTCCTCCCCCCCCGCCCCCACCGCCAGGGTGATCAGTCGCGCCATCCAACCCGGGGGCCGCTGCAGAACCAGGGCGGAGGCCTGGTCCACCCCCGCTTCTTTGGCGTCGGCCTCGGGCCAGGCTTCCAGCGCCTTCTCACGCAGCCAGTCGTAGCGGTCGATGCCCTTGAGCAGGGAGAGGGCCAGCGGTGGCGGCAAGGGCAACGGCCGGCCCGCCACCCGCCGCAGGTCGGCCGGCACCTGGTCGGCGTCCAGATCGCGCAGGGCCTTAGCCGCCGCCTCGAGAGCGCGGCGGAAGAGGCGGTCGGGGGCCGTTTCCACGAGGCCAACTTAGTGACCCGAGAGCCGCGGTTATGGTCTCGTTCGCCGGCGCCTCGTAGGCTGCGCCTATGACCGGCCCCCGGCGTGCCTCCCTCGTGGCCCTCGGCCTGCTGCTCCTCGCCGCCTGCTCGGCCGGGGGAAGCCCCCCTTCCAGCACCACCAGCACCTCTCCGCCCACCACCTCACCGGCCACTACCACCACGCCGGCCCTGCCGACCACCACCACCTCCACGTCCACCGCCGCCCCCACGACCACGACCGCCCCCATCGACTCCGCCCTCGCCGGCCTGGGCGACCCCTACTTCCCCACCCTGGGCAACTCCGGCTACGACGTGCTCAGCTACATCGTCGCCCTCACCGTCGACCCCGACGAGAACACCATCGACGGCCTGGCGGTGATCGACGGGTGGGCCACGCAGGACCTCGAAACCCTGAACTTCGACCTCCTGGGCCTCACCGTCGACTCCATCGAGGTGGACGGCGTTGCCGCCGCCTTCACCCGTGACGGCGCCGAACTGGTGGTACGCCCGAGATGGCACATCCCCGCCGGCACGGCCTTCCTGGTCACGGTGGCCTACCACGGCACCCCCGAGAACCTCTACACCATCGGCTTCCCCCTCGGCTGGGTCGACGCCGGGGACATCACCTATGTGGTGGCCGAACCCGACGCCGCCCGCACCTGGTTCCCGGCCAACGACCACCCCGCCGACAAGGCCCACTTCACCTTCCACATCACCGTCCCCGCCGGCCTCACCGTTGCCGCCAACGGCACTCTGGTGGAAGCCGTACCCGGCGACGGCGTGACCCGCTTCACTTGGGAGATGCCCGAGCAGATGGCCACCTACCTGGCCACCGTGGTCATCGGCGACCTGGTGCGCCTCGAGCGGGAAGGCCCCGGCGGCGTGCTGCTGCGCGACTACCTGCCCGCCGACATGGGGAACGAACTGCCCATTCCCCTGGTGCGGGTCCCCGAAATGCTGGAGCTATACGCCGGCCTGTTCGGCCCGTACCCCTTCACCGAGTACGGCCATGCCGTCGTCCCCGGCGTCCCGGGCGCTCTCGAGGATCAAACGCTCACCGTCTTCGGGCGCGAGATCCTCGAGGACTACCAGGCGGGATACGGCCGCCCGACCATCGAGGAGATCGTGGCCCACGAACTGGCCCACCAGTGGTTCGGCGACAGCGTGAGCCCGGCCACCTGGCAGGACATCTGGCTCAACGAGGGCTTCGCCACCTTCGCCCAGTGGCTGTGGGTAGAGCACGACCAGGGACGCGAGGCCTACGATGCCACCATCGCCGGCAACTACGAGTTCCTGGCCGGGGCGCCGCACCCCCCGCCGGGCGACCCCGGCCCCGATGGGTCGCAGATGTTCCACTACAGCGTCTATCTGCGCGGCGGGCTCACCCTGCATGCCCTGCGGGTCGAAGTGGGAGACGACACCTTGTTCGCCATCCTGCGCGCCTGGGCGGAGCGCCACGCCTACGGCAACGGGTCCACCCCGGAGTTCGTCGCCCTGGCCGAGGAGATCAGCGGCGCCGACCTCGCCGCCCTGTTCGATGCCTGGCTGTACCAGGAGGAGATGCCGCCCCTCCCTTCGGGCTGAGGCGCCGCGGCCGGTACGCTGCGCCCCCGGAGCAGGAGGAGCCGCAGTGAGCCGCCCCATCGAACGCCACGTCTTCGTCGTCCTGGGCGCCACCGGCGACCTGGCCACCCGCAAGCTGCTCCCCGCCCTGTACCACCTGGCCACCTCCCACGGATTGGATACGGTCGTGCTCGGGGCGGGGACTCGCGACCTGGGCGACGAGGAGTTCCGCCGCCGCTCTCGAGAGGCCCTCGCCGCCGCCGGCTACGGAAGCGAGGAGGCGGCCGCCTGGTGTGCCCGCCGTCTCCACTACGCCCCGCTGCCCGCCGACGGCGATTACCGCTCCTTCGCCGCCCGCCTGGATCAGGTGGAGGTGCAGCACTCCCTCCCCGGCAACCGGGTCCTGTATCTGGCACTGCCCCCGCAGGCGTTCCCGGCCGCCATCTCGGGCCTGGGCGCGGCCGGCCTCTCCCATTCCCCGGGCTGGGCCCGGCTCGTGGTGGAGAAGCCCTTCGGCAGCGACCTGGCCACCGCCCGGGACCTGAACCACTTGGCGCACCGCCACTTCGCCGAGGACCAGGTGTACCGCATCGACCACTACCTGGGCAAAGAGACGGTGCAGAACTTACTGGTCTTCCGCTTCGCCAACCCCCTGTTCGAGGCTTCCTGGAATCGGGATCGCATCGCCCGCGTCGAGATCACCGTGGCCGAGGACACCGGGGTGGGCACCCGGGGCCGGTACTACGACGGGGCCGGGGCGGTGCGCGACATGCTGCAGAGCCACCTCACCCAGGTGCTGACCCTGGTCGCCATGGAAGCCCCCGTATCCATGGCCGCCGACGCGGTGCGAGCCGAGAAGGTCAAGGTGCTGCACAGCGTCCGCCCGCTGGACCCGGCGGAGGTGGTGCTGGGGCAGTACCAGGCGGGCCGGGTGAACAACGAGGCCCTGCCTGCCTATCGCGACCTCGCAGGCGTTGCCCCCGACTCGGCCACCCCCACCTTCGTGGCGGCCACCCTGCACATCGACAACTGGCGCTGGCAGGGGGTTCCCTTCCACCTGCGCACCGGCAAGGCCTTGCCCCGGCGCCTCACCGAGGTCACCGTGGTCTTCCGCCCGGCGCCGGTGTGCCTCTATCACGGCCGCCCCGACCAGTGCGTCGGCCACTCCGACGTGCTTCGCCTGAACCTGCAGCCCGACGAGGGCTTCCGCCTGGAGATCGAGGTGAAGGAACCCGGGGCCACCTCGCGGCTGCGCACCGTGCCCCTGAGCTTCGCCTACGCCGATGCCTTCGGGGAGGTGCCCGACGCCTACGAGACCCTGCTGCTCGACGTGGTCGAAGGGGACCAGACCCTCTTCGTGCGGGCCGACGAGGTCGAAGAGTCCTGGAACCTCTACCAGCCGCTCCTCGGCGCCGCTCTCCCCGTTCACCCGTATGCCGCCGGGTCGTGGGGCCCGGCGGCAGCGTGCGCCCTTCTGGGAGAGGTCGGCGCCTGGTCGGCCGGAGGCTGAGCCCGGGCCCCGCGATGTGGGGTGCGCGTTGCCCCTGGGTTAGATTCCCTGCGCCATGCTGATAAGAGTCCTTGCCGAACCGCGCCCGGGGGATGCCCGGGTAGCCCTGGTGCCGCGCAGCGTCGCCGCCCTCGTGGGCGCCGGCCACCGGGTGCTCTTCCCCTCGGGAGCCGGGGCCGCCGCCGGCCTCCCCGACCGCTCCTACTCCGAAGCCGGAGCCGAGGTTTTCACCGGGCCCCCTCCGGCCGCCGACCTGGTGGTGGCCGTCGGGCCGGTCACGCTGGAGGAGATCCTCCCCACCGAGGCGGTGATCGCCTTCCTCGACCCTCTCGGCCGTCCCGAAGAGATGGCCCGCCTGGCCGAGGCCGGGGTCACCGCAGTGGCCATGGAGCTGATGCCCCGCACCACCCAAGCGCAGGCCATGGACGCTCTCAGCAGCCAGGCCACCGCGGCCGGCTACCAGGCGGTGCTCCTCGCCGCTGCCCGCCTTCCCCGCTTCCTGCCGATGATGATGACCGCCGCCGGCACCGTACCCCCGGCGAAGGTACTGGTGCTCGGCGCCGGCGTGGCCGGCCTTCAGGCCATCGCCACCGCCCGCCGCCTGGGCGCCATGGTGTCGGGCTACGACATCCGTCCCGCCGCCGCCGAGCAGGTGCAGAGCCTGGGCGCCACCTTCGTGGGCGGCCCGCTCGAAGCCTCCGCCGAGACCGGCGGGGGCTACGCCGGCGAGGTGGCCGAGGACACTCGGGCCCGCCAGCTGGCCGCTCTGGCCCCGCACGTGGAGGCCGCCGACATCGTCATCACCACCGCCCAGGTCCCGGGCAAGCCCGCCCCGCGCCTCATCACCCGGCAGATGGTCGAGGCCATGCGGCCCGGTTCCGTAGTCATCGACCTGGCCGCTTCCACGGGGGGCAACTGCGAAGTGACCGTCCCCGACCAGGAAGTGGACATCGAGGGAGTGCTGGTCTTGGGGCCGCGCGACCTCGCCAACGGCACCGCCGGCCATGCCAGCGAGATGTACTCCCGCAACGTCACCGCCCTCATCCGTCACCTCGCTCCCGAGGGAGACCTGGTGATCGACCCGTCCGAGCCCATCACCGCTGCCGCCTGCGTCACCCACGGCGGCGACATCCTGGTGCCCGCCGTGCGGGCCGCCCGGGGAGGAGGTGCCTGATGCTGGAACCGGTAGTCATCGGCGTAATCACCTTCGTGCTGGCCTCCTTCGTGGGCTTCGAGGTGATCAGCAAGGTGCCCCCCACCCTGCACACCCCCCTGATGTCGGGCTCCAACGCCATCTCGGGCATCACCATCGTCGGGGCGCTGATCGCCACCGGCGGCGGAGCCGACACCCTGGCCACGGTGCTGGCCTTCATCGCCGTGGCCACCGCCACCGTGAACGTCGTCGGCGGCTTCCTGGTCACCGACCGCATGCTGGGCATGTTCCGCAAGCCCCGCCGGCCCGCCGGAGAGGAAGGGGGTGAGCGGTGAACGAGAACCTGCGCGCTCTGCTCTACCTCCTGGCCGCGGTGGCCTTCATCGTCGGCCTCAAACGGCTCTCTTCGCCGCGCACCGCTCGCACCGGGAACATCATCGGCGCCCTCGGCATGCTCCTCGCCGTGGTGGTGACCCTCATCGGCACCGGCGTGTCCTGGTGGGTGGTCGCCGCCGGCATCGCCGCCGGGGCCGCCGTGGGGGCGGCGGCCGCCCTGCGGGTGAAGATGACCGCCATGCCCCAGATGGTCGCCCTCTTCAACGGCTTCGGCGGCCTGGCCTCCGCCCTGGTGGCCGGGGCGGAGTATCTGCGCAGCGACCCCGCCGCCCTGCCCATCGAGACCATCACCAGCATGACCCTGTCGGTGGCCATCGGGGCGGTGACCTTCACCGGCAGCGTGATCGCCTTCGCCAAGCTCCAGGAGATCCTCGGGGGCGCTCCGCTGACCTACCGCGGGCAGCGCCCGGTCAACCTGGCCGTGGCCGCGACCATCATCGGCCTCGGCGCCTGGGCCGTCGCCACCAGCCTGGCACTCCCCTTCTGGGTGGCGGGAGCGGTGGCCCTGGGGCTCGGGGTCCTCATGGTGCTCCCCATCGGCGGGGCCGACATGCCGGTGGTGATCACCCTGCTGAACTCCCTCTCCGGCCTGGCCGCCGCCGCCACCGGGTTCGTCATCTCGAACTCGGCGCTGATCATCGCCGGGGCCCTGGTGGGCGCCTCGGGGGTCATCCTCACCAATCTGATGTGCCGGGCCATGAACCGCTCCCTAGGCCACGTGCTATTCGGGGCCTTCGGCGGCACCGTGGCCGCCGCCGCCGGCGCCGGGGGCAACGCCCGGTCCACCAGCGCCGACGATGTGGCCATCGCCCTGGCCTACTCCTCCCAAGTGATGGTGGTCCCCGGCTACGGCCTGGCCGTGGCCCAGGCCCAGCACGCCCTGCGGTCCCTCACCGCCGACCTGGAAAAGCGGGGAGTCCGGGTGGTCTACGGCATCCACCCCGTGGCGGGGCGCATGCCGGGGCACATGAATGTGCTCCTCGCCGAAGTGGACGTGCCCTACGACCAGTTGCTCGACCTCGAGCAGAGCAACGCCGTCATGGACCGCACCGACGTCGTGCTGGTAGTCGGCGCCAACGACGTGGTGAACCCGGCGGCACGCGACGACCGCACCAGCCCCATCTACGGCATGCCGATCATCGAGGTCGACCGAGCCCGCTCCACCGTGGTCATCAAGCGCAGCCTGGCCTCGGGCTTCGCCGGCATCGACAACCCGCTCTTCTACAAGGACGGCACCGCGATGCTCTTCGCCGATGCCAAGAAGGCCCTCACCGACCTGCTGGGGGCCATGGCGCTGGTGTAGCCACCCCGGCCCAGCGGTCTAGGGGCGCGGCCGGCGGTAGGGTGCCCCATGGCCCGACCCCTGCTGGAAGACGCCTTCGCCCACCACGTGTGGGCCACGCTGCGACTGATCGACGCCTGCCTCGGGCTGGCCTCGGAACACCTCGAGGCGACCGCCCCCGGGACCTTCGGCTCGATCATCGCCACCGTGCGCCACATCGTCGCCGCCGACGCCGGTTACCTCTTCGCCCTGACCGGCGGGAAGCGCGCCCTCATCGACGCCGACGCCCTGGGACTCGATCAGCTGCGGGTCGAGATGGAGCGCAACGGCCCCGAGTGGCAGTCAC